>SCPP01000146.1_pt1 | contig 102438 bp, 189 predicted proteins | sample 6106811 | NCBI WGS metagenome assembly SCPP01 (sample SAMN10720449, study PRJNA508395) | human gut metagenome | isolation source: Participant 2 stool, 15 month | host: Homo sapiens | collected 2018 | reverse complement strand
ATTTTCATTTGTGTTCTTATTTTACAGGATATTGTGTGTAAAGTCAATTATAACACAATATTTTGTACTTTTAAATATGTGAAAAATAAGTAGTGAAAATTTAAAATTTCGTGTAAAGTGCAGAAATATAAAAAAGAGAATGAAAAGGTTGTAACCGATTCATTCTCTTTTAATAAATTTTCTACTTTTATTTTGTTTCACTTTTATTTTAAATGATTCTACCCAAGAAATACAATCTTGAATATGGGAATTAATGCAAGCCCTTTTGTGTAATCTGATATTCCACCCTTGGAGAATTTCCTGATATTGATGACGTTCTACAAAGTTCTTTTTTAAGCTTTTGGCTAAGCATCATATCTGTAATAGAAGATACTTCATTTTTTAAAGTACTGTAACGTTTACTTTGGGCATCCTGTAAAGCCCAAATGATACGAATTTTCCATTTACCGCCTATATGCTTTTAACAATGTTTCTAAAATCGCATCTTCAGTTTCGGGGCTAACAGTTTTCACAGTTTCCGGAACAGAAACTTGAGTAGATTTTTCTTTTTTTTTTTCGTTTCTTTATCTTTTTTCATGAGATGACCCCCTGTTCTTTGAAACTAAAGTATATGTATCGAATATAGATACGTTAGTATCATCATATCACGGAGAGAAGATGTTGTAAACCTTTCTTTGATTTTTACAATTTTTGACATAAATAGGTTAATCTCGTCTTAAAGATTCAACAGGATCTAGTTTTGCAGCTTTTGCAGCAGGAAGTGTACCGGAAAGTACACTGATTAATATACTAATTCCAATGCCGAATAGCACATAATAAGGACTTATCGGTATCATATTCACGCCAAAATGACTTTGGATAACAGCGTTGCCAATGAACATGATAATAAATGTAATTGCAGTAGCAATGATACCACCGGCTAAACCGAGTATAAATGATTCTGATATAAAAATACGTCTGATATCTTTGACGTGCACCAATTGCTTTCATAACACCTATTTCTCGGTACGTTCCACTACACTAATATATAAAACTACCAGAATCATAATAGCTGAAACAAGAAGTGAAATTCCAGCAATACCGGCTAACACACCCGTAAATAAGTCCAGCATCGTTGTGAAGGTTTCCACCATTGTTTCTTGCATAGAACTACCATAACCCATGTCAGTAACAGTTGATTTTATGCCATCTGTATTTCTTCTGCATCTGCAATCAACATGATACTGGTCGGCATAAGGTTATAATCTTGTTCTGAACAGGCTTGCTTTAAATCATCATAATATAAATAGACTTGTGACATACCACCTGACATAGGGCTTGTTTCATTTGATAATACACCACTGACCACAGTATCTATTACAATTTGTTTGTTTTCTACCTGAACAGAAACCGTGATTGTTTTCCTACAATATCATCTATACCCAGTTCTTCTTTTACTGCTTCATTAATGATTATTTCATTTTTATTTGCCATGGTTCCTTCTGCCAGGTCATATTCGTTGTATTGGGATAAAGTGGAAACCATCATGAGAGGAGCCTGCTTATCATCGATAGAAGCAATGGCAGTTCCATAGAAAAGGCACTGAAGTGCTCTTCTGTAGCGGATACATGTTCTAATGTATTTAAACGATTTATATCTTCTTGTGTAAAATAAGTGTTGGATAAGAATGCTTCGGGTCCCATGGCCGGAGTGTCCTCTTCAGGCATGGTTACTTCAACAGCCAGAGGATTTGCAAGACTCTCCATAGTATCGCGAATATACGTTTTAATACCGTTGCCGATGGAAAGCATCAGCATAATACTCATAATGCCGATAGACGCACCTACCGCCACCAAAATATTGCGCATCTTTTTCTTTCATGTTTTTAAATGCTAATTTGATAGCGCCTGCAAAATTTAAGTTTTACTGATTTCTTTTAGCTTTTCTGTTTCAATAGTTTCTTTTGGAATGAGTGTAATTCCTTGTCTGTCTTCAACAATTTGTCCGTCTGCAATACGAATTACACGGGAAGAACACTCAGCAACATGTTCGAGTGGGTAACAAGCAACACCAGTTTTCCTTCCTGCGCTATTTGTGTAATAATATCCAAAATTTGTTGTGTTGTTTGGGAATCCAGAGAGCCGGTAGGTTCATCAGCAACAATCATTTCCGGGTCATTGATCAATGCTCTTGCAATAGCAACACGTTGCATTTGTCCGCCGGACAGCTGATTCGGTTTTTGTGAATATGGTCTTTTAAACCTACTTTTCCAGCATCTCTTTTGCGCGCTCGACTTGTTCACTGCGTTTTACATTGGATAGCGTTAATGCCAAAGCAACATTGTCCAATATAGTTAAATGGGGAACCAAATTAAAGCTTTGAAAAATAAAACCTATTTTATTTTTTCGGTAAATATCCAGTTTTTTCTGTAAAAGCTCCAATATTTTACTGTCAACCAAAACTTCCCCTCAAATTTGGAATCCAAGCCTCAAATGATATTCATTAAGGTGGATTTACCACTGCCGGATTCACCTATAATAGAAACAAGTTCACCTTTCTCAAAGGATATATTGATTCCTTTTAATACAGGAAATACAGTGCCATCTCCCAGTTGATAGCTTTTTTCACATTGTTTAGCGACAAAACAGCCATTTATTTAACCTCCTTTTACAATACCATATTTTACTAGGTTGATTTTATCGTGATAACGTTTCATGAAGTATTTTTCTTTTGGATGATTGTATACATCAATAGCAGCCTTCATCGTAAGACCCATTAAATTTCTAAAATATTTTGGAAATCTTCTTCCGAATTTACATTTAAGTGCTGTAATTGAAAAGATTCATAATGAAATAATTCCGAAATACATTCATTGTGCTGCTGAAACGTCATAAACATTTCATCTTGGTCAGTAAAACGTTGATTACTTAATATAGAACGGAAAGGCCAAAGTTTTCCTTAGAAAATCCATATTCCAGCATATATAAAGATATCATCAAACAGTTGAAAATATCACCCTGAGATTTCTTTAAACTATTTTTATTATTTATTGAATACTTAATTTAAAGTTTTCCAGCAAATAAGAAAGCAGTTCTTGTTTATTGGCAAAATAATTGTATAAATTACTGCGTGAAATACCTGCAACCTTTGCAATATTCATAAAGATGTCTGCTCAAATGGGACACGTGCAAATTCTTTTGCCGCGGATAAGATATTATCTTGTTTTTCCGGGGACAAGTTAAGAAATGTTTTGATGGCATGGGGAGTCCTTTCCGAAGTATATAAAATTCTGACATAGTGTCAGTATTCTCATATTATATTTTACATAGTGTCAGAATTCAAGAAATATATCATAAAAATATATTAAGTTATATGTAATTTATTTATATTTACTAAAATATATAAAATAGATATGAATGATTGGAATTGAATATAAACTATGTTATGATAAAGCTATTCTAAGGTTAACTTGTAACAAGGAGATATTTTATGAAAAAGTTTGGAACAAAACAAGAAATACCATTGCTATTACGCTGATTCTTACTTTTGCATTTATGTTTGTACCAATACAACATATGATACATGCAGAAGAAAATCCGCAATCGACACAAGAAACACAAAATAAAGGATATTTAGACAGCTATACAGAAATGTATGGCTGGGAACAAGTTGAGTATTAGGCCTTTGACGCAAAATCCAAAACAAACGTACTCGGTCGGCCCGCTCAGCCGATGCAAAGACAAAAGAAGTTCAATATTTAGCAATACTAATTGAATTTCTGATGAAGATATGAAAGATATTCATTTAGACGATGAATATACCTTAAAAGCAGCTGATATAGTAATGAACAGCGGTGGTGTGAATATACAACCGCTTGGTGTAGAAATACCGGTTGTATCTTTGAAACATTACTTGAATCAATACAGTTATGGTACATTTCGTACCCATAACATCCTTTACCCTAAAAATGATGTAGGTACAACCATATCTCATACTTCAAAAACCGCGTACCTACTATATGAAGAAAACTGCAAGCAATCCTAACGGTTATGCTCCTGACCAACAGGCTTCAAGAGAGGAAGAATTATTGGAAGAAGTATTACAAGCAGTAAAACCTTCCATAGAGAAAGAATTGAGCAGCGCACAGTTAGATACTAATAATGATGGCTTATTGATGCCGTAAGTTTTATGGTAGAAGGTAAATTCAGCGATAGCGGAATTGGATGGGGAGATTTATTGTGGTCTCATAAAGCGGAGAGAGTTTTCTACAAAAATATCTGGAAAAACTGTAGGTGCCTATAATTTGAATAATGTTGGAGATTCACAAAGTCCCGGTGGTGTTTTTATCATGTAAATAAAACGCAGGTAGCACCGCTGGATGCATTAAAATTAAATCGTGCAGGTTATTCTGTTATTCACCATGAATTTTACATACATTGGGTCTGCCGGATTTATACAGAGGTACCAGTACAGGAGATCCTGTTGGTTTTTATGATATAATGGCATCCAATAACAGTCAAAATCCTCAAGCAATGCTTAGTATTTTATCTCACGATTGGTTGGGCTGGGAAGTAAATTATCAGAAATAACAGCTGACCGACAAATTACCATTCAAAGACCGAAATATCAGGATTCAAATGAAGTGATATCCTATAAAATCTATTCCCCATTCCATGAAAAGAATATTTTATAGTAGAATATTATCAAAAACAAGATGCAACCCTCAATACCGGTCGTAGCGATGGGCTGGTTGTTTACCGTGTCAACAGTACACTATATACCAATATGGAGGGAACAACCGATGGTCTTGGAGATTTTCTCTATGTTTTCCGTCCGGAAGAAACTTCCTTGAGCAGCAGCCGGTAATTTAAAAGATGCAGTAATACTACCAACAGTAGGTAACACATATGGTAAAACAATAGATGAAACCGGAGATACCTGGGATAAAATACGCTGTATTACAGCAACGGGAAGAATAGTGGTATTAAACTGGAAGTAACCGCATCTGATGCAGATTCAATTACATTAAATGTTGCAGTTCCTCAAGTGAAGGAAGCGGAACAAAAGGCGATCCATTTTAGTTTCTTCTGTAGATGATTGGAACTTATTGGTACGTGATAATAAATATATTAAAATCATGAAAGATATTGATTTTAATCATACAGCTGTCACATCAATTGATAATTTTCAGGACATATTGACGGCAATGGAAAAACATTGTTCAATATGACTGTAAATGGTTCCGAATATTTGAAAGTATTTCAGGCGGTTCTGTTAAAATTTGACCTTATCTAACATAAATGTAACCGGCTCTGAGAGAGACACGCCGGTGGTTTTGCAGGAGTAATCTCAGGCGGAAACATTGAAAATGTCGTACTGACATCAGGAACAGTGACAGGAGAAATGGAGCCAACGGTGTTGGTGGATGTGTAGGTTATTTGTCAGAAGGTGCTTCAATTCAAAATAGTTTTTCTAGCCTTGCAGTCTCGAATGGACAAAACGTTGGTGGATTTATTGGTTTGACCACAGGCGGCAAAGTGGAAAATAGTTTTGCAAATGGACAAGTTCAAAAAGCTGCAAACAGTAACTCAGGTGGTTTTATGGCTCTTTGTTTGTTGGAAGTATTGCCCCAACATTTACTGGTTGCGCATATGATATGAGAGCAACAGGTCATAATACAGCGGATAATCAGGGTGATATTGCAGGTATTACAGGGTATCAGTCACCCGAAACAATCACTTTGGACATTGGGGAACCAATCAGGCTAGTATTGACGTTGTTACAAAACCAATTTTGCAAACTATAAATTCAAATGTAAGACTAGGCAGTACAGCAATTGCAAATTTTGATCAAGCAACACAGAAGCTCTATGGTGTTAGTGAGGGAAATACAACTTTATATGTTGATGTTACTGTTGGTACGAATCAAATGCCATTGGCTACACAAGTTCAAGTAACAAATACGGGTGCTCCTACGAAGCCTATCGTAGGTGTATCAGTAACGCCCAACACATTACAGTTGAGGGGAAGTACTCTACATTAACAGTAACTATTATGCCGGTAGATACAACAGATAGCAGAACAATTACATGGACTAGTGACAATGATGCGATAGTATCTGTAGATACCAATGGACGGATAACAGCAAAAGTGCAGCTACTGCAGCCATAACAGCAACAACAAGCAATGGTTTAAAAGTACATGTACGGTGACAGTGCTCATTCCGTCAACCTCTATCCAAGTAAGTGAAAATCAAGTAGAATTTGATAGAAGGACAAAGTAAAAGTAACTGCGGGTCTATTACCTACAGATACAACAGATCAAGCTTCTTTCACATGGAGCAGTGCAGACAATACGATTGCAACAGTAGATCAAGATGGCAACATCACGGGTATAAAGAAGGAAATACAAGTTTTGTCAATGCAGTCTTAACAAGAAACAGTTCCTTTACTGCAACAATAGATGTTACTGTTTCTGCTAACGCGTATGTACGTTTACAAAATAAATATGCACAAGTACAAGAGGCAATCAACGGTGGTTTGTATCAAAATGCACATCAGGCATTAATTCAGACTTTAGATGCTGCTATAACAGAAGCTGATGTACAGCTGAAATTAGGCGAAGGAAATGCTACAGACAAAGATTTAAATACAGCATATGATGCTTTGGAAAAGCATTGCTGAACTTTACATAAAGATGCTTTGAATGAGATTCAAGATTTAGTTCTGACAGATTTAAGTCGATATGATGCAAGTACAACTATCGAATTTCGAGAAAAGAAGAAGAAGCAGAATCAATCTTGCAGAATCCTATTGCAGCATTAGATCTCATACAAGCCGTACTGCAGGATTTAAAACGGCAAAAGATTCTATGATACTTTTGGATTCCGCTGTTTTGCAACAGGAATTGCTGTTGCAAACAGTCTGGATTTAGTTCAATACTTAGATGGAAAAGAAAGGATAACTTTATTGTACAGCTTGCTGATGCACAAAATGTGCTTGTAAATGCCACAACAAATGCAGAGTATCATTCTGCAGCAAATGCTCTGTCATCTGCAAGACAAGAACTGGAAGGCCTAAAGAAAGCAACAGATACACAAATATCTGAACTTAAATCAGGAATTACAGAATTGCAAATGATGTTAAACAACAATACATATTCAGATGAAAATCGCTTACAGATTGAGGCAGCAATCCAGACAGCATGGCAGGCGGTGTCAAAAATAAGCCTTACAGAGAAAGAAGCATCAGTTGTATTAAGTACAATTGAACAAGCAAAACAGTTCCAAGCGCAAGAGCTACCGAACGAACAAACACCCCTGCTGGAACACAATCTGGTTCCGATGATGGATATAAGGGCAAAGTACAGGACAAATGTCTCAAGTAAATGAAGATAAACATCAAGAAAGTATTATCAATGCAAAACAGGGGATATTACTACTTTGTGGAGTATTACGGCAATTATGGTAGTTGCAATTTGTGGTATTACCATTTTATAATTATAACAATAAAATTAAAACATAAGGAAAATTAATCGTTTATTTATTTGATATTAGGGCAGGAATACGTTATTCGTATCCTGCTTTTATATTATTTAAATAGAAATTGGCTGTAATAAGGTCTGGTTAGAAAATATCAGTAAAATTTGCATAGTAATTTTTTAATGCTATAATAATTCAGATAAACTGTTATTAGAATTTATGTATCAACAAGGAGAGAATCATATGGCTGCGAATATTCAAGCACCAAAAGGAACCAAAGATATTTTGCCAAAAAACAGTGGTACTTGGCAGTTGGTAGAAGATGTCATGCGTGATGAGGCATCCATTCATGGCTTTGAGGAAATTCGCACTCCTGTATTTGAACGTACGGAACTTTTGAACGTTCTGTTGGAGATACAACAGATGTTGTCCAGAAAGAGATGTATACTTTTTGACAAAGGTAATCGTTCCATCAGTCTCCGTCCGGAAGGAACTGCAGGAGTGGTACGTGCTTTGCTGGAACATGCGTTGATTAATGAAGGTGTTCCTCAGAAATTCTATTATTTGATTTCTTGTTACCGCTATGAAAATACACAAGAAGGTAGACAGCGTGAATTCCACCAATTTGGTTGTGAAGCATTCGGTGCTGCAGCTCCTGTGGCAGATGCTGAGTTAATTGCTCTGGCACACGGTATTTTTGAACGTTTGGGTATTCGGAATCTTTCCTTAGAAATCAATTCCATTGGATGTCCGGAATGTCGTGCAAAATATCATGCGGCTTTAAAAGCTTTTGGAGGCTTCAAAGTCAGAGTTATGCGATACTTGCTTACAACGTCTGGATAAAAATCCAATGCGTATTTTAGACTGCAAAACACCATCATGCGGAGAAATTACCAAGAATGCTCCTGTTATGAAGGATTATTTGTGCCAAGAATGTGCGGAGCATTTTGCAGCAGTACAGGAATACTTGGATGCAGCAGAACTTGAATATACAGTAAATCCACGTATTGTACGAGGCTTGGATTATTACACACGCACTGTATTTGAATTTATTTCCAACGATTTAGGTGCGCAAAGCACAGTGTGTGGTGGATGACGTTATGATGGTTTGGTAAAGCAATGGGCGGTGCGCAAACACCTGCATTAGGTTTTGCTATGGGTATGGAACGTTTGCTTCTGATTATGCAGGCACAAGGAATTCAACTTCCTGAACCTCCTGTTTGTGAATTATATATTGCTCCTTTAGGAAAACAAGCGCAAATCAAGGCATTTGCCTTTACAAATATGTTGCATCAAGCTTCTATTAAGGCCGAATGCGATATGTGCGACCGTAGCTTAAAAGCACAAATGAAATATGCAGATAAAATCGGCGCACTGTTTACCTTAGTTTTAGGTGATGATGAACTGCAGCATAATCAGGCAGAGTTGAAAATATGAAAACGGAGAAAAACACCTATCTCTTTAGGAGATACCTTTTAACCGAATTTGTTGCTGCCGCAACGCAGGCAGAGGGCATGATGTCATTCAATATAGATGAATTGTCCATTGATTTAGAAAGTTTTGAACAATTTGAGAAAGAATAGTGGAAAAATCGGACTAATTTATGGCAGAGTTTATGACAGGTTTCACGCGTACCCATTATTGTGGAGAATTACGTTTGTCAGATGTGGGAAAAGAAGTAACCGTATGCGGTTGGGTGCAGCGTCAACGTGACTTGGGACAACTGATTTTTATAGATTTGAGAGACAGAACCGGTATTTTACAGCTTGCATTTGATGATAGTACTGACCGTACCATTTTTAAAAGCATTTACAGCTCGTGCGGAATTTGTATTGGCGGCAAAAGGAATTGTAAAGAGCGTTCTGCAAAGAATATGGAACTGCCTACAGGTGAAGTAGAAATTGCTGTTGCGGAATTGCGTGTTTTGGCAAAAGTGAAACACCACCGTTTGAAATTGTAGAAAACTCCAATGTAAAAGAAGAACTTCGATTAAAACATCGATATTTAGATTTACGCCGTCCTGACGTACAGGAAAAATTATTGGTCGTCACAAAATTGTGAAAGTAGCACGTGACTACTTTGATGAAAATGGTTTTATCGAGATAGAGACACCGAATCTAATTAAATCTACACCGGAAGGTGCAAGGGATTATTTGGTTCCCTCCGAGTTTTCCGGAAACTTTTTGCATTACCGCAGTCCCCCAGTTGTATAAACAATTGTTGATGCTTTCAGGATTTGACCGTTATATGCAGGTTGCCCGTTGTTTCCGTGATGAAGATTTACGTGCAGATCGTCAGCCTGAATTTACACAGATTGACTTGGAAATGTCATTTGTAGATGAAGATACTGTTATGGCAATGGGTGAGGGTTTTATCAAAGAGGTATATAAAAAGGTGCTTAACATTGATATTCCTACTCCATTTCGCCGAATGACATGGCACGAGGCAATGGAACGATTTGGTTCCGATAAGCCTGATCTTCGCTTCGGACTGGAACTAGTGGATTTGAGCAAAGCTTTGGAAGGAACAGAGTTTAGAGTATTTAGCGGAGCTCTTCTGCAGGCGGTAGTGTGCGAGGAATTAATTTAAAAGGACATGCTGATCAATTAAGCCGCAAGGAAATCGATAAGTTGACTGAATGGATCAAAGCATACGGTGCCATGGGTCTTGCTTGGACCAGACTAACAGAACAAGGAGAAACCTCCAGTTATGAAAAATTCTTAGCTCAGGATGAAGTAACTGCTGTACGAAATGCATTAGGAGCGGAAACTGGTGACGTGTTATTATTGGTAGCAAGTCCAAAATCCAAAGTTGTGTTTGATTCTCTGGGGCATTACGTTGTGAACTTGCAGCACGCTTTAATTTGATTGATACTTCAGCACCAAATCTTCTTTGGGTAACAGATTTTCCTCTATTCGAGTTTGATGAAGAAGAAAATCGTTATGTTGCAATGCATCATCCATTTACAGCGCCAAAAGAAGACGGCTTAGAATTATTGGAAACTGACCCAAGTAAAGTGTGTGCAAGAGCATATGATATGGTTCTAAACGGAAATGAAGTAGGCGGTGGTTCTATTCGAATCAATAATCCGGAACTACAGCAACGTATGTTCAAAGCGTTGGGCTTTACGGAACAAGATGCGCAGGAGCGTTTCGGATTTTTAATTGATGCTTTCCGTTATGGTGCACCTCCTCACGGTGGTATGGCATTTGGTCTTGACCGTTTGGTAATGCTTATGCTTGGCGGAGAAAGCATTCGTGATGTCATTGCATTCCCAAAAGTGGCAAATTCCAGTGAATTGATGACCAGCTCTCCTTCCACCGTAGATGAAAAACAATTGGTTGAGTTAGGAATTGACATTTGTAAACAAGAGCAGAGTGAAGAAACGATAGATTAATGCAAAAATACCTTCCATATTATTATGGAAGGTATTTTATATGTTTCTGTGTTGAGACAGATAAGGTTATGATACAATAAAAACAGGAGGATTTCATGATTACGATAGAGGCTTTAAAACAGGAAGATATGCCGCAGCTAATTGAACTTTATAAAGAGCTGATATCACCTCATATAGAGTTTAATACTTCTTTGGAACGCTGTTTAAAACATATGGAACAATGGAGCAGGACGACCGCAGTTTTTAGCAGTAGCCAAAGAAAATGGAGAAATTGTAGGTTCGGCATTAGGAATTTGTTGTCAGTGTTTGGTGAATCCGTTTTGGTGGTAGAAGATGTCATTGTACGAAGTGACCAAAGGGGAAAAGGCGTTGGTAGAATGCTGATGGAGGCTCTTGATCAATTTGCGAAAGAAAAGGGCTGTGCTTATTCATTTTGGTATCTTCAGACTTTAGAACCGGCGCACATAGTTTTATGAGAGTATAGGCTATACAGATGGTGTAGTAGGATTTCGCAAGATATATAGAAAATAAAGAGAAAACCTTTTCAATAAAAAATTTTTAAGTTTCATGGTTTCCTAACATACTGTATTTATTATATTTTTTCAAGATTGTAACCATAGAAGTTATATAAATCTACTACTTTCCAAACTGCAATATATAGAGACAAACATACCATTCAAACGATAAAAGATACTTATGAATCATTGTTTCAGAAAAAATTTTACAGACAACATTCTGTTGTTAGGAATAGTTTGTTTTCCAGCGATTTGGTGATAGTGTAGGAAGGAGAAGCCAAAGTATGTGGATTCTATTCGCATTTGGTTCTGCTTTATTTGCAGGGATTACTTCAGTTTTGGCAAAGTGTGGAATTCAAAACGGATTCAACTGTAGCAACAGCAATTCGCACGATGATTGTACTTATATTTTCTTGGATTATGGTATTTATCATAGGCTCACAATCGGAAATTACAATGATTGACTATAAAATATGGATTTTTTTAGTTTTGTCAGGATTAGCAACCGGCGTCGTGACTATGTTATTTTAAAGCATTGCAGCTTGGTAATATTAATAAAGTTGTTCCTATTGATAAATCCAGCATCGTTCTTACTATGTTGTTGGCATTCATTTTTTTGCAGGAAAAATCAATTTGTGGGGTATGATTGGTATTGTTCTAATAACAATCGGTACTTTTATGATGATAGAAAAAAGGACATAAAGAAGAGCAGAAAGAGAAATCGTTGGTTGCTATATGCAATCGGATCCGCTGTATTTGCAAGCCTTACTTCTATCCTTGGAAAAATTGGTATTTCCGGAGTAGAATCAATTTAGGCACCGCAATTAGAACGGGTGTCGTATTAATCATGGCATGGATTATGGTAATGATTACGGGAAAAATGCGCACAATAAAAGATATCAAAAGAACTGGCATTTATTGTTCTTTCAGGGTTGGCCACCGGCAGTTCTTGGCTTTGTTATTATAAAGCTTTGCAAGATGGACCTGCAAGTGTTGTAGTCCCTATTGATAAGCTGAGTATTCTTGTAACGGTTATATTTTCTTATGTAGTATTTCACGAAAACTTTCGTTAAAAGCAGACGTTGGACTTTTTTTGATTGTAGCAGGTACGCTGGTTATGTTAATTCCATAAAACTCTGATATAGCAAGGCATGCCGCTGATATTAGAGTTAAATTTTTATGAACTATCAAAGAGAGTAAATAAAAGGTTTCGTTATTTTATAGGCTCCTATTTTTTATCAGAGAAGCAAAATATATTGTTTATCTGTTTCCCAAAATGAGATTCTTTTCAATCACCTAAAATATTTTTAGAAGAGTAAGGGGAGCAAACAAGAAAAATTATGAAGATTTAAGAAATAATGAAAGAGCTGGTTTTAAATTTTTGTTTGAAGGGACAGAAAATCTAGGTACATTTCTCCACAAAAGTTACATATAGTTTATTTTGATATCATTCGGCATAACATATACTGGTCAAAATGTGCGGTAACTTCTATTTTTAGAATAATCAGAAGGATATAAATTTTCTTTGACAAGTATAAAGGGTATTTTCCAAAATAAAAGAAATAAAATAATAAAACAGGCATCTTAATTTAAGATGCCTGTTTTATTGATAATAACAATGTAAAATCCTGCAGGTGTTGCTTTAACCATTTATTATGTTTTAGTTTTGAAGTAAGGCTGTTTCTAAATCTTGCAGCATCAAATCCAATGCAGTAATTCCGCCTTCTGCGGTATACCATACAGCCGGATGTGCTAGGTAAACAATATGTCCGTTTTTATAAGCGTCCGTACCTTTTACCAACTCGTTTTCCATAATTTCCTGAGCAAGTTTTGCACCGTCGGTTCCGATTGCGGCATCACGGTCCATAACAAAAATATACTCAGGGTTTTCTCTACAATATATTCAAAGAAGCTTCGTTACCGTGTGTAGAAGTTTGATTTTGTGCGTCTACTCAACGTTGTTGAATCAATTTCGCGGCCGATAATAGAGCAGCGTCCGTCATTACCCAATACATTGAAGCTTCCGCTTGTGCACAGACCTACAATGGCTGTTTTATCTTTTGCAAAATCGGCTAAAGTTTGAATACGTCCGTCAAAATCTGCCATTAAACCGTCTACTTTGTCTTCAAGACCAAACATAGAAGCAACGGTATTTGCATTTTTCTTTACACTTTCTACAACACCTGCTTCAGAATCGGTTGCCAGATATACTACAGGGGCAATTTCGCTTAAAGCATCGTAAGATTTGGACAAACGGCCACCGATAAAGATAACATCGGATCACAAGCCATGACTGCTTCCATATCAGCTTCTTTAATGGTTCCCAAATTTGTAACTTCTGCGTTGGTTACATAGCTCTACAAGTAATCCAGAGAAGTATTGGCAGAACCCACCACAGTCGCCAACTCCTAAAGCATCCAGAATATCTAAAGATGCCATGTCTAAAATTGCAATGCGTTGCGGATCATATGGAACTTCTAAATCAACTTCATCACCGTTTGCATTCAAGCTTTTAATGGTCACTGTTTCAGGCTGACTGCTTTGATTGGAACCGGCTGTCTCGGAAGAATTTGAGGTATTGCTGGAACAAGCTACCAAGCTCACTGCCATGACTACTGCAATGGCTAGGGCAAAAATTTTTCATATGTCTCATTTTATACTCCTTTTACATGGTTATTGATGTATTAATAATAAATGGATAAAGGTTTTCCCTCAATTTCAGGATTTCAAAATCTACTTTGTATATTTCTGACAAGTTTTCCTTTGTCATCACTTATCCTTAACAGTTCGAATTTAGCTACTTTTCCATCTACAAACGCGCAGATGTAGTCAGAATAAAATGCGGCGTAGTTAATTTCATGCAACACCAATATAATAGTTTTTCCCAATTCGTCACAAAGGCGACGTACAATTTTCATCATATTGGTTGCATGGTAAATATCAGATTATTGGTGGGTTCATCAAGTAAAACATAGTCTGTATCTTGTGCAATTACCATCGCAATTAATGCGCGCTGACGCTGCCCGCCGGATAATTCATCAATGAATCTGTCTCGAAACTCTTCAAGTTCCATATAAGCAATGGCCTGATCAATAATTTCTCCATCTTCTTTGGTAGTTCGGTTTCCCGAGTAAGGAAAACGTCCAAAGGCGACCAATTCGAACGGTTAGTTTCATTTGAATATTGTTGCTTTGGGTTAAAATTGCCAGACGCTTTGAAAGCTCTTTGCTTTTCCATTTTCAAGGTCTGTTCCGTCAAAAGAAACCAATCCACTGTCTTTGGCAATTAATCGTGATATAATTCCCATAACTGTAGATTTACCCGCACCGTTAGGACCAATGAAATTACTTTCCTTTTGGAATTTCCAGGTTTACCGCATCTACAACCGGTTTACCATTATATTTTTTGTTACATCTTTTATTTGCATTATCATACACTTCTCGTTAACAGAAGATACAGGAAGTAAATGCCCTCCTACTGTTATAAAGACACTGATAGGAACTGAATAAGTGAAACCTGTTCTACAATCAATTGTCCTCCAACAAGTACAATGATTCCAAATAAAGCAGATCCCAACATTAAGAAGCTGTGTTTATATGTTTTAACAACTGTCTTGAAAGGTTGGCAATAATCAATCAAGGAAAGAAATTGGTCCTACCATGGCAGTAGCAACGGCAATAAATAAGGTAACGCCTAAAAGGAGACGGCGTATACTTCTGTCATAATTCACACCAAGGTTAATTGCCTGATTTTTTCAAGGTAGAACATTTAAAACAGATAAATATTTTCCTAAAAAGCAATGACTGCGCCCAATACAATCACTGAAAAATAATAATTTCTGTATTAATATTGCTGAAACTGGCTACAAGTGTATTTAATAAATTATCATATTCATTTGGATCCATAACCCTTGTCAGGGTTGTTTGGATACTGGAAAATAAAAAGTAAGTACAGTACCTATCAGCAATACATACAGTACATTGTGTTTTGTCTTTTTAAAAAAGTAACTATAGATTAATGTTGCGGTTACACCATAATAATTAAGTCCGCTGCAAACGAAAGGTTGGAATTTGCCGCAAGGATACTGCTTGACCCGGCGAAAAAGACGACAGCAGTATGAATTAAGGTATACAGGGAGTTCATCCCCAGCAAACAAGGGGTTACAATACGATTGTTAATTACAGATTGGAAAACAATAGAGGCGCCTCCAATGGCAAAAGCAGTAATTATCATAACAATTAGTTTAGGTGTGCGAATTTTCATTGCATATAAAAGCAGTTTTCATTGGCAAAGTTCACATCTGTCAGCATATAAGCAGTGGCTGCGGCAAGGGCTAATACTGATAAAATGATGATTTTTGTTAGGTTTGAACGGAATACGGCTTGATTCATGTTTGACTACCTCCATCCAAGTGGGAGCTGGAATTACCGCAGCCTGTGGTTCCGGAGCCGTAAGTCTGATTGCTTTTCTCCCATTTTTAAACGATATAACAATAAGCCGATGAAAAGGATACTCCCAAAATACCACAATCAGTTCAATCGGCAATTCATACGGAGCAATTACCACTCTGCCTATCATATCGCAGACCAGTACAAATATTGCTCCAAACAAGGCGGTATCTACTAAGGTACCGCGTATTTTATCACCTTTAAACATGGCCACCACATTTGGCACAATTAGGCCGATGTATGAAATGGAACCTACCACTACCACTACAGAAGCGGTAATTACAGCAGCAATGGTGAGGCCCATAAATAAAATCAGGTTATAATTTACACCTAAATTTTTCGAAAAATCTTTTCCAAGACCAACAATATTAAAATGGTTGGCAAAAATAAATGCAATGATTACAAGCGGCACAACCAAATAAACAATTTCGTATCTCCTTTTATAACAAGAGAAAATGACCTACCAGCCAAGAGGATAATGCCTGTGTCATTTCAAATTTATAGGCTAAAAGTTGGTAACGCCGCCAATAACGTTGCCGAACATAATACCAACCAGAGGAACCATAACAACATCTTTAAATTTTACTCTTTGAATAAACCATACAAATAACCATGTGCCAACAATTGCCGTGGCAAACGCGAACATGGCTCGTCCCCATAGAGTGGATTCCGGCATAAACAATAATGCCAGCAAAATCCCAAATTGGGCAGATGAAATGGTTGCGCCTGTAGTTGGAGAAACAAATTTATTCATGCAAAGCTGCTGCATAATCAAACCGGCAACACTCATACCAACACCGGTACATAAGATTGCCAATAGTCTGGGTAATCTGGAAACAATAAAATTTCCCACTGTTTTGCATCACCGGAGAATAGAGAAGATAAATTGATGTCAATCACGCCCACAAAAAGGGAAAGAACAGCCAAAAGGAATAAGGTGATGGATAGAATAATGGTTAAGAGTCTGCCTTCATGATTACCCCAAAATTGTTAGTGTATGCTAACTCTTCTATATATGTATCCTACTTTTTCCCATGTAAAATGGAACTATATCATATTAATACCATAGAAAAAATATAATAAGTTAGCCGAAGGTAACTCAAAATATAGCATAGATTTTCTGCATTGACAATATATAAAAATAAAAAGTGAACAAATAGAGCAATTTTGTAAATGTATACTAAATTTGTATCTAAAATTTATAAAAATATCTATCAAATAACAAAAGAGTTTTGCTAATAAAACTAGCAAAAACTCTTTTGTTATTTGATAGATGATTACATTCCGGTTCTCTTAACAAATTGCGCCATTCTAAATCTCCACGTTCCAGACCATGAATAAGAACTTCACCTGTTGCAATATTCGTTGCAAATGGAATATTGTGCGCATCACATAAGCGTAATAAATGCATATCGCTTGGTTCATCCGGTTTTGGGGTTAAAGAGTCACGAAAAACAGAAGCATGTCAATTTCATTACATGCGATGCGGGAAGCAATTTGTTGGTCGTCCTTGAGCACCGGATAAAAACGTTGATTTTCAGTCCGGTTGCTTCGGTTACCATTTTGCCTGTAGTACCAGTGGCAATAAATTATGGCGACTAAGTACTCCGCAATACGCAATGCAGAATTGTACCATTAATTCTTTTTCGCATCATGCAATTAAAGCAATGTTCACGATTGCCCCTCCTTTACGTATAAATTTGAAACGGAAGATTATTATAATCTTTCTAGTGGGAATAGAGGGACAGATTCACCTTCAAGGCGTGCAGCCAACCGTTGTAAAGCCATTGCTCCTGGCGAACGTGAATGATTTACCACGGCTTTTGCAGGATTGGCTTGCAAATGAATGTCGTCTGGTAATACAGCAATTAAACGAATACCGGTTTCATCGATAATCGTATCAATATCTTGATAATGCTGCATTTTACGAAATGCCTCAAAGCTAAAACGGTTGATTACCAAACGATGTTGGCATTCCTCGTTCCTCTAGTAATTGACGGACTTTGTCACTGTCTCGAATACAAATAGGGTCAGGTGTACTATTACCAAAGCACGGTTTGCGGCTGCTACAGCAGAGATAAATCCTTTACCGATGCCTGCCGGACAGTCAATAATAACGTGGTCATAATATCTGGCTAAAATAGGAACCAATTGCTTCATTAACTCCGGATGTATCGTATGTTTCTCTAAAGCTGGTGCCGGCAACAAAATAAATTATTTAAACCTGTATATTCTTCACAAGAATAGATTGCTTTAATTGGTTCACAATTACCATTTACAATGTCAGAAATATCAAACACTAGTTCTTTGTCTACGCCAAGCATAGCATCTAAGCTGCGAAGACCTGCATCTCCGTCGATTAAGAGAACTCTTTTTCCGTTTTTTGCAAGTGTACAGCCCAAACCTACGCTGACAGTAGATTTGCCCGCTCCGCCTTTACCGGATGTAATAACTGTTATTAATCCCATATAAAAACCTCATCAATATTTTACCATAATTCAGTATAGCAGTCAAAATTTTTTGTATAGTTTTAGAGATGAAATAGATAAATTCACAAAAAATTCATAAAAACTAAGAATATCATAGTGATAGTGCTGAAAAGTTTTGAACATTTTGACCATTTCATAAAAGCGATTACTTCTTTTTGTAGCCTATATTATAGCACAGGTTTTTATAAAACACAGCTTTTTGGAATCTTTTATTCGTTTGCTGTACTGGAACTGTTTGTTTCTTCCGGCATCACCAGATTTCCGTTTTCATCTACGGTTTTCCATAAAATAGGCATCAAAAATATCTTTGGCAACATTCATAGAGTACATACCGCGAGAACCATATTCTAATACCACTGCAACGGCAATTTCCGGGTCGTCATATGGTGCATAAGCGATAAATGTTACATTGTCTGAGTGTCCCGGATTTTCAGCAGTACCTGTTTTGGCAGCAATTGCGATTCCATAGTCATCAAATACAGAATTTGCCGTACCGCCTGATTGCACTACACCTCTCATAGCCTCTTGAACCATTTTTAATTTCTTCTGAGATATCTACTTGAGAAACTACTTCAGGCTTTGTTTCAGAAATTACTTGGTCACGGTTATAGTTGGTTACTTGCTTTACCAAATGTGTTTTAAACGAGTGCCGTTATTGGCAATGGTAGCACAATAAGTTGCAAGTTGTAGCGGGGTAAAAGCATTGTCAGATTGTCCGATTGCAGCTTGAATTACGTCACCCGGCTGCCAGACCTCCGTTACTGGTACGATATTCAGGACTTGCCAAGGTACCGGTACTTTCACCAATTTCCACACCGGTTTCCTGACCTAAACCAAATTGTTTTGCATATAAATCGATATTATCAATACCGAGCAATCGTCCTACGTCATAAAAGAAAACATTGCAGGAAACTTTAATTGCCTTTTGTAGATTTACATCACCATGCCATCCTAGGCAGGTTGGAATGTAGCTTGGAGCATAGAACGTGTAGTAATGGTTACATTCTATATGGGTGTTAGTATCAATAATACCTTCCTGTAATGCAGCTGCTGCAACAAGTGGTTTAAATACAGATCCGGGAACATAGTTTCCGTCAAAGGCACGATTCACCAACGGTTTGTTTGTTTCATCCGTTGCCAAAGAAGTGTAGTAATTGCTGTCTTCCAAATATTTGGTCAAATCATAACTTGGATAAGTGGCTGCAGCTAGTATAGAAAAATCTTTTACATTTAGAACGACAGCGGCACCTGCCACACAGTCTTCTCCATCATGTTCTGTAGAGGTAGACGCACCGGCTCTTTGAGCTGCCTGTACGTTATTTGCAAGGGATACATTGGCTACTTTTGTAAATTGCTGTCTAAAGTAGTGTACACAGTGTTTCCTGCAACAGGCTGTTCCGTAACAGTATCGGAATTTACTGTTCCGTCAGGGTTGGTCTCAACCACCTTGGTACCGTCAGTACCTCTTAATTCTTCTTCAAACGCGGATTCAATGCCGCTTTTTCCTATTTTATCATTGTAGGCATATCCTTCATCTTTTAAGGTCTGATATTCCTCTTCTGTTAAAGAGCGTGTGGGTCCAATCAGATGCGGAGCTAACATTCCGTCTTTATACTCTCTTACAGTGGTAATTTCAATAGTAACGCCTGCCAAATTTGTAGAGTTTTCCTGAATGATGGAGGCGGTATCTTTCGAAATATCTTCTGCAAATGTATAAGGATTGGAAATACTGAACATTTTACGGGTCATATTATAGCGAACAGAGCAGATATCTCTGGTGTCTTCAGCTGAAAAACCTTCAATATTGTATAATTCTATTAATTGCTCCATACACATTTCTGCGGTGGCATAAGAGTTCAGATTTAAAAATTTTGCCTTTTAATTCTGCTATTTCTGCTTCTTTTCCCTCGATAAATGTATACTCACCTTTATTGTTTATTACAATAGGAAGTTCATCAATCCAAGGTTCATTTCTTTGGTCAAGCAGGTGAATTAAATTTTTAATCACATTATTTTGATTGTCGCTGTCTAAGTAAGTTTGGTCAAATGTCACATTGTAACCGGTTTTATTTACAGCCAACGGATTGCCGTTTGTGTCTAAAATTTCTCCGCGGGCAGCACTTAAATTGATTGTAGATACATAGGTTGCATCTGCCTGTTGTAAGTATTGCTCTCCGTTTATCAGTTGCCAATCGACCAATCTGTACCAAATACACCCATACAAGCCAAAAGGATACCGCCCAATGTAGCATAACGCAACTTGATACGGTCTTTGATGGGGCTGCGTTTTCTTTTTTCGGATTTACGAAATTTCAAATGAGCGGCTCCTTTCTTTACGGAAATAAAATATCACTGCAAATATGTTTATTTTACATAGCTATATGACGGATGGGTGAACAAAAGCAAAAATAGGTAAAGAGAGTGTTTTGTTGTTTTACGATTGGGAACGTTCTTCGCGTAAGATATAGGAAAATCCACGATTAAAATAGTAAAATAAAGGAACCAATAAAACTGTATAAGCAGCACGAGGCAAATAATGACGGTAGAGCACATAGCCAATGGAATCGTAGCCTTTTAAGATATATAAAAATAGCCATTGAAGGAATGTGACGATTAGAATGGCTGATAATATCATAATCAGTCCAGTTAAAAAGTTATTATGAAATACATCTTGTATCAAAAATGAGATAATAAAACAAATCAAACCTAAAATAAGGGCATGAAATCAAAGATACAGTTGACACCGTAGTCTAATAAAGTCCACTGAACACACCATAGAGCAGAGCGCAGATGGGGCCTTCAAACATGGCAATGGAACATGCAATGGGAATTAACAACGTTGGGAGAATGCCGTAAAAAGACGGAATGAGTCCGGGAGTATGTTGTATCACAAAAATACAATGATTTCAATGGTATATGCAATATACCTTAATACTCGAAAGCGTTTCATAAATTACCTCCATTGGAGGAAGTGGTATTTGAATTTGTATTGTTCATCACTTCACCTTGACCGTTAAAGCTGGTAATAATGATAACATCGCGTACTGTTTTATATCAACAAAGGTTCTACGGTTGCATACAGAGAAACGTCATTTTCTTCCGGTTTTATTTCAACAGCTTTTCCTATCAGTAAATCTTTCGGAAATTTTCCGCCAATGCCGCTGGTAACAATCATATCTCCGGTTTGAACGGTTGTACCTGCTTCTAAAAGTCCCATTTTAATCAATCCTTGGTCGGCAAGCTGTGCATTGCTGCTGATGATACCGCTTTCTCGATTTACCTTATCCGTTGAGGAAATATTCGTATCCGGAGACAGAATAGTCGTTACTTCGCAGTACATTGCACTAACTTCGACACAACCTACAACTCCTTGGTCAGTAATAACAGGATCATTTACTTTGATTCCGCATTGCTTCCTTGGTCTAATGTAAAAGTATAGTATACGTTATTTGGATCACGGTTAATAACAGATGCCGATACAAATTGATAGTCGGGATTGTTTTCTTTCAATCCCAAATAGTTTTTAGCTGCGCATTTTCTTGTTTATATTGGTAAAACTCCACCAATTGTTGATTTAACTCATTTACTTGTTGTTTTAACTGTTCATTTTCAGTAACCAAATCTTCATAAGAACGAGTGGCCTCAGAAAGACTTTGCGTTGTTTGTAGCAACGGCAGTTACATAGGAAATAACCGCACCGAATATATTGGAGATGGCACTTCCGCCTGTACAGGCAGAATAAATCGTAACAGCTACTAAGACACAAATAACAGCGGTAAGTACAATAAAGTTTTACTACGAAAAAAAGCCTTACAAGAAGCGATTATCCTTTTGCTGTGAACCATCAAAATGATTAGAGTGAAAATAAGCAGGGCACAAACCCCGCTTCCGTTTTCATTTTAACACGTGATTTATTTACGACGGATTTGTAGAATTGAGTAGGAAGCTCAATTTCAAACGTTTTCCGGTACCTTCCGCTACACAGTCGATTGCATTTTCAGCAACATGAACAGGCATACCTGTTTCTTGTGTAATCAAACGGTCTAAACCACGAATCAGGGCACCGCCGCCGGTTAGCATAATTCCATTGTCTATAATGTCCGCCGCTAATTCAGGCGGTGTTTTTCAATGTGTTTTAATTGCATCTACAATATAACCCAAAGGCTCTTCCCAGCTTCTCGTACCTCAGAACCTGTAATGGTTACATTTTGGTAAACCATCTGCCATTTTGCGACCTTTGATGTCAATGCAGAAGTTTCAATTTCTTCATTTGGATATGCAGAACCCAATGTCATTTTAATAGCTTCCGCAGTCGTTCACCAATGAGAAGATTATATTTGCGTTTTACATAATTAATAATTGCTTCATCAATTTATCACCGGCAATGCGTACAGAACAAGAAGTTACAATATCACCAAAAGAGATGACTGCAACTTCCGTAGAACCGCCGCCAATATCCACAACCATGCTTCCGCAAGGTTCTCCTACAGGTAATCCTGCACCAATAGCGGCAGCCATGGGTTCTTCAATTAAGTCAACATGATTAGCACCGGCGGCGTGCGGCGTCTTCAACAGCACGGCGTTCTACTTCAGTAACACCGGAAGGAATGCATACAACAATATGAGGGACGTCAAAAGAACTGGATTTGGTTACCTGACGGATGAAATGTTTCAACATGGTAGCAGTAATGTCAAAATCTGCAATGACACCGTCTTTTAACGGACGTACCGCTACAATAGAACCGGGTGTACGGCCTATCATATTTTGCTTCAGAACCAACTGCAAATTACAGTATCGGAACGCACATCCACCGCTACAACAGAGGTTCGCGCATAACAATTCCTTTGCCCTTCATATATACAAGGGTGTTTGCTGTACCCAAGTCGATTCAATATCTTTTGAAAACATTGATTTTCCCCTTTCGTCCGTCTTTCAGACGGTATTCCGTTCAAATATTTTAAACAATCTATCTCTATCTTATATTATGGTATAGATTAGAAATTTATATTCAATTTATTATAACCTTTTCTCACTTAATTCTCAACTAAAATTTTGTAAACAAATTCAAAATATAGGTATCGCTGGGCGAATAGATTACAGTATTTTCGCTTCTTTTCCAAGGTCTTCTTTTCTACGGTTTTGAAGAGCCGAAGGTACGAAGCAGACGGCTGATTTCTGCAATAGGTAAACCGACTACATTGTAAAATCTCCGTCAATTTTACGCACTAACAAGGATCCTAAACTTTGAATGCCGTATCCTCCGGCTTTGTCAAACGGCTCACCGGTTGCAATGTAGCTTTCAATATCCTCGTCGGATAAAGGATAAAATTCAACAGAGGTACAGCTTACGCCAATTTCACAACGATTTTGTTTTAAGATGCAATAACCGGTGTATACTTGGTGCACTCGATTGGACAGTAAACGCAGCATTTTTGTGCTTGTGCTTCATCCTGAGGTTTTCCAGAATATGGTTGTCCAACGCAACAACGGTATCTGCTGCTAAAACAATATCTTCCGGATGTCGTTTTGCAACAGCTCTTGCTTTTTTAATGCAAGATTTTGTACCAAACATGCAGGATCGTCCTGAGAGATTACTTCGTCAATTTCAGCAGGTTCTACTGTAAACCGGAACCCTGCAAGTTTTAATAAATCTCTTCGGCGGAAGCGGAAGCTAAATATAACATGGTGTTCTCCTTTTCTAAACTTTCAACATTTCCACAAGGAATTGAACTTTACATAACTTATTTGATTCCTTTTCGTACAAACCACGGGTATAATGCCCTAAAGGCGCTTTTGATACAAAATTGCTGAAAAGTTTCCTCAATTTCAACAGAGTTTTCAACAGTGAATCGCAATATTCAAAATTCATACCGGTTATATCCGAAATTCTATCAGACATTGTCAAAGGAACCGCGTTTAAAACTTCCTGCATCCATAATCACACTGAACAGGAAATTTTATGTTTTCTATCTGTCAGCCATGTGGTACCGTTGCAATTTTGCAGTTTTGCCGTCATTTTTCCCGGGCAATTACGGCATAACATCAAAGGCAGTCGTCCATATAATAACAAACCACGAGGAATATTTCTCCTATTTTAGCACTTTGTTTCAGTGTCAGTTCATAGCTTAATTCAAGGTCTGTCACTCCCAATTGTTGGTACCACTCAAGAGCTGCTGTGTTTGTAACGTTGAGAGAATATCCTCCATGAATGCTGCAGCCCAGTGATTTTGCCAGTGCAACGCTGTTTACCGTTACCTGCCCAAACATGAGAAACATCCCATTTCAGAAATTGTTCCAGTTTGGAAGCGATTGTGCGTTCTGTTCCGAACATACCGCGCGGCATAGTAACTGCCAGCGGTAAACCACGGTTTTGCAATTCTTTAACAATGTGTTCTTTGGTATTGATAGGGATATAGATCATTTGACATACCTTTGCACAGTCAGGAATATCGTCTGCGCTATGCAATCTGGTGAATACAGCTCGCAAAGGAAGTGGTTGGGTACCTTGCCGCGATGTTTTTCTGGGAAGCAAACAGGATGAAACGGAATGACAGGCGTTTGTTCTCTTTGTTTGAGCAATTGTTCCAATGCATCTCTTCGTAATTGGTTCAGCATAGAAACAGGAATAGATAAATCAGAGTCGATAGAGCAGGTAACGTTTGTGCAATAGAAAGGAGTTCCCCGGTCTTTTTAATTGTTCCAGACAGCGCGTTTCATCTATTGGACGATGAATGGCTTGTTGCGGGATATCTCCTTCCACTGTGACAGTATGTTGTTCATGGTCAGAAACCGTTACCGTAACAGGAGTACCTCTTTTATCGTAAGGAGTACGTAATGGGAATGGATTGACGTTCTTTGATAATAACTGTGCAGCTGTTGAAATACAGTGTTGGTAGCACTGGTAACGTCTTCTTTGGTACGGATGCCGAACATATCACGGCCTAACGTTCCGTCGGGATACCCTGTTGTAAATCGGAACGGAAAATACTGCTTCAGATTTTTGGTTAAATTTTGCGGAATAGCCTGTTGCTCTAAGGCAAAACGGCAAGCAGCAGTTGCAGCAGCTACATACTCGGGGCGTTTCATACGTCCTTCAATTTTAAAGATTAACGCCTGCGTCGGCAAGCTCTCCTATACGTTCAATCATAGATAAATCTTTTAAACTTAGGTCATAACCTGTCCCGCCTTTTGCGGCAAAGGCAGACGACAGGTTTGTGCACATTGACCTCTGTTTCCACTGCGGGAACCGAGCAAAGAGCTGAAATAACATTGGCCCGAAACGGACATACACAACGCACCGTGTACAAAATGCTCAATTTCAACATGTGCAAAACCGCTATCTTTAATGACTGAGAATTTCTTTGATTTCTTTTAAAGATAATTCTCGGGCTAGTACAACCCGTGAAACACCTTGTTCTGCCAATAGCTTTGCACCTTCCGGAGTATGTACGGACATTTTGTGGAAGCATGAATTTGCAGTGTTGGTGCAGCGTGCCGTAAAGATGCAGCAAACCAGTATCCTGTACAATGACGGCGTCTACAGGGGAGAGCAGGCAAAGGAAACAAAATCCAGCGCTGTTTTAATCTCGTGGTCCAATAAGATGGTATTTACAGCCAGATGTACCTTTACACCACGGGCATGGCAATATGCAACTGCTTGTTTTAGTGTATCATGATCAAAATTTTGTGTTGGCACGGGCGCTAAACAGACTACCGCCTAAATATACGGCGTCAGCGCCGCTACGCACAGCCGCTTCAAAGCTTCCCATGAACCTGCAGGAGATAACAGTTCTAATGTTGATTGTTTCATGTAGGTATCCTCTCGATGAATAAATTTCGGTATGATTGAAAAATACACTCCCTGAATTAGAGTGCATGTGCTGCTATGCCGTTATGTATGGATTATTTCTTCTCAAAATAGCCAATAAAGGTATCGTCAGATGGCAGCTCAGGTTCTATTGGTGATTTTGGGCGTGTATAGTTTCCGGTTAATAAATCAGGTACAGGATGTTCTGCACGCTGAACCGGTGAATATGGCGGTATATGGCGCGGACCTTCTTTTTCTGCTGCCTTTTGCGCCATTTTTGCTGTTTTTCTGGTGTCGGCTTTGTTTACTGTGTTTTGTTTGAGGTTTGTTCATAGCAGAAGGTATTCCTACAAAAGGATCATCTGTTGTCTGCTCTATTTCTCCTGTGTCAATAGAATTGCGGAGTTCTTCCAATGTATGGGCATCTTCTACCGAGATAGGTGCAGAAGATTCGTTTGGTTTCTGCTCCTGTGTTTCTTCCGGTACATTTGTAGTGTCCTCAGAGGAGAGGTTCTCATCGGAAGAATTTCTATTTTGTTCCATAGAAAGATTTTGGTTTGCTTCATCCAGTGCGTTTTAAATCCTGGTATTTTTCTAAATTTTATCTTCCGCTAAAATGCATGCAATACCTGAAGCTCGGGCGCAATTGCTCTGCTTCGGTTTGAGCCGTTTGTGCGGCTTGTTTTAAACGCTCATATTCATTTAATCTGTTTTATCCAGCGTTTTTAATTCTGCTAATTCCGCTTTTGTCTTGGCAGATTCGTCACAATAAGTCATGGCAGTGATAATGGCGGCCATAGAAGAGATACGGTCGTTTTCTTTAAAACGGCAGAAATGCTCGGTCAATTTCATCGCCGATGGTACGTACATACTCTTCGTTGTCATCACTTGTAATGGTACAGTCTATGTCACAAATACGTAGTTTTACTTTGGTCGTGCTCATGGAATACCCTTATTGCCAAGGCGAAATAGATAATAGTAATTATTATAGTATAAAACGGGTTCTTTTAAAGAGGTTTTCGTGTATTTTCCGCATTTTATATGCTAATATTACATATATTCTTTGGTTTTAAAGTGAAATTCTTTTGTATCAGATAATTTTACAAATTTTATGTATATTACACAAAAATATTCTTTTTCGTGAAAATAAAAATTGATCTTTATGGAAAAGGAGACATCTCAAACACTGTAAATATGCGGATTTGGTCAATGTTGATACATTTGATTTTATGTGTTGTATTAGTAGTTGAAAACGGCTGGTTTTGGTATATACTGGACATAAATATAAACTAGATATTTATGACCCGAAATCAAAAGCAGGTTTTGTTTTTATTTATTTGGAAGCATGAACTATAAACATTCTGTCAAAAAATTCAGGCCGGTATTGAAGAAAAACTCGTACATCAATTTGGAAAAAGCAGAAACAGCTTCAGATGTACAATATTATAAAGCGGTTGCCCTTATGGTAAAGAGATGCTGATGGAGGTCGCAGCGAATTTTAAACCGTGCGCAGAAATCAAAAAAGATTTATTATCTTTGTATGGAATTTTTAATGGGTCGTTCCCTGAAAAATAATCTGTTCAATCTGGGTATAGAGGAAGATTTTCGAAAGCTTTAAAAATATGGGTGTAAACCTGGATCGCGTTTATGAGCAAGAACCTGATGCAGGTTTGGGAAATGGCGGTTTAGGTCGTTTGGCAGCATGTTTTTAGATGGTTTAGCAACAGACGGTTACCCTGCAATGGGGTATTCTTTACGCTATGAATATGGTATTTTTCATCAAAATTAGTAGATGGTTGGCAGACAGAGTTGCCGGATTTATGGCTTCCTGGTGGAAAAATTTGGATGACTCCGCAACAAGATAAAGCAGTTGAAGTACACTTTGACGGTTATATTGAGGAATCTTGGAACAATCAATATCATATGGTAAATCATAAGGATTATAAAAAGTAATTGCAGTGCCGTATGATATGTATGTTGCGGGTATGGACGGGAAAGGCGTTAGTGTGTTGCGTTTGGAAAGCCAAATCTGCTGATTTTGATATGCAGTTATTCAATGATGGTGATTACTTGCGTGCAATGGAACAAAATGCACTTGCAGAAGCTATTACAAGGTGCTGTATCCGGGGATAATCACGAAGAGGGTAAGAGTTTGCGCTAACTCAGCAGTATTTTTGGTTTCAGCTACCATACAGGATATTATTCGCCGTCATTTGTTTACGTACAGTTCTTTGGATAATTTACCTGAATTGGCTGCGATTCATTTAAATGATACACACCCTGTTTAGCGGTTCCTGAAATGATGCGTATTATGTTGGACGAATGTGGTTATGGTTGGGATGCGGCATGGAACATTGTAACTCGCACCATTGCATACACCAACCATACGGTTATGGCAGAAGCTTTGGAGTGTTGGGGTGTAGAACTGTTTAAAAAGCTCGTATTTATCAAATTATTGAAGAAATTAACCGTCGTTTCTGTGCTCAAATGCATGAAAAGTAGATGGCTATCAAGTAGGACGTATGGCTCCGCTCAATGACGGATTTGTAAAAATGGCAAATTTAGCAGTAGTTGCAAGTCATTCCGTAAACGGTGTTTCTCAATTACAGTAATATTTTAAAAGACACTGTATTTAAAGATTTTTATCAGGTTATGCCGCAAAAGTTTAAAAATGTTACCAATGGTATTGCGCACCGACGTTGGTTGAATCAATCCAATCCGGAACTGGCTGCTTTTTAACAGAGACCATTGGAGATGGTATATTTATGATGCTAATGAATTATCTAAATTTTAGCATATAAAGATGACAAAGCAACTCTTGAAAATTAGAAACTATTAAATACAACAACAAACAGCGTTTGGCTGAGTATATCAAAAAGCAATAACGTTATAGTAAACCCAAACTCTATTTTTGATGTACAGGTCAAACGTATGCACGAGTAAATAAACGTCCAAATGCACTTCATATTTTGGCTACTTATCAATGGTTAAGAGAAAATCCAAATGCTGACTTTACGCCGCATACGTATATTTTGGTGCAGCGGCTCCCGGATACTATTTTACCAAAAAATGATTCGCTTTATTGTGAATTGGGTGAAGTCATCAACAATGACCCAAGGGTAAACGATAAAATGAAAGTAGTTTATTTAGAAGATTATCGTGTAACATTGGCGGAATTGATGATACCGGCAGCGGATATCAGTGAACAGATATCGGCAACTGGGCGCGAAACATCCGGTACCAGCGGCGCTATTACACTAGGGTACACTGGATGGAGCGAATGTTGAGATACATGAAACCGTGGAGATGAGAATGCTGCTGTTTGGTATGACTACTCCGGAAGCGCAGTCCTTGTCTAAAATGGTTATCAGTCTAAATTGTTTTATGACAATAATCCTATCATTAAACATGCGATTGAAGAAATGCGTTCAGGCCTGAATGGATTTGAATTCCATGATATTGCGAATAACTTAATTAATGTAGACCCTTATATGGTACTGGCAGACTTCGATTCCTACAGTAAAAGTACATCAAAAGCGGAAAAATTGTATGCTAACCAAGAAATAGCGCAAATGGCGCTTGTTAATATTGCTGGGGCAGGTCGTTTTGCCGCAGATAGAGCTTCACGAATATGCGGGGCAACTCCTGTTCCGGCTGAGGTACAAAAAACAATTGTAAAAGCACCGCAAAACAGAAGAGAATGTGCAAAAACAGCTGTAAAATCTACAGATGCAAAGAACAACCAGAAAAGGTACCAATTCTAAATTATAGAAAATATCGAGTAAGAGCAGGAAGAGCAATCCATTTCCTGCTCTTTTTGAAAGATAATTATGTTTCATCCAGAAATTCTATTTACCGTAATCCCACAGGGGCGGTTCAAACTCTACAAATGTTCATTTTAAACTACTGGTTCCAAGAGAATTCAGGTGCAGTGCGGCGCGCCTTGGAGAAGAATTTACAAAACAAGTAAAAACATGCTTGGCATGTTTTGGTGCGGAATGAATGGGGGAGAACCACGAATGGTGGGAATGTGATTTTACACCTGAACAGCCCGGACTTTACTTTTACCGTTTTGAAATTGATACCTGGAGAGTACTCTGGGAATTACAAGCCGTTTTGGTGATGAAAGCGGTATTGATGAGTATGGTGCACCTGCAGAGAATACTGGCAACTTACCGTATATGAACCTCAATATCAAGCGCGGATTGGTTAAAGGAGAATTATGTACCAAATTTTTCCCGACCGTTTTTATTGCTCAGGTACTACAAAGATAACGTTACCTCAAGACCGTTATCTGCATCAACGGTGGGCTCACAACCGGAATGGAGACCCAATCATCAGGGAGAAATTACGAATTCTGACTATTTTGGCGGAATTTAAGGCATTATTCAAAAATTGGATTATTTACAAAGTTTAGGTATTACCTGCATCTATTTGAATCCTATTTTTGAGGCCCATTCTAATCATCGTTACGATACAGCCAATTATACAAAAGTGGATCCATTATTAGGTACAAAGAGGATTTTAACGTCTGTGCAAAGAAGCAAAAAGAGGAATACACATCTTATTGGATGGTGTGTTTAACCATACAGGCAGTGACAGCATTTATTTTAATCGTAGGGCAGATACCAAACATTAGGTGCTTATCAATCACAGGAATCCCCTTATTATAATTGGTATCAATTTTATCAATGGCCAAATCAATATGCTTGTTGGTGGAATTTTGAAACGCTTCCTAACGTGAATGAATTTGATGAATCGTACAGTGCATACATCAATGGAACGGATGGAGTAATACAAGAGTGGTTAAAAGCAGGAGCAGATGGATGGCGACTGGATGTAGCAGATGCCTGATTTATTTTTAGAACATATTGCAAAGCTGCAAAACAGATAAAACCCACTGCTATGATATTGGGAAGAAGTATGGGAGGACGCCAATAAAGGAAAACTTACGGACAGCGTAGAAGATATTTGCTTGGCAACAATTGGATAGCGTAATGAATTATCCGTTCCGCGAAGCAATTATAGGCTTTTGACAGGAAAAAATCCTGCAGAAATGATGGAACGTTGCGACAGTATTGGAACACTATCCACCTGATGTGATTCATTTATTAATGAATCACATAAAGACTACGGAACGTAACTGTGTTGGGAGAGAACCGTTAAATGGGCGGGATAGAGTGGCAGCACAGAACAAAATTGTCCCAAGAACAACGCAGTAGGAATAGCTTTGTTAAAGCTAGCTTCATTGATGCATATACTTTGCCGGGTGTTCCTTATTTATTATGGAGATGAAACTTGGCATGGAAGGATATCTTTCGTTTAACGGTGTTCCTTGGGGCATGAAGATATAGAGTTGGTAAATGGTACCGCAGTTTAGGAAAAATACGCCATAGCTGTGAGGTATTAAAGCAGGAACCTTGGAACCGTACTATGCAGATGATGACTGTTTTGTATATATTCGTGCGGATGAAACGGTTGGTCAAAATTATTGGTAGCAATAAACAGGGGCTGCACATTGTAAACAGCTATCAGTTGCTCAAGAATGGGAAACTGCATCCGCACTTCGGAACACCTATTTGGAATCATACATTAGTTTTAGAGCCTTATGGTTATGCTGCTATTTTAGGAAAATAAATTTTGGAAATCCTACGAATAAAAAGGACGCCTCATTTGAGGTGTCCTTTTTTTTCTGAAATATTTATTATTACAGAAAATATCGAAAAACAGGGAGAATTTGTGAAATAATAGACTAATTTGGTTAAAAACATCACACATATTGTTAACTTTTTATTTATTATTTACAAAATAATCTTTTGTTATATGATGTACACATCAGTAGAATTAACCATATATCAAAGAGGATGAAACATGAGTGAGACTATGAAAGCAATGGTATATTTAGGTCGAGGTAAAAGAAGTAGAAAGACCAAAACCAACCCCGAAGGATAGTAAGGCAGCGGTAGTAAATGTTAAAAACTACTATTTGCGGTACAGACCTTCATATTCTAAAAGGAATACCCCTGAAGTTGAATCAGGTAGAGTGTTGGGTCACGAAGGTATTGGTATTGTTGAGTCTGTAGGAGAAAATGTAAGCAACTTTAAAGTTGGTGACAAAAGTAATTATTTCTTGTGTTACTGCGTGTGGAACATGTCATGCAAAAGAGTCTTTATGCTCACTGTGATGATGGTGGCTGGATTTTAGGCTACATGATTGACGGTACTCAAAAGCGAATACATATTCCTCATGCTGATAACAGTTTATATCATATTCCGGAGTCAATTACAGATGATGCTGCTGTAATGCTTAGTTTTACCAACAGGCTTTGAAATTGGTGTATTGAATGGTCAAGTAAAACCAGGCGATACAGTTGCAATTGTAGGTTCGGGTCCAATTGGACTTGCAGCGTTGTTAACAGCTCAGTTCTATTCACCGGCACGTATTATTATGATTGATCTGGATGATAATCGTTTGAAAGAATCTTTACGTTTTGGTGCAACTGATACTGTAAACTCTAAAGATATGGATGCTGCGATTAAGCAAATTTATGAAATGACAGATGGTCTTGGCGTTGACGTTGCTATTGAGGCGGTTGGTATTCCACAAACTTTGATATTTGCCAAAAATTATTACAAAAGGCGGTCATGTTGCCAATGTAGGTGTTCATGGTAAATCTGTTGAACTTCATTTAGAAGATCTTTGGATTAAAAATATTACAATTGCAACCGGTTTGGTTAGCACAAATACAACGCCTATGCTGTTGAAAAGTATCTTCCGGAAAAATTAAACCACAACAATTAGTTACGCATCACTTTAAATTCAGTGAAATTATGGACGCTTACGATACGTTTGCAAATGCAGCAAGAGAAAATGCATTAAAAGTAATTATTGATTTTTGAATAATATAAAAGCTGTAAACTTCCATAGGAGTTTACAGCTTTTTGTATTGATGTGAACTACTGTTTTGAAATCGGCACTATTATTTTTCGCATAAAAAGAATAAAACTGTTGAATAACAGCCTTTCCAGATACAAAGTATATATTTATTCTGTTTGAGAATTTTCTTTTATAATATCTTCAATTAGTTGATCCAGTTCTGCCAAGGTAGACAAATATCTGCTCTGCGTCTGAACTCTGCCGCACCATGAATTCCCTTTACATACCAGCCAACATGTTTACGAGCCTCTTTCATTCCGTGCTGTTCTGTTTTATGGTCGCATAAAGCCACCATATGTTTTCTCATAACCAGCATACGTTCCATAATAGAAGGTGGATAAGAATGGTGCAACTATCAGACAGATATGCGTTTATTTGTGAAAAATCCAAGGATTCCAACGCGCCACGACCGACCATAACCATATCACAGCCTGTTTCTTCTATCATTTTGGCAGCGTCCTGTGCGGTATTGATGTCACCGTTTCCGATGACAGGAATAGAAACAGCTTGTTTTACTTGACGAATAATATTCCAATCGGCAGGCGGCGTATACATATCCTCTGGTTCTGCCATGTACTGCAATTGCATCAGCTCCGGCTTGTTCGCAAATACATGCTACCTCTACTGCATTGATACTGTTTTGTCCCATCCCTTGCGGATTTTTACGGTTACAGGGACAGGTATGGCTTTTTAACGGCCGAGACAATATCTCCGCATAAATCGGGGCGTTTCATCAAAGCGGAACCACCCGCTATTGCTGATTTTAGGAGCGGGACAACCCATGTTAATGTCGATTGCTTGGGTTCAAATTCCATTGCTTTTTCAGCTGCTTTGGCCATAATTTCAGGTTGATCTCAAAGATTTGAATTGCTGCTGGACGCTCGGCGGGAGACAGCTCCATTAACTCTTTGCTTTTCGGTCACTAAATTGCAGCCTTTTGAACTTTACCATTTCAGAGATAACGTATGCAGCCCCAAAGAAGTACACAGTTCACGAAAAGATTTATCCGAAACACCTGCCATAGGTGCCAAAATTGCTTTTCCATCAAAAGAAATATTGCCAATTCTCAAATTAAACCCTACCGTTTCTAAGTAAATTAAAATACATAAAATTTTAATAATGAGTTATTCTATCATAAAACAAGGAATAACGCAATTTTTAATGCTATAACAACCTAGCAACAGCAACAAAACTAAAGTTTAGGCTGTTGACAAGAACGTTTTAACGTTTATCTGTTAGAAATTGCTGTACAATTTCTTTTATGTTATAACAACCTCAAAACAGCATCAAAATTAAAATTTTGACTGTTATAAGAACGTTTTAGCTTTTATTGCGTTAAAATTGCAACACAATTTTTAATGCTATAATAAAACAAATTATAGTTAAGGATTATTTTAACTATTTGGAAAGGTACGGAAATACTTATGAAGTTACTTGTGCTGGACGGAAATAGCATATTTAATCGAGCTTTTATGGAATTAAATTATTAACCACAAAGACGGTACATTTACGAACGCTATTTATGGCTTTTAACTATGCTGCATAAAATCAAGGAAGATACAAATCCTGACGCGGTAGCAGTAGCATTTGATATGCGTGCGCCAACATTTCGCCACAAAGAATACGATGGTTACAAGGCTCAGCGCAAAGGTATGCCCCGGAATTGGCACAGCAGCTGCCGATTTTAAAGGAGCTTTTAACGTTGTTAGGTTACCGAATTGTGGAATGTGAAGGATATAGGCAGACGATATCTTAGGAACTTTAGCGCGAGTGTGTACGGAAGAAGGTCACGAATGTGCGTTGACCAAAGGGGATAGAGATAGTTTGCAGTTGGTTAATCCGTCTGTGACAGTGCGTTTGATGGCTACAAAGTTTGGACAGCCGGTTGTAACAGTATATGATGAAGCAAAAATACAAGAGGTATGGTGTAACACCACACCAGTTAATTGATATCAAAGCACTGCAAGGAGATAGTTCGGACAACATTCCGGGTGTTGCGGGAATAGGTGCAAAGGGTGCAGCTGATTTAATTCAGAAATATGGTAGTATTGAATCAATTTATCAAAATTTTGACCAACTGGATTTAAAACCTGCTATGCGCAAAAATTGGAAGAAGGCAGAGTCCGCTTTCTTAAGTTATAAGCTTGGTACTATTTGTCTGCAAGCGCCAATAGATACCAATTTAGAGCATTACCATATTTCTGAGGGAGATGCTCAGGCAGCGGCACGGTTAATGGCAAAATTAGAACTGTTCAGTTTGATTAAAAATGGGGCTTGGATCAAATTGAAGCGGAACAAGAAGCGCTAATCACAGAACAATCGCTGCAAATCAAGGAATGTGATGATACGCAAAGTTTGCTACAGCAATTACAACAAACAGGTAGTGCCTACTTTTGGTGTCTTATCAGGACAAACAAGTTCAAACATTATATTTTCATTTAGAGAATACCATTTGTACTGTTAATGCAGCGAAATATCCTGATTTTTGAAAGCGTTTTGTGAAAGTGAGGATATTAAAAGTATACTCATGATGTCAAACCGTTGTATGCTGCGTTATATAGGCAGAATATTGGTTTGGTGCAGGTAGAAATGGACACGATGCTTGCAGGTTATTTGCTTAATCCTTCCTCTTCTAATTATGAAATAGAGCGTATGGCCACAGAATACGGTGTGGAACAACCCCAAATGGATTCCCTGTTGGTTGAGAAAGAGCCTATGATAAAATGGGCGGCAATTTATCCCGCTTTATATAGGGTAATAGATGACAAAATTTCTCAGAATACACAGCATAAATTACTGCGAGAAATTGAACTTCCCTTGCCAAAGTATTGGCACAAATGGAAGAATTGGGGTTTGCCGTTGATAAAGATGGCATTGCCGAATACGGTGAAATTATGGAGAATAAAATTAACCGGATTCAGAGCTTGGTATATGAAGAAGTCGGTTATCAGTTTAATTTAAATTCACCCAAACAATTAGGCGAGGCGTTGTTTGTAAAATTAGGGCTTCCAGCGGGAAAAGACCAAAACAGGGTATTCTACCAGTGCAGAAGTGTTGGAAAAACTTCGCTATGAACATCCTGTGGTAGAATTAATTTTGGAGTACCGTACTTTGGCAAAAATTAAGTCTACGTATTGCGATGGCTTGTTAAAAGTGGTGGAGGAAGATGGACGTATTCATTCCAGTTTTAATCAGACAGAAACACGGACTGGTCGTATCAGTTCAACGGAACCTAACTTGCAAAACATACCTGTTCGTACTGATGTTGGCAGAGAACTGCGTAAGTTTTCGTTGCAAAAGAGGGATGTGTTTTAGTAGATGCAGACTATTCTCAGATTGAGCTGCGTGTATTAGCGCATGTTGCAAATGATTCCGGCATGATAGAGGCATTTAAAGAAAATGATGATATTCACCGCAATACTGCCGCACAAGTGTTCCATATGCCTCGTGAAATGGTAACACCTTTGATGAGAAGTCGTGCAAAAGCGGTTAATTTTGGAATTATATATGGGATTGGCGTTTTCTCTTGCAAAAATATAAGCGTTACCCGCAAAGAGGCAGAGGAATATATTAAAACATATTTGGATCATTTCAGCGGTGTGCGCGATTATATGACAAATGTGGTGGAACATGCAAAAGAAACCGGCTATGTAGAAACGCTATTCGGACGCCGGCGTTATCTTCCTGAATTGAGTTCATCCAACTTTAATTTGCGTTCCTTTGGAGAGCGTGTTGCCATGAATATGCCAATACAGGGTACAGCTGCGGATATCATTAAAATTGCAATGATTCGCGTAGTACATCGATTAGAAAAGGAAGGTTTACGTGCTCGCTTAATCTTACAAGTACACGATGAATTGATAGTAGAGGCTCCGAAGAAGAAGCTCCGCTGGTTCAGCAGCTGCTAACAGAGGAAATGGAGCAGGCAATTCACCTATCTGTTCCAATGGTAGCGGAAGCAACTGTCGGGAAAACTTGGTATGATGCGAAAGCTTAAACATTGCTTTTGTATGCAAATCGTTGGATAATTATGTGATACACCGAGAGTAAATCATCTCTCGGTGTATTCCTATTACATAACAGAATGGATAAGGGAACAGATATGGTTTTATTTGCCCTATTTGTAAGAAAAATTAGAAAAATAGATCATACATGCTACTGTGAAAACGGACATAGTTATGACATATCTGCGCAAGGTTATATTCATTTGCTGCCTCCAAATAAAATGCATTCAAAATTCCGGGAGATAACCGTCAAATGGTTGCATGCCGCAGAGAATTTTGGAAACAGGTCTTTATCTGCCTTTCAGCAATCAGCTTAATGATTTAGTGAAAGAAGCCATTGGGAATAAAACGCAACCTGTTGTTGTGGATGCAGGCTGTGGAGAGGGTTATTATACAGGCCGTGCGAAAGCACATTTAGACGCATTGGGAATCCAGGCAGAATTTGCAGGATTTGATATTTCTAAATTTGCTGTGAAAGCGGCAGCGAAAAAGTACCGTGATATTCAATTTGCAGTAGGCATTTTTGACAGTCCTGTCGAAAGCGGTTCGGCAGACTGTTTGCTGAATATTTTGCCCCTATTGTGCCAGAGGAATTTCAAAGAATTGTAAAACGCGGTGGTTTCATGATACTTGCGGTTCCGGGAGCGCGCCATTTATTTGGCTTAAAAGAGATTTTGTATGAACAACCCTATGAAAATGAAGAAAAAGATACGTTTTATGATGGGTTTGCATTTCGGAAACGTGTCACTGTCAAAGATGAAATCTACATTGACCAACATAATATCATTGCCGATTTATTCGCCATGACACCTTATTATTGGAAGACTACCATACAAGGCAGCGAACGTTTGAAACATACGGAAACGCTGAAAACAGAAATTCATTTTGACTTTTGATTTATCAGAGAATATAAGGAAAGGGATTTTGCATTGCGCAAACAAAAGAGTCCATTAAAACCTTTGGAATATCAGCCGTTTTATCCACATAAGGCGTTTGAAATGTTAAAAAGATACAGACACTATTGTTATTTTTATTCATGGTTTTAGGCAGTCCCAATCAATTTATTGGTCTTGCTGATTTTGTATCCCATATGGGATATGCATGTGCCGGTTTATTACTTCCGGACATGGCGGTACAGCGAAGGATTTTGCACATAGTTCGCAGCAACAATGGACAGAGCAAGTTCATAACGAGGTACGCCATTATGCTAAGTTGTATCCAAAGTGTATTTAGTGGGTCATTCTATGGGATGATTGCTTGCAATTAATGAAAGCGTCCGCTCTAAAGAGAATGTAAAAGGTCTTATTTTACTCAACACCGCCATTAAAATAAGCCTAAAAAGTCATAGTTCTTTGTATTCTGTAAAATTTCTTCAGCCGCAATCCAATTTATAATCGCATTGACCGCTATTACCGAGAAAATAACAGCGTAATAGTAGATAATATTCTGTATACGGTAGGTTGGTTGCCCAGAGTGGCCGATTTAGCAAGGTTGTCCAGACTTGCGGTGAAAACTTGCCCAAGGTGACTGTTCCGGTATTGATTACTCAGTCTCGTAATGATGAAGCAGTGCTGTGGCGCAGTGCAGAAATGATAGAAAAGGGTTGACCCACTGTCCTTATCATAGATTGGTATACTTGCAGCGCTCTTGGCATTCTTATTACTTTAAAAGGAGAAAAGCAGCTTCGGAATGAAATAAAATGCTTTTGGATATTTGTACCGGAAAAATTTAGAGTGCTAAAGAAATAATATAAGATACTTTAAAAAAGAATCATTTCGTGTATAATAAAGAAAAATGATGGAAATAGCAGAAGTTGAAGGAGAGGTTCAATATGTTAGTTTATTTTATTTGTACCGGCAATACTTGTCGCAGTCCAATGGCGGCGGCTCTTTATTACAAACATCTGAATGATAATGGAATCAATTATATACAAGTGGAAAGCGGTGGATTGGCAGCTTACGAAGGTGATAAAGTAAGTGATAATGCAGTGGAAGCTTGCAAAGAGTTAAACGTTGATATTTCAAACCACATTGCCCATAGATTAAGAGGAAAAGATTTAATGAAGGGCAACTTTTGTTGTAATGGAACCAATTCACAGACAAATTTTAGTAGAAGCAGGTATTGATCCTGAGCAAGTTTATCTTTGGGTAGACCGGAAGGAATTCCTGACCCATACAAGAAAGATGCGGAAGAATTCCGTAAAGTAAGAGACCAAATTATTGCCTCTTTGCCGATTTAGATCACGTATTGTTTACACAGGCAAAACAAGCATGGAAAAATAAGTATGAATGCCGCTATTCAGATAGTACCAATGCAGGAAAAGCATATTTCCGCTCTGGCTCAGCTGGAGCGGCTTTGCTTTCTCAGCCATGGACTGAAAACGGCTTACGCAGCGAACTTCACAATAAGCTCGCTGTTTTGCGTTGCAGAGCAAAATGGACAAGTGTTAGGCTATGCAGGAATGCAGTGTGTAATGGGTGAATGTTATATCAATAATATTGCAGTTTTTCCACAGTTCAGAGGGATGGGAATTGGTACCACATTAGTGAAAGTACTAATTGAGCAGGCGATACAGAGGGACGGAGTTTTATTTCTCTGGAAGTACGTGTTTCCAATCAACAAGCCATTTCTATATATCAAAAACTTGGTTTTCAAGAAGTGGGATGCAGAAAAAACTTTTATACAGCGCCTGTGGAAGATGGTTTGATTATGACAAAAGAGTTCAAAAGTCAGTAAGGAGAGATGGTATGAAAATATTAGCAATTGAAAGTTCTTGCGATGAAACCGCAGCTGCTGTTGTAGAAAATGGAAGAACAGTACTTTCTTCCGTGGTTGCTTCTCAAATTGAAGAGCATAAGCTATATGGTGGAGTTGTTCCGGAAATTGCCTCCCGGCGACATAGTGAGGCAATTGTTGGCGTTACAAAGCAAGCATTGGAACATGCACATGTCACATTAAAAGAATTGGATGCCATTGCAGTTACCTACGCTCCCGGATTAATTGGAGCACTGTTAGTAGGGTAAATTTTGCAAAAGGCTTGGCACTCTCCGCAGGTTTGCCATTAATACCTGTACATCATTTGCGTTCTCACATTGCCTCTAATTATATCACCTCTCCGGACTTAAAGCCGCCGTTTTGTGCTTAGTTGTCTCCGGTGGGCATACACATATCATAGATGTAAAAGACTATACGGATTTGCATGTTATTGGGCAAACCAGAGATGATGCTGCTGGTGAAGCGTTCGATAAGGCTGCAAGAGCAATGGGAATGTCATATCCGGGTGGAGTGCATTTGGATAAAATTGCCGAACAGGGTAATGGGGACGCTTTTACATTACCGCATCCCTCCGTACAGGGTTCTCCGTTAGACTTTAGCTTTTCCGGATTAAAACGGCAGTGATTAATTTGATACACAATGCTTCTCAAAGGGACAGCAACTGCCTGTTGCGGATTTATCCGCTTCTTTCCGAAAAGCGGTGGTAGATTGCTTGCTTAAAATGTCATTTTGGCAATGGATGAGACGAATTATAAAAAATTGGTCATTGCCGGTGGTGTTTCTGCAAATTCTTTGTTAAGACGAAGATTACAGCAAGAATGCAAGGAGCAAGGCTGGGAAATTCATATGCCGGCTTTGAATTTATGCGGAGATAACGCAGCTATGGTGGTGCCCGCTTATTATGAGTTTTAGCAGGAAAAATTGCAGGAATGGATTTGAATGCTTGCGCAGCTATGCCCATAGATAGCAATTTTAGCAAATTTAACTAAAATTTATGAGATTATAAAACAAAATTCATAAAATACTCATTGATTAATACTGACGGATGTATTATACTTAAACTATTGAATAGAAAAATTTTGGCTGGGTCCACACAGCCAGGGAGACTGAGATGACAAAAAATGAAACCATGTTAAATTGGGTTGGCGAGATGAGAGAGTTGGTACAACCGGATCAAGTTGTTTGGATTGACGGTTCAGAAGAACAACTGGAAGCTCCGCGCGAAAGCTTGCAATGATGGTGACTTAATCAAATTGAATCAAGAAAACCTGGTTGCTACTTGCATCGTACTGCTCTCAACGACGTTGCACGCGTAGAGGCAAGAACATTCATCTGTTCTAAAAGGAAGAGGATGCCGGTCCTACCAACCATTGGAGAGAACCTGCAGAAACTTATAAAATGCTGTACGATATTGCAAGAGGCAGCTATAAAGGAAAAACGATGTATGTAATTCCTTATTCCATGGGTCCGATTCTCCATATGCAAAGGTTGGACTTGAGGTAACAGACTCTATTTATGTTGTGCTGAACATGGTAATTATGACCCGTGTAGGCAAAGAAGTACTTGCCCATTTTGGTGATACCAATAATGACTGGGTACGTGGGCTGCACGCAAGCTGTGATATTGATGAGGAAAACGTTACATATGTCATTTTCCGGAGGATAATACAATTATCTCTGTAAAATCCGGCTATGGCGGCAATGTTTTGCTTGGCAAAAATGCTTTGCACTGCGTATTGCTTCATTCCAAGGAAAGAATGAGCAGTGGATGGCAGAACATATGCTGATTTTAGGTGTGGAAAATCCAAAAGGCGAAGTAAAATATATTACAGCTGCATTCCCATCAGCTTGCGGAAAAACAAACCTTGCTATGTTAATTCCACCGGAAGGTTACCGTAAAAAGGATACAAAGTTTGGACTGTAGGCGATGACATTTCTTGGATGAGAAAAGGTCCTGATGGAAGATTATGGGCAATCAATCCTGAAAACGGCTTCTTCGGTGTTGCACGGGTACCAACCAAAGTCCAATCCAAATGCGTTGGCAACTGTTCAAAAGGAACTATTTATACAAACGTTGCGTTGAACTTGGATAATGACACGGTTTGGTGGGAAGGTCTGGACAAAAATCCACCGAAAAATGGCGTGGACTGGACAGGAAAACCTTGGGATGGTACCACTGCAGAAGAAAAGGTGCTCATCCAAACAGCCGTTTTACAGCTCCTGCTGAAAATTGTCCTTGTATTAGTAAGGAATTTAGTTCACCAGCCGGTGTGCCTATCTCCGCAATTATTTTTGGTGGTCGTCGTCAAAAACAACTCCATTGGTGTATCAGTCTCGTGATTGGAACCATGGTGTGTTTGTAGGTTCTATCATGGCTTCTGAAACAACTGCCGCAGCTACCGGACAAGTTGGTGTGGTTCGCCGTGACCCAATGGCAATGCTGCCATTCTGCGGTTATCATATGGGCGATTATTTTGCTCACTGGATTGAAATGGGTGAAATCCTTGGCGATAAAGCCCAAAATCTTTAACGTTAACTGGTTCCGTCAAGATGAAAACGGCAAATTTATGTGGCCGGGCTCTGGCGATAACCTACGTGTTGGATTGGATTTTGGAACGCTGCGAAGATAATGTAGATGCAAGAGAGACACCAATTGGCTATTTACCATACGTTGATGATATTAATGCAGAAGGTTTGAATATCGAAAGAGAAACCTTAGAAAAATCCTGACTGTTAACAATGAAGAATGGTTGGGTGAAGCAGCAGGCATTGAAGAATTCTACCAGAAATTTGGCGATAAACTTCCTGCTGAACTGAAAATCAATTAAATGCGTTAAAAGAACGTTTATCAAACTAAAAAACCTCTATGGTATTACACCATAGAGGGATTTTTGTTGGAAATTGTTCTTAGCTGCGGCTGATTTTAGCACAATTTCCTCTTCCAAATAAGCAGGAATTTTCTAAAAATGTTTTTAAATGAGTTGTTTGATTGTGTTTTTCTACGCTTTTATCATCCGCCCTTTCTACAATGATATATTCGTTCTGATGCTTCACATTTCTAAAATGGTCATAAATAAACAACCGTCATCTTGACGGGATTTTGTACCATATCTTCTAAGAATGCCAGGTAATCTTGTTCTTTTCTGCCTTCACTTTTAATAGTACGTTAATTGTAATCATGAGAAGTCCTCCGTTTTGATTTATGAAGCGTATAGATACCTACAGAATAGAAATACCTACTTTTGTGACTTGTATTTTTGTTAAATAACCATACCGCCGTTAATACCAAATACTTGACCTGTAATAAAATCAGAATGATCCGAGGCTAAAAAGCCTACCATTTGAGCAACATCTCCTGTTGTTCCAATGACGCCCAAAGGAGTTTCCTCTTTAACAGCTCTAGAGTCTCTTTATCCAAATGGCTGTTCATAGCAGTTTTATTACGCCAGGCGCTACACAGTTTACTTGGATATGAGAGGGCCCACTTCTTTGCAAGCGCTTTTGTCAAGCCAATGACAGCCGCTTTAGAGGGGAGTAATGGACTTCGCAGGGCCCTATGTCCCACATAGAAGAAATATTAATGATTTTTCCTTTTTGCTGTGAATCATATCTGTTAATGCCTGACGGCAGCATAAGAACATGCTCTTTACATTTACCGAAAACATCGTGTCCCATTCTGCTTCTGTAATATCTGTAAATAATTTCTGCTGTGAAATTCCGTATTGTTTACCAATAATGAAACAGAACCTAAATGCTTTTGGTTTCTTCAAACATAATTTCTACTTGAAGCATTGGATACATCTGCACAAATGGCAATTGCTTTATTTCCCAGAGAATGTTTGTTTAACTCTGCAGCAAGTTCTACAGCGCAAGCTTCACTGCGAAAATAATTAATTGCCACATTATAACCCTGATCAAATAATTGTTGTACAATTGCTTTTCCAATACCACGGGAACCACCGGTAACCAGTGCGGTGGGGTATATCATAAAACACCTCCTGATATATTATGTCATATTGCCTGTTGTCAGCATGATTGCAGCTAAAGCAGCAACTGGCGCTGTTTCTGTTCTTAAAATACGCGGCCCTAAAGTGGCTTTTTACTCCTGAATCAAGAGCAAGTTGTACTTCTTTTTCTGCAAATCCACCTTCCGGACCAATAAAATGGAATATGATTTACAGGAAGGGTCAATACATTGATGCAAAGACTGCCTCCGCCTTCGTAAAAGAGAGACTGTGCTTTTTGAAGCAGCTTGTCTTAGTGCGGCTGAAAAGTCCGTTACGGGGCTTACAGGGGTAATATACCACGACCGCATTGCTTTGCTGCTTCAACGGAAATCTTTGCCAGCGTTCTACTTTTTTGAGCAGATTTTTGGTCGGGGCGTGATACACACCGTTGTGTTAACACAGGCACAATACGGGTAACACCCATTTCTACTGCTTTTTGAACAACACTGTCCATTTTGTCAGATTTTGGAAGTCCCTGATATAATGTTACAGATACAGAAGGTTCGCTGATAGTGGGGACAGAACTGTTCACGGATACAACAACTGATGCTCGTCCATAGAGGAGATGGTGCAGTGATAATCCATACCTTGACCGTTACAAAGGACTAAAGATTCTCCGACTTTCATACGTAAAGACTTTGTGTGTTTTGCTGTCTTCTCCTGTAATAATCGCTTGTTGGCTCGGAGATTCATTGATGAAAAATCTTGGCATAAAAGTCACGTCTTTGTTTATTGTTTTATTCTATCATATGCTGCATCTAACGTAAATAACTTTTCCTGTCTTTACGCAATAGATAAAAGAAAAGAGGCTTTCATATAAAGCCTCTTAACAGATAAAATTCTAATTTTTATTGATATAATCGACCAATTTATCGATTGCAATGCGTTCTTGTTGCATGGTATCACGGTCACGAACCGTAACACATTGGTCTTCAAGCTGTCGAAGTCGTAAAGTAATACAGAATGGAGTTCCGATTTCGTCTTGTCTGCGGTAACGTTTACCAATGGAACCTGCATCGTCATATTCCACCATAAAATGCTTTGATACCATTGCGGACTTCTTCCGCTTTTCACCTAATTTTGGAAAGAGGCAAAATAGCTGCTTTGTATGGAGCAAGAAACGGATGTAGTCGCATTACAATACGAGTATCTTTTTTCATCAATAACTTCTTCGTCATAAGCGTCACATAAAACGCAAGTGCGATACGGTCAGCGCCAAAGATGGTTCAATAACATATGGAATATAGCGCTCGTTTGTTTCAGGATCGAAATATTCCAAGCTTTTCCGGAATGTGTTTGATGCAGTGTAAGGTCATAATTTGTTCTGTCCGCAATACCCCATAGTTCACCCCAGCCGAATGGGAATAAAAATTCAATATCGGTAGTAGCGGTGGAGTAAAATGAGAGTTCTTCAGCGCTGTGGTCACGCAAACGGATATTTTCTTCTGCAATACCTAAATTTAAAATGAATTGTTTGCAGTAATCTTTCCAATAATAGAACCAGTCAAGGTCGGTACCCGGTTTGCAGAAGAATTCCAGCTCCATTTGTTCAAATTCACGAGTACGGAAAACAAAGTTTCCTGGTGTAATTTCGTTACGGAATGATTTCCCGATTTGTGCTACACCAAAAGGAAGCTTACGACGTGTAGTACGTTGAATATTAGCAAAGTTCACAAAATACCTTGTGCTGTTTCAGGGCGTAGAAAAATTCCTTTTTGCATCTTCTGTTACGCCTTGGAATGTTTTGAACATAAGATTAAATTTGCGAATATCTGTAAAATTTGTGGAGCCGCAATCAGGACACGCCACGTTATGTTCGCGGATATAGTCAGCCATTTGCTCAAAAGTCATGGCGTTTGCATCGCCGCCAACCTCTTCGATTAATTTATCTGCACGGTGACGTGTTTTACATTCACGGCAGTCCATAAGAGGATCGGAAAAACCACCAACATGTCGGAAGCAACCCAAACTTGCGGATTCATTAAAATAGCGGAATCAAGTCCACGTTGTAAGGGCTTTCTTGGACGAATTTTTTAACCATGCCTTTTCACATTATTTTTGAATTCAACACCCAGGGACCGTAATCCCAAGTATTGGATAGTCCGCCGTAAATTTCGGAGCCCTGATACACATAGCCCTATTTTTACAAAGAGCTACAATTTTTCCATGGTTTTCGCTGTTTAACATAGTTATTATCCATCCACGCTTACTTTTGTTTGTATGCTGTTTATTATTAAATATAAATAATTTACTAAAAATATAATTCATAATAATTACAATTATATTGGAAATAATTTTACCAATCAGATATTAACGCCCCATAAATCTACCATTAGCCATACAGCCAGCATATCAAATCCTAGGAGATTAAACGGGCAATTAAGGAAACGGTTTCTTTTAACAGTATTTTTGCATCTGTAGCTTTACTGTTAAATACAAAAATTTTATTTGTGACAAAAGCGAATATAACGGATAGTATCCACGCAATTGTATTGGATAAATAAATATCCCATTTTAAGATATCGGCTAACAATCCGCAAACAGCAATATTGATTACCGTTGTTAAAATACCAAAACAAGATACAAAATCGTTTCTTTGTTAATCAGCTTTTTCCACAACTTTTCAAAACTTCGCCTCCAAAGTGCTATATTCTTATAGTGTACCATTACAAATGAATACATGCAAGCAGAAAACCATAAGAAAAACAGTGAATTAAAATAATTTTATAAAATTTTAAAAAGGGGTTGACGAAACGTTTAATATGCGATATAATCAACAGGCGAGTTCAAGAGAAGACAAACTTCTACAGCATAAATCGAGGTGTAGCTCAGTTTGGTATAGTGCTTGGTTTGGTACCAAGATGCCGCAGGTTCGAACCCTGTCACCTCGACCATTACCGCAAGGTAATCTTAAATGTGTCTAGGCGTTGACACATTCTGCGGTTAGTGATATAATCACAATCGTAGTAATACGCTGGTGTAGCTCAGTTGGTAGAGCAGCTGATTTGTAATCAGCAGGTCGGGGGTTCAAGTCCGTCCACCAGCTCCAATATGGGAGAATTCCCGAGTGGCCAAAGGGGGCAGACTGTAAATCTGTTGCGTCATGCTTCGATGGTTCGAATCCATCTTCTCCCACCAAAGTAAGTCTGAATGCAGTTGCGTTCAGACTTTTTCTTCGGGTACAGGGTACTCGCATCGTAATCCACATCTAAAGTGCTTACCCTTTCAAAAGTGTGACCGATGTTACTGTGAGTCATATTTTTGATATTTATCAGGGAGTGAGCTTTTGTTACCCAAAACGTATCAACCAAAGGATTGCGCCACATATCTTCTTCATATATACTTTTCATAATTCTATATTCTGTGATAAAGAGAATAGTTCCTTCACTCATAAGGAAAACTTGGTCGAAAGTTCATATAAAATATTCGATGGATCGGTGTGTGATTATGTGTTTGTGCAGCGTGGCTAGTTTACTTATTTATGGTATTTCTCTAATATAAGATAAACGGAATATTTTGCACAAAATTTCATGATTCTTATCTAAAATTTATGAAAATACTAAAATTTTTACTTTTGTAAAAAAAGGCTTGTCTTTTAAATTGATTATGCTATTATAGTTAGGCGGCTTACAATAATAAGCGTGTTTGTGCCTGTAGCTCAGCTGGATAGAGTGTTTGGCTACGAACCAAAAGGTCAGGGGTTCGAATCCCTTCAGGCACGCCAAAAGCATTCATCTTTTAGATGAATGCTTTTTTTTACAATAAGATACTTTATTTTTCGTTTTAGCAAAAATTGCGTATGGTTGGGACCGGGAAATGTTCTGATATTTGGCGCAAAAGGAATACAAGCTCAGTTTGAAAATGGCTTTATTATGCTTGCCTTTAAAATGGTAAATCCTCATTTTATATACTGGAAACTGGCAGTGAAAACCATATAGTTGTACTAGGAAAATACTTATTGTTTTCAGATGAAAATGCGGAGTTAATCTGTGCTTCAAAATAGCGTATTACCTTTTGTTATAGGTAAGTAGAATACGGTACTTATCAACTTTATCATATGCATACATCTAATGAGTGGAATGAGTTGAAAGAGGATGAATTATTCCCTTTCGAAATCAGCACACAGACTTATCTTTATGTAAAAACTTTAAAGAAGCTAATGACAGAAAAACAAAGTAATGATTCAAACTCCAAAATCTACTTACAGTATTCGGTCAGACGCTATCATCTATATAGAAGCGGCAGATAAATATAGTGTTTTGCATACAGTAAACCGGAATATTGTAATACATAAATCTATCAGTTATTTAGCCTCTGTCTTTCCTGACTTTTTCTGTCGTATTCATAGAAGTTATTTTGTTAACTGCCACTATGTTTCTAAAGTGGAAAAGTATTATGTTACGTTAGTAACAGGGAAACGTTACCAATACCTGAAAAACGATATGCAGAAGTGTACCCTAATTTGATGCAGGCTATGCAATAACTTAATAATATATATTCATGTTAACGTAGCATGATTTATTTGCATAATAAAGAAAATTTAATTCTATCATAATTTACATAAAACAGCTGGAGTTTATATAGTTTTTAGTGTATAATTACTTATGAAGTAATTTAAATAAGATATTTATTTTTCTTATCAAGTTTAAATTCACTTATACTTAACTATAGTTAGGAGAGGGAAATTTTATTGAAAAAAAGTATTTTATGTGCAGCGGTATGTGCTTTGGTATTGGCAATGGGAGTGGGTTGCTCTCAGCAGTCCAGTTCTTCTGAGTCCGGTACAAGCTCAAATACCTCTAATGTACAAAGTGAAACCGGCAGCCAGACTCAAAATGCGGACATACCTGTTACATCCGGTCAAGGAGAATCCAGTATAGCATCCGAAAGCAAGAGCGTAACAGCAAATTTGTACATAGGTGCAAATGGTCAGTTTAAGGAATATCCTACACATTTTCAGAGAAGCCAACGCCGGATCAATTAATTCAGGCAATTGCAGATACAACTGGTTGGAATTTAACGTTGGCTGACGTTACAACCTCAGGCAAAGGCGGAATGACCATATCATTCTCGAAAGAATCTGCATTGTTTACAGGGCCACCTCAACAACAAAAAGAAGAATTTCATATGTATGATGCAGAACAGTTGGACAGAACTATTTTAGACAGCATCCAAAACACTGCAGAATAATACAATAGATCCTAATTTAGGGATCCTTCCAATTTGGATATTTATTATTGCGTGGAAGGGATAAAGCCTTGGAGTTAACCAACTTAAATATTACTATTCCTATGGAGCAGCCATATAGTTCAGATATGTGGGAGTATCTTTCACGTGAACCTGCAAAAGGCTAAACATAAGATAGTTTAGGGTTGCATTTATGCTGTGAAAACAGATGATTCTGTTTTGATAAATTCTAGCATTGTATTTTGATTTCTGTTATATGTTTATTTATACATTGGCAAACAATGTAAACTTTTTAGCACTGTTTTTCATCCTTTTACACTAAAACAATTGTAAAATGTCTTTTTCATATCTATTTTCTTCCGATAAAAAAGTTTACAGCGGTTTATACGGTGCAGACTTTATTTCCACAGAAACTCAATATTTAACTGAGGGAACTCACACAATTACTGCTGATGCTGCTCAATATGAAGGCAAAGGCTTTCAATTGGTAGATGCAGCAGCAAATACACGAGAAGTGAATGTTACCAAAAAGATGGACAATTGGTAGCAGATGTTGACGTTGTTAGCTTTAATGTAAAACCAACAATTGATCCAACTACCGTTTCCTTTGGTGTAACCTATGTTGATCTAGCAGGAAATCCAATCGGAAACGGTGGACGCATTTGGTTTGATGATATTGGTTTATATGACAGAGAAATATTATGTTGCCATATGGATACAGAGCCATCCCACCTGCTCATCCTGGGAAGATTGGTTTTATCCAACCAGCTTGGAGTATGTTAATGGCCAATGGCAAGCAACTGTGCCTGACCTTGAAATTGTAGTAGCAAAAGTGTAGCAACTGTTAACGTGCAATTTGCTTTGGAAGATGGTACTTTATTGCCAGAGTTAAGCTATGAAGATGCTTACTTTGCAGAAGATATAGACGCCAGTGTTATTAAAATTAAAGATCCGGAAGGATACAAAATTGTAAGTAATAACACATATGCTGTAGAAGTTACAGAGGATGATTTACTTAATTTGGTTGCTAACCCAACTGAAGTAACATTTACAGTAAAACCAGTTGAAACAACACCTATAACACCAGAAGATCCTCAAACACCTGAAACACCTGAGGAACCTACTGATAATGGAACAACAACTCCAACTCAGGATGGAAACCCAACAACAGGTGACGCTACTCCTTATGTAATTTTGGCAGTAACTGTTGCAGCAGCTGCAGGTGTTATGGTAGTAGCTTTTAAAGAAGAAAAGCTTAATAGAGTTTTATAAATAAAAGGGATGTAGTAGTAACTGCATTCCTTTTTATTTTTTAAGTGAAAAGTATAAATTATATCCTTGCAATTAAAATAAGATATGGTATGATAGCGTTAAATTGTTAATTGGAGGTTGAGAAGATGGAACAGTCTCTTTTTCATAGCAAAACTGCAGTGATTGTTGTAGATATGCTTAATGATTTTGTAAAGGGAGAGTTATCTTGTGAACAATCAAGAGCAATTGTCTTATCCGATACGCACATTGCTCTCAAAAGTGCGTTGTGAAGGAGTACCTATTTTTATTGCAATGACCATCATATTCGGACGTTGACTCGGAGTTGAAATTATGGGGATACCATGCCATTGCCGGAACAGAAGGTGCAGAAGTTGTTTCAGAATTAGCGCCGCAAAAGATGATTATATCATACAGAAGCATTGTTATAGCGGTTTTCAAACGGATTTACAATTGCTGCTTACTTCATTGGGAATTAAAATTTGATTCTTACAGGGTTATATACTAATATTTGTGTACGCCATACAGCAGCAGATGCATTTTGTTGGGGATATCAGATTTATATTCCCAGAGATTGTGTTTGTGCCTTTACTCCCGAAGAGTACGAAGGAGACATAGCGTATTTAAAAACGTTTATGGAGCTACGATATTGTCTTCTGACGAAATTAAATAAAAGAAACGAAAAATAGTAAAAGCCGACCTGTTTTACAGCAGGTCGGCTTTTCAGCAACTGATTGTGAAAAATAGAGATTTTTGTATTTTTATCGTGCGTTTTGTTGAGAAAATGGCTATTTTATAAAATATATGCATTATATTACAGTTTTATAACTTACAGAAAAATACTTTATTTGTATTGCCATATAGAATGACTTCTTGTAAGATAATGGTAAATAATGGAATGCGTTTTTGGAAGTATTCCATATTGAATGTAGATTGGGGGTCGTGTTTGATGAAAAAAGGGCAATTGTGGTTATGGTGTGTGCAATAGGTTTTGTTGCTTCGTTTGTAATAATAGGGTACTTTGGTCTTACTAGCATAGGTATCATGGACCGTATGTATACAAGTCAAAGTAAACAGCTTGTAATTGGAACAAATGAAAATTTATCTCCACTCATCCTTTGGAATGAAACCGAAAAGTATACCTGATTTGCTATAGATGATAAAGATAAAATTTATTACGGTACAAGAGTATCATTTCAATTTGAATCAATGACTTTTCAGCCTGGAAATACCTAATTTGCAGGTTGAAAATAGGACATATTGCAGTTTATCAGAGGGAATGGATAGATGTAAATGCTAGGTTTTCCATATGGAAGCCAACAAATCGGCTGCTTGCTGCAACTCTTCGGGGTGTGATGTGCAAATCCTAACAGAATGGTATGTGCCATAGGAGGACTATTTCCTAAATAGTAGGGCGAAATGCCTTGTAAACAAATTCCGTTTGCTTTTGCGCTTGCAATCAACTCTGCTTCAGACATTCCATTTTCTACCTGAAGTAAAAGTGTAAACCTGTATTAGCGCCCATAATTGTAATTTGGTTTGCAATAGGTGAGTTTTTAAGGCAGAAATCAAAGCATCCCTTCGTTTGCGATAGGTATTCCGATTGCGATTGATATTCCGTTCAAAACGTCCGCCCTTTATAAATTGGAACAAAGTGTGCTGTTCAAAACGAGATACAGTAGGGGAATAGTGGAAGCAGAGAGCTTGATATTTTTGAAGTAATATTGGAGGCAAAACCAAATAGGCAATACGAACTGAGGAGCAATACTGCGTGAAAATGTGCCGATATAAGCTACTTTTCCCGCTGTGTCAATTCCCTGTAATGAAGGGATTGGTTTTCCTGTAAATTTCAGTTCACTGTCATAGTCATCTTCAATGATAAAGCGGTTTGGTTTTCATCGGCCCAGCGTAGCAATTCCAAACGTTTGCCTATGGGCATTACTACTCCGGTGGGGAATTGATGGGAAGGTGTCACGTATACAATATCAGCTTTGCTTTGTCTAAGGGTTGCAATATCAATTCCTGTGTCTGTTACGTTAATGGGTTCCACTGTTCTGCCGCAATTGGTAATGGTTTGATACACCTTGGGATATCCGGGATTCTCCATTGCAAAAGGCTGTCAGAATCAAACAATACATTTAATATCATAAGTAAATACTCTATACCGGCGCCAACAATAATTTGTGCAGCTGTGCAATGAACTGAGCGATACTTATATAAGTAGTCGGCAATTGCTTGACGCAGACAAAGATCGCCTTGTTGGTTACCGGGATAGATTAAATCCGGCTGAGAATACATAATTTCTTTCGAAAGTTTTGCCCAGGTAGCATATGGAAATGTTTCCACATCTATAGAGTTGGTAGAAAGTTGAAACAGATATTCGTTCTGCATATCGCCGGTTTCAGGAATTGGAACAGAAGTTACAGATTCCTGCCGAATAGTTAACGAAGCTTCTAATGGATTTACATAGAATCCGCTGCGTGGAAGGGCACGAATATAACCTTCCGTAACCAACATTTGATATGCGGCATCAATTGTATTCTGACTCACGCCCAGATAGTCTGAAAACACTCGTTTAGAAGGCAGTTTTTCATTTTCCTTATAAATGCCTTGTTGGATATCTTTACCATGGAAAGATAGAGTTGGTAGAATAAAGGTTCTTTCTTTTGGTATGGACGCTCATAGTCAATCTCCAATCTGATACTATTAAAATACTTAAACTGACTATTTAATAGGGCTCAGTTTTCTTTTATAATCATACTCAAATACAATGATATTTGCAAGAGAAATATAAAAGTAGAGGAGCAAGAGTATCATGAATCAACAATTAGAGCAGAACAGAGTATTAACAGAGTCTTTTAAAGGCGGCGTTATTATGGATGTTACCAATGCAAAAGAAGCAGAAATTGCACAAAAAGCGGGCGCTGTTGCTGTTATGGCATTGGAACGCGTACCTTCCGATATTAGAAAACAAGGCGGAGTGGCACGTATGAGTGACCCGAAAATGATTAAAGAGATTCAAAGCGCGGTATCCATTCCCGTTATGGCAAAAGCTAGAATCGGTCATTGCGGAAGCTCAGATTTTTAGAAGCACTGCATGTTGACTATATTGATGAAAGCGAAGTCCTTTCACCTGGAGACGATATGTACCATTTAAATAAATTTCAGTTTAAAACTCCATTTGTATGCGGAGCACGTAACATTGGTGAGGCATTGAGAAGAATTGGAGAGGGCGCTTGCATGATTCGTACCAAAGGCGAAGCAGGTACAGGAAATGTAGTAGAGGCTGTCAGACATATAGAGAACTATGATGGCGGCAATTCGCCGTTTGCAAAATATGCCTTCGAAGAGCTGATGACATTTGCAAAGAAAATGATGCACCATACGATTTGGTGGTATATGTAGCGCAAAACGGAAAACTTCCTGTTGTAAACTTTGCTGCCGGCGGTGTTGCAACTCCTGCTGATGCTGCTTTGATGATGCAGCTTGGCAGCGAAGGCGTATTTGTTGGTTCAGGTATTTTTAAATCTGTAAATCCTGAATTAAGAGCCAAGGCAATTGTAACTGCTACAGCAAACTATAATAATCCTGAAATTTTGGCAGAAGTAAGTGAAGGACTGGGAGAGGCTATGAAGGGATTGGAGATTTCTGAAATTCCTCAAGACAGTCTATACGCAAACAGAGGTTGGTAAATCGAATAAAACAAATTTGTTCCGTTATATCGCGATAAAGAAAAGAGGCGTCCATGGACGCCTCTTTTCTTTATAAAATGGATATTAACGAACCGGGTATAATCCATTTCAGATGTTTCCTCTGTTGCTTCCAGTTTAAAATAACAGGTCTTAACCCATCGTTACAGCTGCAAATTGCAACGCCTGGTTTTCTAATCCAATCTCCATAGTAAAATAATTCTTTTTCAGCTCCGTGAGATAATGCAAATGCATACTGATATATTGCTTTCCATGCTTCATCGCAAAATCCTTCCGGTTTTGCATAGTCCCATAAAATACTTCTCCTTCTTTTAGCATGGGGCATGCAGTCAAACCGTCTGCTCCGTATTCTTTTGCAAGTTCTTTGTCCAATGTGGTTTTCAATACCGTGATTTTACTTTTTCATGCGTTATCTCTTTTTGATATTACATGATAAAATCCAACAAATTTTACCCATAAGTTGAATCCATTCTTGTTCAGAGAGGCCTGCATTTTGATTGATATCATGAATAAATAAAGAAAAATCCATTTCCCGTTTCACAGAAGGATACAGCAACAAAGGAAAATCACTGCCATAGAGCAACCGATCGGACCGACCATTGAAATAACTGTTTTGATACTTTTGATGTCGTACAGCAAAGGGATTTGCCGCAGTGTCATAGCGTACATTTTGAAATAATTCCTTGTAGCGAGGATTCATTTCATAAAAGGAAGACCGCCGCCCATATGCGCCAATATTAATTTTAAGTTGGGATATCTTTTTAACAATTGAGGAATCGGCGCTAATGATGTTGTATCTTTTCGGGATAGACATGTCCAACCGGTTCTCCGCAATGAATACATACAGGCAAATGATAATGTACTGCACATTCTAAGACATCAAGAAATTGTGGTGACTGAAAATCATATCCGTTTGCTCCCGGGCCTAATTCTCAATTCCGCAAAGCCGAGAGACACACAGCGCTCAATTTCGGTAATGGCATCTTTACCAAACATAGAAGTTGATAGAAGCAAATGCCTTTAAACGCTGCGGATGATTTTTGATTGCTTGTGCCATATAATCGTTGTGCAGATGCATTAGGCCAATATCATTCCAATACCATCCTTGCATGACCAAACCGTATACGCCTGCTAACTCAGCGCAATGCAAAGCTTCTTCTGCATTTGCCCATGCTTCTTCCGTACCCGTGCCATTCTCAGATTTTTTGGTCAGCATACCAAAGTATGGGTCTCGTACAGCATAGGTTTTCAATGTTCATATATTTCAGGGGGAAATATATGAACATGACTGTCCCAAATTTGAAATCCATTCATGATTGGTGTTTTCCTCCTGTATTTTATAGTGATATTATAAATGATGATTCATGCTCTGTCGATATCCCAAATAAATAGAAATACTTTGGAGTACATCTTAGAGTTGATTTAGAACAGTTTTATTGATAAAGCCTATTAAAATTTTTTATAATAATGCTTAGAGAGCAAAATAGGAAACATAAAATTTTTTCATTTTGAGGGCTTTGATAGAATAGTGTATAAACTAGGACGCTAAGAAATTTTGCGATTGATTTATTAGCTCGAATTGGCTCGAAAATACTTACTTTTTCGAGTATATTATGATATACTGAACCAAGAAAAAATAGATTGAGTTGTAAACAATAAAGAAATTTTTTAGCGTTTTTTGATGACAGGGGAAAAATTTTTTTAGCGATTCCGAAAGCGGAAAATGTGAAGCGAAAGTTTCTGAAAATTTATCTTTTTACACTGAATGTAGAACAAAATAAAAAGCAATTGCTATGCAAAGACAAGATTAGGTTTTGATTTTAATGAGGAGTAAGTCATGGCAAAGTTTTGCAGTAAATGTGGAACGAAATTGAATGAGAAAACCGGAAAGTGCCCTAATTGTGATGAGAAAACAAAAATGGATCTTTCAAATTCCGATGGTGCTAACAGTACAAATGTGAATTCAAAGAATGATGAAACGATGAAAAACAGTGGAGAACAAAAAAAAAAAAGAAAACGAAAAATAGTAGCAATCATCATTATGGTTACTGTGGCACTAATACTGATTGCTGCGGGAATATTGGTTTGGTGCTATCAGCAAAAACAGCAAGTGTTTCTAATAATAGTGAAATTCAAAATAACAGCGAAATCCAAAGTACCCAAAGCGCTACCAGTACAGATACAACCACTACCAGTGATGATGTTGACTTAAGTAGTAACTATGAAGTTCCCGAATTTGATGCAGAAGCATATTTCAGAGAAATACCACATTAAAATCTACTTTTGATGTATCCTCTTCGCAATTGATTCGTACCGAGTCTGAAGCTTATGATAGTTTTGTTGAAAGAGGTTTTGACGGTAGTCAGGTGATGTATGAATATACTATGGATGGTACCTATTTAGGAGAGAATGAAATTTCTCGGTCTTCGTCATCAAAGCATCCAATGTATCAAACTTATTATGTTGCCACATCAGGAGATATATGGCTGATTTTGAAGTAAACGGTTCGTTTTTGCAGCCAATCACATATAATTTTTCAAACGAGCAAAAGGTTCCTGTAATAGTTTCAGAAACAGATACGATTACAAGTTACGACAGTTCAACAAATAAATTCTATGTGAACATTCCAAAGGAATCTCAAACCGTTATTAAAACAGTTTCCAAAATTGATGCGGAAACGATAGAAAAACTAACTAACGAGGAGTTTAATCAATCATGACGGTTAAAAATTGTAACATCACTTCTTTGTTGTATCATTGTATCTTCTGTTTTTCTCCCAATTATCACAGTAAATGTTCATGCGGAAACTACTGCAGAAGAAAGCAGAATTATGGTTTCTCTCGGTGATTCCTATTCATCAGGAGAAGGTATTGAACCGTTTTATGGCCAAAATGAACCAACAGCTGATAAAGTGAAAAATCAGGATTGGCTTGCTCATAGATCCGAAAAAGTTGGCCCGGCAGACTAACTCTGGAAGGGTCAATGGTTCTATGGCTCAAAATCGTAATGATAATTGGTTTTGCGGCTACATCCGGGGCGGTAACTGATAATTTGACTCATACCCAACGTAAAGAATATAACATTGACGGATAAAGGTAGCCGTAATATAGATAAGCAGCTTGCTGTTTTAAAGAATTAGGGGATAAGAAAGCAGAATATGTTACGATTACAATTGGCGGAAATGATGCGCAGTTTACGGATGTTATAACCAAAGCGGCCTTGTCATTTTCAATTAATCCCGGACTATTAACCGACAAATTAAATTCCGTTTGGGACGAATTTTATTATGGTGTTGATGGTGGTAAAAGCATAAGGGATAGACTTCATCAATCTTATTATGATATTCAAGACGCGGCAGGCGCACAAGCTAAAATTATTGTTGCCGGGTATCCCAAATTACTGGACCCTATGGAAGTAAAGTTTTATTTAATGAGAGAGATGCTGCTCTCATTAATGATTCCGTAAGCAGATTCAATGACGAAATCCAATCCATTATAAAATCGTAAAGCGGATGGAATGAAAATCTGTTTTGTGTCTGTTGAGGAGGCTTTTGATGGACATGGAGCCTATTCTAGTGATGCTTTTAAATAAGGTAGAGTTTGGTAGTAATTCCCAAGATTTAGAATCGAGTTTTATAGTACCATCAGCATATTCTATGCATCCTAATGAGCAAGGTGCTCAGGCTTATGCCAATTGTGTCCAAGCAAAATTGATGAGATTGAAAAAGATAACGGAAAAACCGAATGGCCTTTAATGTCCGGCTCAGATGAGCGAGACATAGCTTTAGTACTTGATGTTTCAGGTAGTATGGGGACTCAATGAATGAAACCAAAAATGCATCGGAAAGGTTTATTAATACGGTTTTAAAGGAAGATTCCAGCATCGGTGTTGTTACGTATGATAATACCAGTATGTGTATTGCTGACTTCTGTATGAATGAAAGGTATTTGAAGAATGCAATACAGAATCTCAATTCTGGTGGCGGAACCAATATGGAAGCGGGATTGTCGCAGGCATATTCCATGTTACAGAGCAGTAATGCAAAAAAGAAAATAATTGTACTTATGGTGACGGTGAACCCAACGAGGGCAAAACAGGAGATGAACTTATAGAGTTTGCTGAAACAATCAAAATGAAGGCATATATATTTATACATTAGGCTTTTTTAGTAATTCAAACGATAAAACCTCACCACAGGCACTGTTAGAAAGCATCGCAAGTGAAGGGTGCCACTTTGAGGTTGATGATGCAGATGATTTAATATTTTTCTTTGGAGATATTGCAGATCAAATCAATGGCCAAAAGTACATATATGTTCGCATAGCATGTCCTGTTGATGTGACGGTAAAGTACAACGGTGAAACATTATGTTCTACAGAAGAAAATCTGAATACACGTACGGCTTTTGGTTCTTTAACATTTGAGGAGAATGAAAAGAATTTAGTACCGGTAGAGATAATCGGGTTAAGATACTGCGATTAAAAGAAGGTACAGATTACGATATCCAAATTGAGGGTAACGGCAGCGGATATATGGACTATACCATTAGATTTATGGATGATACCGGAGAGTATACTGATTTGCGCAAATTCGATGATATCAAAATCACGGAACAAACGGTAATTGATACTGTGGCGACCAATTCGATTCTACTATATTAAATGTAGATGAAAATGGCGATGGAAAGTATGATTTGAAGTATAAGGCAACCGAAAATGCTGAAGGTGAACTTGTCGATGACACCTATCTCATTTATATTTATATTGCAGTTGGTGTTGTTGTTTTAATCTTGATTGTAGTTGCGGCTATCATAATCACGAAACACCTAAAAAAAAAAATCCAAGTTGAGCGGAAACTAAAGTATGTAGATGTTTGGCATAAGTGGTAAAACAGTTTGTTTTCATTTTTATCCGTTGAACATTGCTTTACAATTTTTGATAGGATAACCATCCGGCAAAATACAAAACAAACATTGAGAGATAATTCTTTCAATGTTTGTTTTATTTATATTTCAATATTTTATGCTATAACAACCTAGTAACAGCAAAATCAAAGATTTTGGTTATTGGCAAGAACGTTTTAGCGTTTATCAGCTGAAAATTGCATCGCAATATTTTTATGCTATAATATCTACACTATTAAGTTGATGCAGTTCCATTTTATTATAAGTACAGAGGAGACGGGTGTAAATGTCCGCAGTAGCACAGGCAAAGCGTATTGTAGTTAAGGTGGAATCTCTACCTTAACTTATGAAAACGGAAAACTGAATTTAAGAAGAACAGAGGAACTCTGCAAAGTGTTAAGCGATTTGCATAATTCCGGTCTTGAGGTGGTGCTTGTTTCTTCCGGCGCGGTTGGTGTAGGTATGGGCAAACTTGGCATCAAAGAGCGCCCACAGAAACAGAAAAAAAACAGGCGATTGCTGCGGTTGGTCAATGTGAACTGATGTTTATGTATGACAAGCTTTTTGGGGAGTATAATTGTATGGTTGCCCAGGTCTTGCTTACAGCAGATGTAACAGCCAGTGAAAACAGTAAGCGCAATGTAGAGAATACGTTTAGAGAACTGCTGAATATGGATATTATTCCGGTTGTAAATGAAAATGACACAGTTAGCATTGATGAGTTGTACGGCCCCCATTTTGGAGATAATGACACGTTATCCGCAGTCGTTGCCAAGTTGGTTGGAGCAGATTTATTAATTATTTTAACCGATATTGACGGACTTTATGATACAGACCCAAGAGAAAATCCGAATGCAAAACATATTCCTTATGTTACTCATATTACAGACGAAATTAAGGCATTGGCAGGAGATGCGGGTACCAACAGAGGAACCGGCGGTATGGTGACTAAAATACGCGCTGCACAAATTGCAAATGAAGCGGGTATTTCCTGTTGTGTGATGAATGGTACGCATCCAAAGAATTTATACCAATTACTGGACGGAGTTCAAATAGGAACTACATTTGCCGCATTATAGATGCATAAATATTGGAAGGAGCAAGATACATATGACCGAATTGGAACAAATGGGAAAACGCGCAAAAGAGGCAGCGCGTGAATTGGCTTTCGCAGGTGATAAAAAATCAAGGACTTGCTGCAATTGCAAAGGCTCTGAGAGAGCATAAAGACAGTATTATAAAAGCCAATGGGATAGATATTGAAGCGGCCAAACAAAATGGCATGTCTGAATCATTGCTGGATCGTCTTACATTGACAAGTGAACGCATTGAAGGTATGGCAAAGGTGTAGAGGAAGTTTTAGCACTGAAAGACCCAATCGGTACGGTATTAGACGGTATGGTGCAAAGCAACGGTCTTAAAATTGAGAAAGTACGTGTACCTCTTGGCATTATTGGCATGATTTATGAAGCCAGACCCAATGTTACTTCCGATGCAGCGGCGCTTTGTTTAAAGTCGGGTAATGCAGTTATTTTAAGAGGAGGAAAAGAAGCGTTTCACTCCAACCAATGCATTACCGGCGTTATGCAAACTGCATTAGAGCAAGCCGGCTTATCAGGAAATTGCGTTCAATTGGTGCAGAATACCAGTAGAGAATCCGCAAATGAAATGATGCGTTTAACAGAGTATTTGGACGTATTAATTCAAGGGCGGCGCAGGTTTAATCAAAGCTGTGGTGGAGAATGCAAAGTTCCTGTAATTGAAACAGGTTCCGGTAACTGTCATGTATATGTAGATGAATCGGCAGATGTTGCTATGGCAGCTGATATTATTTTTAATGCGAAAGCCTCCCGTCCTTCTGTTTGTAATGCAATCGAAACAGTATTGGTACATAAAAATATTGCCGAGAGCCCTTCCTATCATTGAAAACAGACTAAAAGAAAAACAAGTGGAAATCAGAGGCTGTCAAACTGTGCAGCATCTTGTCCGATGCAGTACCTGCAACAGAACAAGATTGGGAGACAGAATATTTGGGTTATACTGTAGCAATTCGTGTTGTAGACGACATTCATCAAGCGATTGACCATATCATGACGTATACAACCGGTCATAGTGAATGTATTGTAACAGAGAGCTATGCCAATGCAATGTTGTTTACTTCTCAAATAGATGCAGCAGCGGTTTATGTGAATGCCTCCACCAGATTTACAGATGGTGGTATGTTTGGGCTAGGTGCAGAAATTGGCATTTCTACTCAAAACTCCATGCAAGAGGTCCTATGGGTATTGAGCAACTGATCCGTAAAATTTATCGTCAACGGTAACGGTCAAGTTCGTGTATAGAATACGATAGATTGGACTGAAGTCCAATCTTAGTTTTGTTAGAGTACAAAAGCAGATGTTTAACAAATATATTTATGAAATAACTCCTTAAAATAGCCTCGGCAGATTTCTTTTGATAAAAAGTTCTGCCGAGGCTGTTTTGTACTTATATATTAAGTAAAGTACAAAACAAGGAGTTGAATCATAATAAATGAATTCAGAAAACAAAGAACAAACACCGAAAAACGGCACAATTTGTGTGTGATTATCGAGATGAACAGCCTACTGAATTTTTGCCTCAGATGCAACTACATTCGGAAAAGAAACAGAAGCGGAGTCCTCATCAGAGCCTATTGACAATACAATACCTACCATACATGTAACATTAGATGACTCCAATATGATAGAAACAGAGCAGGAAGGAAACGAAACTCCGGAATATCCAACGATGCCGGAACAAGAAGAGCCCTCGCCGGAAATAGAAGGATTTCCTCTTTGGAAAGAAATAATCAGCCTCCAGATTATTTTATCCTGCAAATCCCCAAATTGCGCAGCAACAGGAAGACGAAATGTATGAGAATGAAACAAAACGATTAAAACCAAAGGGAATCATCCGGGTATTATGATTTTAATGGCTGCATTTGCGGGTGTGGTATGTTTTGTATTTTTGGAGGTAGACTTGGTACAAGATACAGAGCAAATGAATGCTTTTAGCGCCTGTTATGATGCAAAATCCGGAGCCGTTTTCATCGTCATCACAGGCCGGTGGAGATATGATTTTGCAAGCTTCCGTATGGAGGGCGGTGACACAAAATCAGGCAAACTATAAAGAGACAGACGCACAGGGGAGAATGGTCGTTCCTGCAAAGATGTAGAAAATGCATCTAGGGAACTATTTGGAAGTACTTTTTATCTTTCTTCCAAACATCCGCAAAACGCTTCTTTTTTTGTTTATGACGAATCTTCCGATACGTACCGTGTGTTACCTAAGAGTAGTGTTGCGAGTACCGTGCCGCAAATAAAAGAGATAAAAAAAAATGGGTTAATCGTTGTTATGGTCGAGTTTTTTCAACAGTACAGGGAGATGCTGTGGAAAGATACCGTTATATATTGGAATTTGACTCTCTTAGTGGAGAGCCATATTTATCTTCAATACAATCTGTTTGAAAAATAATGAGGACTTCTGATGATTGGAAAAGATTTTTTCAGAAAATAAAGTTGGTTGACAAAATAGGGGCATCAATTAAAAAATTTAAGTTTTGAGTTTCTTGAGTCATTACTGTCTGCAAGAAGACTTTGCGTTTACAAACGACGGATACCAATGGGTATCCGTTTTGGTTGATATATTTTGTTTGTCATAAATCATAACCTTGTCCATATATATAATAAAGCAAGATACCTGAATGATATCATCAGGCATCTTCTCTCATGCTTATGTCTTAGAGGAGCAAGTATAACAGCGAGAAATTACACTGGTGTCGGCCTGTTCATTAAATAGGACCAACAGAAGTATCATAATTAAAGCTCGTTCGCTGTCTTTCATTACTCCGTCTAGTAAATTTTCCACAATATTCTGTGGTCCGGCAGGAGAGGAGAACCGTTTGCCGAGGTATCTCCGTTGTGTTTATGTAAAGGATCGCCTTGTTCATTTGGTTTATGGTGAAGACTCTTTGGTTTGGTTTCCGTGAGTTCCATTTGAAAAGACGATCCGTTGTTTGAACGGTTTGTTTTGACGGAATAGAAAAAGGCGGTGCGCCACGTAGTTGTTGATTGGCACGATTCTGCATTTCTTGTACTCTATGAATTGCTTCTTCCTGCATACGCTTCATATCCATATTTTCGTTGGCCATGTTTCACCTCATAGAATTCCCTGAAGAATACCTTGTTCTTTTAAAGGTAAAACTTCAGCATTCTCATAATTTTAATTGCTTCATCCAGTTTTTCTGCCGCTCACTTTTAATAAAGGACGCAAAGCGTGCAGCAGTCTGGTATTATCATCTTCTTGGTTTATGCTTCCCAGTAAAGGCGCTATTTTCATAACAGTATTGAGCATCTCGGGGAAACACCGTTTTCCGCTTAATGTTCCTAGAGCGTTTCCCAAACCACCTAAAGAAGACAAAGCACTAAGTGGATTATTATTTGTTTGAGGTGTTTGTGAAGGTACTGATTGTTGCCCTAATAAGCTGGCAAGCTGGCTAAAGTCAACTCTCCGGTAGAATTGTTTTGATATTGCTGTGTGGGTTGCTGCGCTGGTTGCTCAGGAGTATTGCCTTGTTGTTCTGTATTTATTTGTCCCAATAAATTATTAGCCATTTGCTGAAATTTTGCCATTTCTGTTGGATTATTCAAAATTTCATTTAGTTTTCCGGCTAAGTCATCCATAGACTATCACCCCATTTCTTATTTGCCCAAAATTTTTTAGCAGTACTTGTGCCTGTGGTGAATTCAATAGTTTATTGGCTGCCTCTTTATCGCTTAATACTTGCTGAAGTTTTGCAGCATCGTTGGAGTTTAGATTATTTAACATTTTTGCAACGTACCGTTTTCTGCTTGTTGTTTCAGTTGTTCGGGTTGTGTACCCAGACGTTGGGCTGCTACATTTAATAATTTCTGTAATTCTTCGTTGTTAGGCAAAGTATTTCACACCTTTCAAAGTAAAATGAAAAAAGACTGGATTCTCCAATGTGTTTCCATATATAATATGATTAGATAAATATACATATGCGGTAAAATGGGTAGATAGTAATATGTATATATGGAATCAAGGGGTTTTTATGAAATTTTAGTTATTTCCGATTCCCATGGAAATACAAGGAACATAGAGCGTGCAGTGGAAAGTCAGCCCGAAGCAAATATTATCATCCATTTAGGACGGGCGGATGATATTGTGGATTTGGAATTTGTTTATAGAGATAAGCAATTTTATCAGGTAGCTGGAAATTGTGACTGGGGTTCTTCGTTACCTCTTGAAGGTGAATTGAAGGTAGCGGATAAAACAATATTTTTGTACATGGCCATGAATACAAGGTAAAGACAAATTTGCAGCAAATTAAGTTGGAAGCAAGAAAAGGAATGCAGATATTGTGCTTTTGGGCATACACATCTGCCTATAACAGAATATGATGATGAACTGTATTTGTTGAATCCAGGTTCTTTGCAATATGCTGACGGTACGTATGGGATAATTGATATCACAGATGCCGGTATTTCTGTACAAATTAGAAAAGTTTAAAATTCGTTTCTTGACATTGTATAGATTGGCGTGATAGGCTAATTTGAGAGACCCATATATGATGTTGATCGTATTTTGTTGATACATGGAAAGTGATGATATTACCGCCACAGAGATAGGTTAAAATTTAAGCAGTAATATGAACAAGGGCGGGGAATGGAGAGAGTAATTATGACTGAATATGAAAAAATGGCATACTATGAAGCTGGACGACCCGGTTTAACATAAGAACTAAATGCAATTGAGGGTAATGCAGGGGAAATTAATGACCGTTTCTACCGTGAACTGGAATTTGGAACCGGTGGTTTACGCGGTGTGATTGAGCGGGTACCAACAGAATTAATATTTATACAGTACGAAAAGCAACACAAGGGCTTGCCAACTACTTAAATAAAAAACGTCACATGCGTCTGTGGCAATTGCATATGACAGTCGTATTAAGTCAGACGTATTTGCAAAGGCAGCGGCTGAGGTTTTAGCAGCAAAATGGAATTACTGCGCATTTATATCCCCAATTGATGCCTACACCTGCATTGTCTTTGCAGTTCGTCATTTAAAGTGTGATGCGGGTATTTGCATTACTGCAAGCCATAATCCTGCAAAATATAACGGATACAAAGCATACGGCAGTGATGGTTGCCAGGTTGCTTTGGAGATGGCAGATGCTATTCTGGATGAAATTAATCGATTGGATATTTTCCGTGATGTAAACACATGGATTATGATGCCGCAGTAGAACAAGGAAGTATTCAGGCTATAGGTGAGGATGTTGTAACAGCATTTTTAAATGCTGTTAAGTCCTAAAGTATTTTGGATTGCAGCGATTCTGATTTAAAAGTGGTATATACGCCTCTTAATGGCAGTGGAAAAATGTGTGTTACACGTATTTTGATATGATTGGCATAAAAGATGTTACAATCGTTCCTGAACAGTCTGATCCGGACGGTAATTTCCGACTTGTCCGTATCCAAATCCTGAGTTTAGAGAGGCTTTGCAAGTAGGGTTAGACCTTTGTAAGAGCGTGCAGCCGGATTTGCTGGTAGCCACAGACCCTGACTGTGACCGTATGGGTATTGCTGTAAGGCATAACGGTGACTATCAATTGTTAAACGGCAATGAGGTTGGTGTTTTATTATTAGATTTTATTGCGCGCAATCGTATTGCAAGTGGAACCATGCCGAACCATCCGGTGGCAGTTAAAACAATTGTTTCTACCGATTTAACGGATAGTGTTGCTAAGGAGTATGGCATTGAGTTAAGAAGCGTTTTGACAGGATTTAAATACATTGGTGACCAAATAGCAGGCTTAGAAGCCAATGGAGAGGAAAGCCGTTATATCTTTGGTTTTGAGGAAAGCTATGGCTATTTATCAGGCAGTTATGTGCGTGATAAAGACGCTGTGAATGCTAGCATGTTAGTATGTGAAATGGCAGTGGATTATAAAAGCAAGGAAAAACATTAGTAGATGCAATTCATGATATCTATGAAAACACGGTTATTTCCTGAATGAATTAATGAATTTTACATTTGAAGGTCAAGATGGAATGAATAAAATGCAGTCAATTATGGAACAGTTGCGTACCAATACTCAACTAACATTGCAGGTTTTGCAGTAGTTGGATGGAGTGATATAAAACATCTAAATGCTTTGACGGTACCATTGAAACTGATATTGCACTTCCCAAATCCAATGTTTTGGAATATCGTTTGGAAAACGGAAGTAAATTAATTGTACGTCCGTACGGAACACAGCCAAAGTTAAAATTGTACTTATCCGCAAAAGGTAAGACAAGAGACGAATCTCAAGCGGTAATCCAAGCGTTTAAAAATTGTGCAAACGAATTATTGGGAATTTAAAAGGTCGGAGCTTGCTCCTTTTATGACAGATGATAGAAATTCAGATATTAAGATGTTTTAGTAATAAAATTGCAACTGTATTTTTATGGTATAATTTATAAATTATAGTTCCATCCGTAGCGAAGCTGGATATCGCAACAGATTCCGATTCTGGAGGTCGGGGGTTCGAATCCTCCGGGTGGAGCCAACGTAAAACCGTGTAACTAGGTCAAACGGCTTGGTTACGCGGTTTTCTTTGTGTTATATTTAAGTCGATAATCTTAAAAATAGCCTAAAATCCTATAAAATGCAACACATGCAACACATGCAACACGAAATGCAACACGAAATCACTTGAAACTTGAAAAATGTTTATTTATCTTTTGGTTTAGCTTTTCCTTATGGCTATCTAAGGTGTGGGTGTAAAATTCTATCAAGAGTTTCTCTGATGTCCATCCTCCTCGCTCCATAATATATTTATCTGGGACATCAAGTGCATGTAAAATAGAAGCAGCGTAATGTCTTAGTTTGTGTACAAAGGTTTATCAATGATTTTTTCGGAGGATAAAGCTATTAGTAACTTTTCGTATTTAAGAATAAGTTTTGAACTGGTTCTAAAGTAAGAATTGCCAATGTGCTTGCAGGAATCTGTCTAATAGGAGGAAAAGTTTTTTCTGAAAAGCAACTTTTGATTTTTTTCTTACTCTTAACTATCTTCTTTATATTTATCTAACCCACAAAATATCTTCAAATAATAAACTTATAGTTTTTCTATAATTTTTCGTTCATCATAGTAGTAAATAAACTTTTATTTCAAAGAAGACATGAAGTTGTTTTTAAAGCTTCTTGTAAAACTTGAGAAAAGTTGATGTTTTTTCTAATGCGGCGAAATTTAACCATGCAGGTAAAGTCACTGTTCTGTTTACAGAGCGATTCACTTTAGCCATTCTGATTGACGGCATATATACGTCAATCAGCATCACAATTTCATTATCCGCTATTTTTATTTGTGATAAAGGAGTAGGTTCTGGTATTTTTCTCCGTCCTCTTCCAATCCGTATAAAGCACAACCTAACAGCTCTCTTGCCGAAATTAAAGCCTCCTCATCATCTTTTCCGCTTGTCGCTACATCTAAATCAGGAAAAACAATAGCGATATCAGAATCTTTATCATATGTAAAAATTGCGGGATAAAAATATTTTTCTTTATTTTCATGAATAAAACCTCCGTTAAATATAAGGATAACAAGTAGACGAAGCTATCTGAATTTTAGTATTGACTATTTTTTCGATACTATCTTATGCTTTAGGAATGTCTTTTGTAGTATGTTTTACGGTTGTTTTCCCTTTTTATTGGATGTTTAAGCTGGAAATAACTTCCCTCGACATTTACTTGCTACCACCTATCTGCTTTCAATAGTTTAATTGCTTTTCTTGATGAATCTGTTTTGAAATATTATTATAACAAATATAAAAATATTTGTTAATAGAAATTGCGCATATTTTAATATTTATTACAATTTTTTATGTAAGATTTTATAATTTCTCTATAACTTTTCCTTTGCATTCAATATTATCCTTATTATGAAAGAGTATATATTTATACTCTGGATTAAGTGACATTACAAATTTTAGAATCCTTTCTGGACGGGTATATTGGTTTTCTCCTTCTGAATTCTAGAGAAAATCCTAGATAGAGAGATTTTCTTAAGCAACGAAACAATGCTTGATGAAATAGGAAAACAGGTTTATAATATAACGGCAGAAGTTACGGCAGAGACGTTGCCATGTGAAATAGCACTATGATTTTTGATATACTGTTGGTGGAGATTAGGCATGATAAAAGTGCTGTTATACAAAAGGGCATTGAGCTTTTAGACAAAGGATGATTAAAAGTTTTAAGATTCTGACAATAAAATGATAGGACAATATATACGATATATCATGACCAAGTATAAAATAATATATACTGTGTTATAGATTTTCGTATTAGTATGGCACAAATCAAAAATTCTGCTGTTTAGCAGCTGAAGATAAAAGGATAGAAGAAAAAATGCTTGAATTGAAACATATCTCTTTTCTGTGATAGAGGAAACAGGTTTACAGGAAAAGAAAATATTAAAAGATATTAACCTTACAATAGATACCGATTCTTTTGTAGTAATTACGGGTCCAAATGGAGGCGGAAAATCAACACTTGCAAAAATTATTATAGGTATTGAAAACCGTCTGAAGGAACTATTCTTTAAAGGCCAAGATATTACCAATTTAGACATTCATGAACGTGCGAAATTAGGTATCGGATTTGCGTTTCAGCAACCGGTTCGCTTTAAAGGTCTTACCGTAAAAGATTTATTACATTTGTCTACCGGTAAAACAAAAGACAGACCAGGAGCTTCTCCAATATCTTACTGAAGTAGGACTTAATGCATCAAATTATATGAATAGACAAATCAATGCAAGTCTTTCGGGAGGAGAATTAAAGAGAATTGAAATTGCAATGCTAATGGCTAGAGGAGTAGATCTTTCTCTGTTCGATGAGCCGGAAGCCGGTATTGATTTATGGAGTTTTCATAATTTAATTAAAGTGTTTGAGCAAATTAGAGATACCAAACGCGGAGCAGTAGTCATTATTTCTCATCAGGAACGTATTTTAAATATAGCGGATAAAATAGTTGTAATTTCTAACGGTGAAATAGATACTGTAGGAACACGGGATGAAATATTGCCGAAGTTGTTATCTGAATCTGATACGTATCAATTTCAGAAAGAGAGGGAACAGCAATGAAACATTCAGAAAAACAGAACATATTTCTGGAAATTCCTCTGTGCTGAAAAAACTTTTAAAGGTAGTATCAGGAATAACCGGAACACCGAAAGGTGCTTATAATATTCGACAAGACGGTAAAAGTATTGGCCGTCAGAGTACGGATAACATAGAAATTCGTTCCAAAGAAAATGGACAGGGAATTGAAATTTATGTAAAACCAGGAACAAAAGGAGAGTTTGTTCATATTCCTGTGGTAGTAGATGAAAGTGGTTTTGCAGACATAGTGTATAATGATTTTTTATTGGTGACGGTGCAGATGTAGATATTGTTGCAGGATGCGGTATTCATAATGATGGTGTTCATTTATCCCAGCATGATGGTGTGCATACCTTTCATGTAGGAAAAATGCTAAGGTCCGATATGTAGAAAAGCATTACGGAGAAGGCGGTGGAAGCGGAAAACGCGTTTTAAATCCTGTTACAGTGGTACATTTAGATGAAGATAGCTATTTAGAAATGGAAACAGTACAAATTGAAGGTATAGATAATACAAAAAAATTACAAAAGGCGATTTGAAAGATCGTGCGCAACTTGTAATTAAAGAAAAATTAATGACAAGTGGTAATCAAAATGCTATTACAGAATTCGAAGTGAACTTAAATGGTGTTGATTGTAGTACAAATGTAATGTCACGTTCGGTAGCAAAAGGAAATTCTTTTCAGGGCTTTTATTCCAAAATAAATGGCAACAATGCTTGTTCAGGACATTCTGAATGTGATGCCATTATTATGGATAAAGCTGGTGTCACTGCAGTCCCTGAAATTACAGCAAACCACGTAGACGCTTCTTTGATTCATGAAGCTGCCATTGGAAAAATTGCAGGAGAACAAATTATAAAACTGATGACATTGGGACTATCACAGGAAGAGGCAGAAGCAGAAATTATTCGTGGTTTCTAAAATAATATATAAATATAAAAAGAAGATAGTAATGTTCTATCTTCTTTTGTTTTATGGTCATTAAACATGAAAATATAATAAACTATTGACAGTAAAGTAAAGGAGTTGTACAATAGGCAACAACCAGAAAAGGAACTTTGCTGCTCTTAAATCGTTAAGGGCAGTATTCCATTTATAGGGATAGGAAAGAGGCGGTTGTAGTGAATATTTTAATTATAGGCTGCGGACGCGTTGGAATTAGCTTAGCGGAACGTTTAGATGCATATGGACATGATGTTGCAATTGTAGATTCAGATGTAGATAAATTTAGAGCCTTAAGCGATGAGTTTACAGGTATCACAGTTTGCGGTATGCCTATGGATATGCAGGTGATGCAAAACGCGGGTATAGAGAATTGCGATGCGGTTGCAGTAGTAACGCCGGATGATAACTTAAATATTACTGTTTCACAGGTAGTAAAAATTTTTGGCGTAGAGAATGTGTTAGCGCGTATTTCTGATCCTGCACGTGAAAAAGTTTTTAAAAAATTTGGGCTGAAAACAGTATGTCCAACCAATTTGGCGGGGATGCTATGTTTGTGGCTCTGACACAACCATTTGATAATAAAAATATGACATTTGGAGTTTCCACTGTATCGTTTACATGCGTACCGGTAGAAGAACAATGGATAGGTAAAGATATCAGACATTTGCAGGAAGAAAGTGATCGCAGTATGTTTGGTGTAGTGCATATCGATGGTACTATGGATTTGCATTTAGCCCATAAAAATTAATTTTACAACAAAATGATATGATTATTTACGCAAATATGTGTGACTAAGATGGTTTCATAGGAGAAAAGGATTATGAAAATTATTATTGTTGGCGGCGGCAAGTTAGGTAAAGATATTGCCGATAATATGCTGGAACGCAAATATGATGTAAGATTAATTGAAAAGACAGAGCCAAATGTATTGAATTAGCAAATGATTTAGATGTAGAAATTATTTGCGGAGACGGTACAGAATTGGAAGTGCTGGAGGGCAGGAACAAAAATGCGGACTGCTTTATTTCTGTTACCGGCAGTGACCAGGATAATTTGGTAGCAACGCAGCTTGCTAAAAATGAGTTTAATGCCCATAAGGTTATTGTTCGTGCCAATAATCCGAGAAATGTAGAAGCTTTACGTACATTGGGAACGGATATTGTTGTTAGCAGTACTGAAATTATTACTAGATTGATTGAACAAGAAGTAGATTTAGCAGGCATGCATTTGTTGGCAACGTTAAATAAGGAAGAGCAAGTATTTGCACTATCACTTTGCCTGAGTTTTCCAGTTTGATGGAAAGATGTTAAAAGATATTACATTACCTCAGGGATGTCTTGTTATTTCTGTGTTAAGAGATGATGATATGACCATTCCGAATGGTTTTACTGTAATTCACACAGGAGATGAAATTGTATCTGTATGTGACAGTGATAGTAGTCAGCGACAATTGTTAAAACTATTCCGCGGACACTAAAAAAGGAGGGTGTTTTACCCTCCTTTTTTTATTTTTCTGTTTTCTTTTTCCTATGTAAACGTTTGGTTCGTTTGAATGTTGTTTTTTCCGGTAGAGGTTCCTTTGTTTTATAGGTAATACGATGTTTAGAGTCAATGATTTTGGAGTTATCTACTTTTTCATAATCAGTACATATGCAATAAGCAGGGAACTGCACATCCGGTTATAATGGCTCCTAATTTTAAACCGGGTGTCTGATAATGGAACTGTATTTCAGATGTACCTGCAGGTACTTTTACAGCCATAAATCCAATATTTACTTTTCTATGTCAACAGGTTGTCCGTTTACTGTAGCAGTCCAGCCACTTTCGTAAGGAACGCTAAAGAAAACCAAACGTTCTTTATCAGAGGTATAGTGAGCGGTAAATCCATAGCTATCATAGGTGAAATCTGAGCAAGCCATAGATTGACGCTGAAGACAATCATTGTAATATGCTTCTTGGGTATAGGAGAAGGAGGTGTTTCCAACAGCAGGTTCCAAAATATCTTGGTATTTTGCAACTTGCTCTTCATTTAATACCATTGCTTTTAACAATAATAGATTACGATTGTCTTCATATAGTTGGTTATATTGTTCTTCTGTGTAATAGTAATCGTAACTAAAACCCATTGGAATATAATATTGATTTTCCCAAATATCATAGCCATTTTGAGTATCATAATAGGTCCATCCCGGCATACGGGCCGTTCCGTCTTCTTTACAAAACGATCATTGTCACCGGTATAATCAAATAGCCAACGGCAGGAAGTTAGAGAGCGCAATCCATAATATTTTACGTCAGGTCGTGAGCCAACATCTCTTGTGACGCCAATGGTAGGGTAAAACTCCATAATAGAACCAGGAACAATGCTGTGAAATGCCTGTATACTGGGCAATTGCCAGAACATTGCCTGATTGTCCATACTTTTGTAGAAGTCAGAACGTGCAAAATCAGATTCCGGTAAATTTAAATCTTTACCGCCATTTAACGAGGTAGGAATAATTTGATTATGTGTATCATAGGATTGTGTTTTGCCAAGTGCGATAAAATAGGTTGCATATACTACAGTAATAACACAAACACCAATGTTCAGTAAACGAGTAAACCACACGCGGCTTTTATTGCGATATTTTAGAATAATGGCCAGCAATAATAAACTGACAACAGCAATGGCAACGTAAGTCCAGAACCTGGTAGGATAACTTTCCAGACCATATGTTGTCGTGGTAATATCATCCTTGGTTGTTGTATTTGGCATTAATCAATTGGAATTGCAATACCGAGAGTGATGCATAAAGTCCAACGGATGGCGCGCTTCCAATTAATATCGCTAAACTCCAGGCAGGAAATGGTGGCCAGTGACATCATCAGTGTTAATATATAGAACCAACGTGCATAGTAGGAAGAGTTAAATAATTGGAAAGCGCTATTTAAAATTGGAACCATTGCCATTAAAATAGCACCCAATGTTACCTTCAACCAATGTTTTTCTTCTCTGCATGAAACCGATGACGCCTGTCATACTGAACAGCGGCAACCATGCGCCCAGTGAAGCCCATTTTGATTCCGAATTCGGTGTAAAGTTTGGTCTTGCCGGAATATCAGGAGGAAGAACAGGCTTTGCAGAATATGTACATATCGTTGATTATAGCTGTAAAGTAAGGCGTTCCATCCATTTGGAGGTTATCCCACGTGGATTCTGTATAATTGTGAGAATGGTTGGCATCAATAAAACACACGAGATGGCAACGCCAAGAATGCCTTCTAAAAGCAGTAAGAAAAATCTTTGACAGAGATTTTCCAGCTTTTCATAATCAGACGAATGGCAAAATAAATCAGGCAAAATACAACTTGTCCTACAAAAATAATAATTTACAAAACAGCATGCAAATACGGTTAATGCGAAAATTCCTCTGCGGCGCTGATACATGTATTCATCCAGTGCTGCCAGCATAAGAGGGAAAAATACGATTGCTTCATGAAAATGGTTGAAAAAGATATTGTAGACGGAGAATCCGGAAAAGGCATATAACATGCCGCCGATAACGGCAAAGTTTTGGTTTTGTACATATCGTTTTAAATAAACATAACCGGTTAGGATGCACAGCCAAATTTTAAAATGAGCAAAGGGCCCCATAAGATAGGGAACAGCTGCACTGGGAAATGGAAGCGTTAGCCAAAAATGGACTGCCTAATAAATAAAAGAATAGGAACCAATAAAATTAGCCCCAAGGTCTGTTGTCCAGCTCCAGCCAAAACTGCCGCTTCTTACAGCGTCATGTGCCATTTGATAGAAGGGAACCTGCTGAACGTTAAAATCACCGTAAAAGAAAATATCCTTTGTCATATATGATAAAGGGAATAAAGAAAAGGAAAAGAAATTCCGATACCATAAACAAATGCTTTAAAATAGTAGTTTGCCACCAGGCTTTTGGGTGTAGCGCTGTTAACTGCATGAGAAACCTCCTTTTCTTTGTCGGTTTTATTATAGCATAAAAGAAATTGTGAAGCAATTTCTACGCCATAGACTTTACAATGTTCTTACCAGTAGTCAAAATCTATGATTTTGCAACGATTGCAAGGTTGTTATAGCCAAAGAAATTATGAGACAATTTTTAACGAATAAGAGTTACAATATTCTCATAACAGCTAAAATTTTAAATTTACTGCTGTTATGAGGTTGTTATAGCATATTTTTGATGTCTAAACTCAGCGAATATTGGAGGATTGCAATTCAAAATCATTGTTCAATGAAATAAACTTGGTATAATAAAGAAAAATCTGTATGGGGGCTTAAGATGTCACATTTTATGCCATGCTATCCCGCATGAAATATATAAATCGATGGGGATTAATGAGAAATACACAACAGGAATCTATTTGTGAACATAGTTTAGAGGTGGCTATTTTGGCACATGCACTGGCAATTATTCATAATCGTAGATTTCAAGGCAATGTAAATCCGGAACGTGCAGCAACACTGGCAATTTTTCATGATGCTCCTAAATTATTACAGATTTGCCTACGCCTGTAAAATATTATAACCCTTCTATTTATAAAGCTTATCAAGAAGTGGAAACGGTTGCTCAGGAAAAATTACTCTCTATGTTGCCTAGGACCTAAAAAGCCAGACTACACTCCTTTATTATTTCAAGAGCAGGAAGAAGATAAACAACTATTAATATTTGTCAAAGCAGCAGATAAACTTTCTGCACTTATTAAATGTGTGGAGGAACGAAAAATGGGAAATGCTGAATTTGCCAAAGCAGAGCAAACCATTCGAGAATCCATAGGTACTATGAAAATTCCGGTAGACTGCTTTGTCAAAGAATTTTGCCTTCTCGAATTAACATTAGATGAGCAGGAATGATGCTTGCAAAAATAATGTAATTTTGGACAAAACTAATATATTTTCTTTTAGAATATTATAAAGTAATATATCTTGTATACTTAAAAATTAGTGGAATTTACGTAAGAATAAGAAAAACAGAGGGATAAATTTGGATAACAATCATCAAGATTTTGATAAAGATAATATAAACGATACAAAAGATTCCGAATTTGGAACAACATGAATTGTATAGCAAAACACCAAATAAACAGCAACAAGACGATACAAGTTTGGAAGATTTAAAACAATCTTACCAAGCGCCTTCTCAACAGCCTAAAAAAAGAAGGCTGACCAAGGTAGAATTGCTGTAAATATTATAGTGTGATACTCAGCGTTATTTTAATTGTGGCAGGAGTGCCGGATGCTTTTATGTAGACGGAATGCTTTGAATAAATTAAACTTTGTTGAGAATACGGAGTCCGAGGTAATCCCTAGTATGGCAGTTAGTGAAGTAGGTGAAACCACAAGCTTGCCTGACCCTATGTTTGTAAACGGATTATATCATGACGATGCTATTCTAAATATTTTAATCCTAAGTTTAGATGATTATCAGGAAGGCGATGTCGGCCGTTCTGACAGTATGATTATGCTGTCTATAGATACCGTCATAAAAAGATTAAAATGACCTCTTTATGAGATATGTTTGTTCAAATTCCGGGAGTTGGTTCTAACCGTCTTAACACGGCGTTTTCTTATGGTGGAGCACCTTTAACGGTAAAACCATTGAGAACAACTTTGGTGTAGATATTGACCGTTATGTTATCATTGATTACGACGCCTTCGAAACGATTATTGATAGTGTTGGTGGCGTTTATATTGATGTATCCGACGCTGAGGCTGCATACATCAATGAATATTCTTCCGTACAGATATTGTTGGAGGTTATCAATTATTAAATGGAAATTTAGCCCGTTCTTATGCGAGAATACGTAAAATAGGCGATGATTTTGAACGTACAGCACGTCAGCGTGAGGTAATGTCAGCAGCAATTGATCAGCTCAAATCTGCCGATATTGGAACAATTAATCATGTATTGTCTACTGTATTGCCTATGATTACGACCAATTTAAGTAAGACAGAAGTACTTAATTTGGCATCAAATGCGTTAACATACCTCAACTATCCCATTGAGCAACTCCGTTTACCTGAAGACGGGGCATACTCTAATGCTATGGTTATGATTGGCGGTGGAGGCTTCTGTATTGCGTCCTGATTTGGAAGCAAACAGTGATGCATTGGTTCAGTTTATTTATGAAGATGATACTCAAAATGGCACAATAAATTATGGTCTGCAATAGACCAAAAGGTTATCAGCAAATAGCATAACCCTTTTTGACGGATAACCGAAAGGAGATACCGATGCATATCCACGATTGGTCGATAAAGAAAAGCTATTACTTTCTCATTTTCTAATGATAGGAATTCCTGTGCTGATTGTTATGGTGATTATTTTGGGGATTTTGTTCTGCTGGCAACAGGTTCTCATAAGCCAATTTGCCCGGAGATGACAACGCATCTGTTTCGGGTTATGTGCTGCAGTTAACGGTAGATTCTTTAACGGAACAAGTGGCACATACAAACCCTGAATCCCTTGCTTCAAAATGATGAGGTACAAGATGCTTGTGAAAGTTTGCAGGAAATGGGAGCAAATGCAGTGATATACCGTGGAGACACCATATACTGTCAGGTTGGCTCGAAATCTATTGATGAGATGTGGTTTCAGGCACAAAGTATAATAGGAAACCAAGAGAATTGCTCCTATTTTATTGGACGAATCAAGGGCTTTGTATACCATCTTTCTCAGCAAAATCGGGAAACTATGGAAATATTGATTGTGGGTAATCATGTGGATTTTCCGGTTAACAGCTATCAGCAAGTACGTTGGGTGAAAACAATGATAAAATTATATTTGCTGTTACTTGTATATTGGCAGTTGTCATTATCGTTATTATAGGTGTTCTCATTTCCAACAAACTTTCTAAAACCATTTTAGTACCACTCAATGAATTACGAAGAGCCTCTAACCGAATTCAAAATGGTGATTTGAACGGTGAAATTACCATCTATGCACAAGACGAACTGGGATTGGCATGCCAGGATTTTGACCAAATGCGCCGCAGACTGCAAGAATCGGTCCAAGCTCAACAAGCATATGAACAAGGTAGAAAAGAATTAATTGCAGGTATTTCTCACGATTTGTCAACACCGCTGACTTCACTTAAAGGGATATGTGGAGTGGATTATTGAGGTATTTACAAACACGCCTGAAAAACAGGGCATTATTTAAAGACCATTTATCACACCGCATGTGATATGGAGCGTCTTGTAGACAGTTTATTTTTGTTTTCTAAGCTTGATTTGGGAAAAGTGCCTTTTCATTGGGAAATTGTGTCGCTTGTAGATTACTTTACGGATTATATAGAAGAAACAAAACCGAGATTGCTAGAAAGATATGAAATTATCGTTGGAGATACACGCCAACTCTCCGTGTGATGTTCGTAGTATGGACCGATTACAATTTGGCAGGGTAGTATCTAATTTGGTAGATAACAGTGTGAAGTATAAACGGGTTGGACTAGGCAGATTAAAAAGTTATGATTCAGGAACAACACGAGACGGTACAAATTATTGTAAAGATAATGGGATAGGTGTCAGTTCAAATGAATGTGAAAATTATTTGATAGTTTTACCGTACTGATCCTGCTCGAACCAATGCAGCCAAAGGCAGTGGACTTGGTTTGTCCATTGCAAAACAGATTATAGAAAATATGGGCGGCAGTATTTGGGCAAAAGTGCAATCAATGAAGGAATGGAAATATATCTTGAATTGCCCAAGGCAGATAAGGGGATAAAACATGAAGCATATTCTGATTATTGAAGATGACAGCAGCATTGCAGAATTAGAAGAGATTATCTGGAAGCCAATGGAATTACATCTGAGATTGTGATGAATGGAGAACTAGGACTTCAAAAGCATTGCATCAGGACTATGATTTAATTTTATTAGATGTTATGCTGCCGGAATGGATGGTTTTCCATTTGCCGTGCAGTGCGAGAACAAAAATGTTCCAATTCTATTGGTTTCAGCCCGTAGGAGGACAACGTTGATAAAATTCGTGGATTAGGTTTAGGAGCCGATGATTATATTAGTAAACCCTTTAGCCCTTCCGAGCTGGTTGCAAGGGTAAAAGCGCATATGAATCGGTACGAGGTCTACCACTTCAGGGGTATCTAATCATGGACCGGTATTTACAGTGGGAGATTTAGAGGTTCATATGGATTCAAGACGTGTATAAGAGATCAAAAAGAGATTATTTTGGCAAATAAAGAATTTGATTTATTGGCATTCTTGATTGAAAATCCGGACGTAGTTTTCAGCAAAGAAACATTGTTTGACCGTATTTGGGGTATGGAACCCATGGGAGAGACTTCCACTGTTACCGTACATATTAACCGTATACGAGAAAAAATTGAGCCTGATCCAAGTAATCCGCGCTACATTGAAACAATATGGGGTGGGTTATCGTTTTGTAAATAGATTTATTCACATTGTGTATTAGCTCATTTTGGGGCTTGAAAATAGAGAAGAAGCTATTGAAACTTATTTCGTAGTAGATATCATTTTAATGAAAAAGCTGTGTAATTTATTACACAGCTTTTGTATCCGTTGTCTATGGAGATATTCTATAGGGTGCTTATTTTATACTAAAAGATAAAGTGAGAGCGTTTATGGATTACCATAAGTTGTCATGGTATTGATTCTATTTATATTACGAATCTATTTAGTTATGCGAGGTTGTCGGTTCGTTACAATATAATTCTTTTCATAACACCCATGAGAGCAATCACTCGTTTATCCTGTATTTGGTAGATAACATTCATTCCTTGCTTTCGGAGAGAATTCCGGCTGTTTTAGCTGGTTTTAAATGTTGGAAAGTGCAGATGCCGTAATATTTGGTACATATTTATGAATGTCCCTACGGTTAATTCTCCTTTAATCAATGCACATAAGATTAAAAGACGGTGTTCATTGGCCAGAAGTTTCAGAAGTTCCGCAATCGTTTTGGCTTGTTCTTCCATATGCTTTTAGTTCCTTCCATGTTTGAGTTTGCAAATTCCTTGTGTCATGGTTCCCATTGGGCAATATACACACCATGATTTGGGGCGGAATAATACCATGGTAATTAGTTCCAGTATGGTAGATGTAAGCATTACTCGAAAAAGCCAAATGCAAATTGAGCAAACCATGGGGCTACCATGCCAACCTCTGCCCACTGCCATGGAAGTTTAAATACCCACAACAGAGTTACTGTTTGCTGCAGCGGTGCACCGGTAAATACTTTATAAGTACTATATAACATTAAAAGAACATAATCATAAAAATGTTAAAAATCCATAGGAAACCATTTGCTGCGCAAAAATTTAGGTGGGTACATTTCGAGATAATTTCAGTTTGTTTCCCAGAATACCTATTAGCTGGCCTCTTCCGCAATAACGGTTACAGTACGCTTTTCCGCCTCCAAATAAGGCGATTAATAAAGGAATGGAGAAAAATAACATACCCAACCATGCAAATAAAATATTAGTTAGACCTAACGCTAAATAAAGTAATTCGGCAATCCAAAGATAATCATACCACTTCTTTGCTTTCACTGCAAACCCTTTTCACCATTGTAATTACATCAGCAGGACATTCTTTTAACATTTTTGCAACCGACACATTTTCGTTATCTACCTGAGCGGTAATACCAAAAGCAATATGAATGGCATCTTTGGGGCAAACCAGGACACAGCATCCGCAAGCGACGCACTCGCTGCCAATATGAGCAATATTTGGTGATCGTTTCATAAACTCCTCCATATAGTAAAGCAATTAAGATATTACTAATATACTTCACTATCTGCGATATGTCAAGAAGTTTTACTTAGAAAAATAAAATTTTTATTTTTTTAGACTAAAAAGGCTTCCAATATAATTGTTCTCTTTTACGCATCCGTTTTATCCGAAACAGAAAATATTCCGGTTGCTTTGATTGCATTGATGCATCCGCTTGGTCAGATACATAGGATAAATCGCTCACATCCAATAAAGAGGTGCAATCAGAAGCTCCGATAAATGAAATGAGAGTAGAAGAAAAGGTTTTCTTTTTTAACTCCAAAGCCGCTTTTCCAATAGAAGCCTGATTGCAATAGATTCCTAAAAATCCGTATGATTCATCTGAGGGATAAGATAAAATAGTAGAGGAAAGATTCTGATATTGAGGTAGCAATTTTAATTCTTTTGTAATTGTAAAGATTTTCTTTGGTATCCATTATTTTTAAATAACATGGAATACTTTGTATATCATACAGATGTTCTGCGTAAATGTAGGCATTTTGCTGTTGCATTCTGGTTTCCTCATAGTATTGCTTTTCCTTTTCATGACCAAAATCACCGTAGTAAATATGCAGATTATCTTTAGAAATAACGTGGATAAAGCAATTCATCTGATGTTGTTTTAACAATTCATAAATGGGTTGTACTGTGGAAAGCGGTAAGTTATGCTGCGAAACATAGGTATGGGTTTTGGTATCGTATAAAGGCAACACCATTTAATATGACTAGAGGCATGGTAAACGGCATTTGTTCCATATGAGGAAGAACGGAAGCGGGGGTATCAGCTGTAACAAACGATATACAGGCGCCTTCTTTTAATAAACGGCTTAAATGAATTTTTGAGTGTTGGCTGATATCTCCGTTTTTGATAGCAAATTATGGTCTAAGTCACACACAAACAAAAGTCCTTGTTTTTTGCGGTGAGGAATATGAATAGCATTAATCACAATGGCAATTAAAATACCAATTAACGTATCAAGAATGCGGTTGAATGCAAAAATATAGATATTGGCATCTGCAACATGAGAAATAACGATGCTCATAAACACCACACATGTTAAATAGGCGCAGCTAGGTTTTTTTAGTAAAACAGTAATATACATTAGGACAATAACCATAATACTGATTACCAAATAACGTACCAAAATAGGTTGAATGGGAACAGCATAACGCTCGAATGCCAGCATAGCTATACCCACAATACCACCAATAACAGTAGCAATAATTCTCTTTTCCTACTTTTAAACTGCTATCCAGTTCAGGCTGCATGCAGAGAATTGCAGCAATAGCTGAGTAAAAGGAGTACTCCGTCACGGAAGAAATCTACCAAAAACATAGAAAGACTGCAATAGCGGTTTTGATTAAACGCATACCAATTTGGGAATAGGTGGCATGATAAATTTTCCTCTGAAAAAAAATAAGACCTCTGTTTTAGAAGTCTTACGGTATGGGATTAATTATCGTAGGTTCCTTTGATAGTACATTGTTCTAAAATATGTCCATCCATTTGTTGATATAGTTCGTTTAAATAAAATCCGTTTTCAAGTTGTAATTTTGTATCCAATGCAAACACGTGCAATTCGTATAAATGGGGAGCGTCAGGATGACACATACCGCCATAATAGCTAGAGTCTTTCCGACTTTGCTGACCGCCTTGAACACTCATCCAACTGTTTGCACCTTGTACAAAATCGGTAGCGGAAATACTTTCATTTTCCTGAAGTTCGGTACGTTAAGTTTGCTACTGTCCAGTGAATCCATACAAAACCGCCGCTAACAGGATAAGCGTCTTTATCTTCTAATACTATTGCATAAGAAACAGTTCCTGCAGGCGCATCTTGAATGGATATGGGTAGGGAATAGGTAGGCATACCATGCGCATTAAATTGTGTACCGTGTTTACCGTATTCATTTGCGATAACACCTTGTATGATTCCTGTGCTTGTTACTTCATATTGTAGCCTCCTGCTTTATTTTCTTATAGTATAGCTATTTGCATATAGGATGTAAATACTATTTTTATTAAAATTATGTTAACTGTTTACGAAAATAAACTAAGGCTGATGAAAATCAGCCTTAGTTTATTTTATACTATTGAAATGAGGGTGGAGTTGATTTTACACTGTTCAATGAAGATTGTGGAGAAGGTTCGGACATACTGAAATACATTTTGCAGCTTTTGTTGTACCAAAGTCACGGTTTGAGCCTGTTTCTTGAACACGATTAAAAGCTTCTGAACATAGCATTATGGGCTTCTTCTCTATTTAGTAAAAAGTCAATGGTTTCTCTTACCTTTTATCTTCAATTTGGCGATATAAATATTCATATACCACTTTTGCTCTTTTGCTCAGAGGCGATATTGGATAATAAATCCGCGCATAAATCTCCTGTGACAGTAACGTAATCTCCCGTCCAAGAGTAGCCAGAGGCGTTAATCAACCCGGGATTAAGTCCGAGCAATACATGCGACTGAATTTCTCCTGCGGGAACGGAAGCGGCATCTACATCGTGTCCGTTCAACAAGTTAATTGTTTGAGAAACCATTTCCATATGGCTGAGTTCTTCTGCAGCAATATCCAGAAATAAATCTTTGATTTCCGGATCCTTAATACGGAAGCTTTGTGACATATATTGCATAGCAGCTTTAGTTCTCCGTTTGCACCCTAATTGTTCTTGCAGCAGAGCAGCGTATTGAGGGTTAGGCATTCTACTTCAACGGGATGAAAAAATTGTTTTTCGTGTTTAAACATTTGAATACACCTTTCTATGTTAGTATGTGTTATAATTTCCATTTTATGTATTTGTATTTGCGTCACTGATTTTTCTATTTCGTAGCTAAGAAAACGGATTTCAGTTTTGAAATATAAAGTAAAATCTATTTTATGCGTAGCGATGATAATGTATATTCCGGATAATACAAAAGCAGTTCGAAGATAAAGGCTGTTCGAACTGCTTTTGAGTTTATACAGGAGAAAACACAATCACCGTAAATGAGAGTAAGATAATAAAAAAGAAGCCCGGAAACGCCAATAGCGTCCAGGCTTTGATGGTCGGGATGACGCGACTTGAACACGCGGCCTCTGCGTCCCGAACACAGCGCTCTACCAAACTGAGCTACATCCCGAGATGAATTTTTATCTTGTATTGTCCAGTATATCACACAACATTAGAAATCTCAATATGGTAACGGCCAATCTTTATAAATATATCGTTAAAACAACATCATGATATTTTATATAAAAAGCTGTACAGAAATTTCTGTACAGCTGGGTTCCAATAGGCTAGGAAATAGATGCTCCCATAGCATAAACTTTTTCAGCAATGCGGTATGTTTTGCGGTTCCCGCATCGCTGATACCAACTCCGCGTATGACGCCGGCAAGCCTTGCTTGCTCAAAACAATCAATCCAGCCCTGCATTCCTTTCACAGCACCGTCCATTGCGCTTTCATCATTTTCTGCCGCAGGTGTTAATAAATAAATATCTCGAAATGCATATTCGGACGTATAAAGCGGGTTCATCCTATCTAAAAGTGTTTTCATTTGTCCGCACATTTCATAATAATAAATTGGTGTTGCAAATACTATGACATCAGCATGTTGCACTTTTTCAGCAATTTTGCAGCATCATCTTTCATAAAGCATTTCTTATTTTTAAGCAGCTAAGACAGCCGATACAAAATCCTATTTGCTTATTTGCCAGTGAAATAAACTCAACAGTATTTCCAGCCGCTTTGCTCCTTTCAAATTCTTTTGCAAGAATCTCAGAATTACTGTTTTTCTAAGACTCGTAGAGATTACTAATACATTTTGTTTCATCATTCATTTTCCTCATAAATTTTTGGCAAATCGAAACGCTGACCATGCCTTTGGCTATCCTACGTAAAGCGGTATGGGGCAGTATTTCTGCCATTTCTTCTTTTGTTACACCGTATGTTTTCGCATTTTAAATATGAAATAGTAAAGAATTGTCCAGAACACAGCTTGCCATCAGTGCGGTTACTGTCACAATGCTCCTATCTCTGGCGGAAAGTTGTTCCTGGATCAAACTTCCAAACAATGTTTGATTATTTTTGCGGGAACACCTCCTACAACGGTATTTGGGGTACATATTTGGCAACAACGGCACCTGCTGCAACAATTGCGCCGTCACCGATGGTAACGCCGGGTAAAATGGTTGCATTGGAACCAATCCACACTTGTTTTCCAATATGAATGGGTTTGAATGATATCACTGCGTTTTGCAGGGTTGAAGTCATGATTTAATGTTGCCAATACTACATTATGCCCAATGAGTGTTTCGTCGCCAATGGTAATACCGCCTTGATCCTGAAATTTACAGCCCATATTGATAAACACATGTTTTCCGATTGTGATATTTTTCCGCAGTCTGTGTAAAATGGCGGAAATAATCCAAATGTGTTATCCACAGGCTTTCCAATAATTGTTGAAAAATCTGACGGATTTCATCGGGGGTATGATAACTGTTGTTTAATTGGGCAGTTAGTTTTAGTGCTTCCTGTGCTGCTTTGTGCATAAATTGATGTACTTCTGACCCGGTATGCACCGTATTTCCCGAATTTAGGTGATCTAAGAATTCGTCCAGTTCCATAAATGCTCTTTATCGGTAGGATTTTCTTAAAATTTCCACACAGCTTTCGTGCGGCAGTTCACATGGATTTGCTAAGAACAAACCCCATGGTTTCTTTTGCATTAGACGCAATTGCTTCAAATTCATCTGAGTAAAGCCGTATTCACTCATTTTTAATTGGTCTACACCGCACGCCTTCTGCAAATTCACAAGAGCCGTAATAAAATCTTCCGGTTTATTTGCATTTGGAACTCCCATGACCTGGAGCCATTTTGATAAAACGTTCATCGCAAGCGTGGTGCTCAATAAAGAATTCATAGAATGCTTTGGAAATCATGATTAGACCTGCTCCGTGAGGTAATTCATGATGAAATGCGCTCATGGCATGTTCAATGGAGTGCTCCGCTGTGGTGCTGCAAAATGGTCATAACAATGCCGGAAAGTGTATTTGCAAAGCAACATGTTCACGCGCTTCTATATCATTTCCGTCTTTACTGCGCGCAAGGTAAGATGCGATATTTTCAATTGCAGTCAATGCACATATCGCTCATTATATTTGCACCTTTGGAAATGTAGCATTCCGTAGCGTGGAATAATGCGTCAAAGCCTTGGTATGCCGTAAATTTTGAGGACAGTTTTCATCAATTCCGGGTCGATAATAGAAAGAACAGGGAATAGTTCGTCCCAACCGCCAAATCCGATTTTTCATTTCGTTCATCATGGCTGATGACGCCCCATTGGTCTGCTTCAGAACCTGTGCCTGCGGTTGTTGTAATACATACAATGGGAAGCGGTTTCTCCTGCATGGGCTGACCTTTTCCGCTTCCGCCCACAATATAATCCCATAGGTCACCCGGATTGGTGGCCATAAATGCCATCGCTTTGGCAGCATCCATAACACTGCCACCGCCCAATGCAATGATAAAGTCACACTGATTTTCCTTTGCAAACGCAGCACCATTCATGACGGTGGATTTTAAAGGGTTTGCCTGTACTTCGTTGAATAGCACAGATGCAACACCAGCTTTGTTTAATTGCTCGATCGTGTGATCATAGGCCCTGTTTTAAAAACAGATGTTCCGCTTGTGGTTACAATCATTGCTTTTACCGGGCATTTTATATTGAGATAATTCCGAAAGTCTTCCGTTACCAAATATAAATCTGGTAGGTACATACATATTAAAACTCATGTGAACAGCTCTTTTGTTTGATATGATTAGCAGATAGTCAAGATATTCCGGTTGATATTGAAAACAATAAAATATCCTGCTTAGAGAAATCGACGTCTTATAAATTTTTCTTTACATCTTGTTCCGTTTTATGATGTTCCATGCATCTATTTCTTATAAAATAAGTATAACGCTCGCTTATAAGAAATAGCAAATACTTATTTATTATGGTTTATCATAGTTGACAGGAAATGAATGTGGAACATACAATAAAACAAAAAGGAAGGTGAGAGAGTGGAACTGCGTGTATTAAGATATTTTCTTGCTGTGGCAAGAGAAGAGAATATTACAGCGGCGGCGGAGAGTTTACATGTAACGCAGCCGACGTTATCAAAACAGCTTATGGATTTGGAAGCTCAGCTTGGAAAAACGCTTTTTAAGAGGAAAAGAAAATAACGCTTACGGAAGAAGGCCTGTTTCTTCGAAAGAGAGCGCAGGAAATTGTAGATTTAGCAGATAAACCGAAGCCGAGCTGATGACATCCGATGATGTAGTAGAGGGAAATATTTATATTGGAGCCGGTGAAACACAGGGAGTTCATTTGATTGCCAAAGCAATTAAAACGTTGCACAATCGCTATCCTAATATTCGATATCATTTATTTAGCGGAAATGGGGAAGATGTTTCTGAACGTCTTGATAAAGGATTAATTGATTTTGGATTATTTGTAGGAAATATTGGGTCGAAAAATATGATTATTTAAAACTTCCTATGGTGGATACATGGGGATTATTGGTACACAAGGATGATCCATTAGCAAAACTGGAATGCGTTAAACCGAATGATTTGTTAAATATACGTCTTTTAAGTTCAAGACAGGCGCTGATACAAAACGAATTGTCAGGGTGGCTTGGGTATGAATTTGAAAACTGAATATAGTTGGTACGTATAATTTAATTTTACAATGCTTCTTTAATGGTTGAAGAAGGTATGGGAGCAGCGCTTTGCTTGGATGGCTTGTTAAATACTTCCGAAACAGCAATTTGTGTTTTCTGCCATTTGAACCTGTTTTAACAGCAGAGCTTAAAATAGCATGGAAAAGTATCAGGTATTTACAAAGCTGCCCAAAAATTTTGGAAGTATTGCAAAATACATTATATATAGATTAATTTGCATAAAATTATATTAATATAAATTTTTCCTTTTATATATTATAATTATTATGCTTTATAACATATGGGAAAGAGAGGAAACTATGCAATGATCGATTTTAAAAATGCAGGATTTTCAAATTAAAAGCCGTACAAAAGCACCGTTTATGGATTTGGTATCTGCGCTGTTATTAGGAGAATGAACAGGTAATAGGCATATTTCAAGGAATGCGTGATGGTGTGGTTTTACAACTATGAGAATTATATCTGTAAATGTGCAGGGTGTTACAGGAAAGAAAAAGATTTTACATCCATGCCATATAGCAAAATACAGTTATTTTCAGTAGAAACAGCAGGAACTTTTGACAGGGATGCAGAACTGGAGTTATGGTTTTCAGGTGCGGGTAAAGTAAAATTTGAATTACCTCCGGTACAGATATTACGACAATTGCCAGAATGATTGGTCAATATGATTAAGATAAAAATCTCGGTGAATTCACCGAGATTTTTGTTATAACCATAATTTGATACCGGAGATTTAAACCAAGAGAATAGTTGATTTTGTATCACATCAAATATGTTGTCCAGTCTGTTACGGAAATTATACGGCTACAGAAATTTAAATTTTCTGCCGTTTGAGCTTGTTTTAATGGCAAATATGAAAATAGAGGGAAAGATATCAGGTATTTAAGAAGGCTGTATAGACATGTTTGCAGGTATTGCCGAATACATGATATGTGGATGAAAATATGTGTAAAAATAAAGTGTTTGCAATATTACTGTCTTGTATGCTTGTGATTAGGCTATTTCAAATTGTTGTATTGGCTGAAAATTATGGACCGGATATTATTATGTTTACAGTTCCGATACTGCGTTGAACCTTGGTATTACTTTTAACGAAGAGGGCATCTATACCAGTGGAACAACTGGAAAATGAATACCTAACAATAATCTATAAATAAGAGTAGTTTTGGATTACCTGTTTAATCAATAGTGATATTTTACAGGGAGAATTGCACAATATATTTTAAAATAAATATATTAAAAACACCGATTATCATATGATAATCGGTGTTTTTTAGTATGCTTATTTAGATTTGCTCATTTTTCTGATAGTAAAGATACTAGTGTTAACAATGCTGCAGAAGCAAAAGCAATAGAAATATAAAGAATGCTAGAGGAATCGTTTCCTGTTTGAGGTGATGTGAATGAACCGTTTTGTCCGTTATTTGTTTCTGTCATGCTATTGTCTGTTTCTGGGGTTGAGTAGGTTCGGATTCGGTGTAGGAGTAGGTTGTTCCGGATTTGGTGTAGGAGTAGGTTGCTCTGGTTGAATTGTGATGTTTTCTCCGAATTTACTGTATTGCCATTTACCACAATGTTATTGTTGGTTGTATTTGTAACAGTAACACCTTCCGGAACGGTAAGTGTACTATTTTCTGGTGCAACTTGAATATTGATAGTTTCGCCGGATTTTAATGCTTGTACAGCAGCATCAAAATTAGCTTTGCCTATAACAGTTTTGCTTGACCGTTGCTTTCAACAGAAGCTACATACTCAGCAGAAGAAGTGTCAACATTTTCTCCCAAAGCTGTGTGGAATACACCGCCGGTTACAGCAACTGGTGCAGTGCTTTCAGAACTTACCAGTCCTGTAACAGTACCATTGGCAATATTAATATTGCTAATATTTTGAGCGGTTACATTTCCGTTAATAGTTGCCCGTCAATTACAATATTTGCAGGAGTTTTTCATTGCCTTGGTAGGTATAGTTGGATGCAATTACATCTCCTGTAACTGTTCCGCCGTTTAGTGAAATTTTCCGCCATTAGTAGCGTTTACATTACCAATTACTTGTCCGCTTTCTAAAGTAAGTTACCACCTTGATAGCCGCCCCATTTGTCAGAGTCAAAGCGATTCCGCCTGCAGCAGCTTGAACGGTACTGTTGCCAGTAATAACTGTGGATCCATTATTATTTGAAACGATAATCTCAGTCAAATTATCTTGACCGGAAAGTGTGGCATTACGAATTGTTAGGTCACAATAGTTTTGAATTAGTAATTTTGCAGTTTTGAGGTTAATGTTCCATTTTCAATTGTAACAGTAGAACCTTGTAGCAATTGAACGCCATTGGTTTCTGTACCGGATTAGCCAACTAATGAGTTGATATTCCAGGTAAAACCATTCAAGTTAAATACAATGTTTTGATCTTTTAACTACAGTGCCGGCGCCTTCAAAATCTTTATTTAGTGTAATTACAGCCTGTGTATTGTCGGCAGTTACAGCGGCTACAGCTTCCTGTACTGTATCGTGTTGAGAAGTCTTATCTCCTTGAGTTAAGGTAACTGTTTTTTCTGCTTCCGCAGCGTTCGCTTTGATAAATGAACTTGCAATGATAGTAGAGAATACTACAGCAATCATTACAGCAAAACTAAGAGAGCGTTTTAATAACTTTTCTCCATGATTTTTTCCGTATTATAATTTTATATTTTATCATAGTATAGTATAATGCGTGTATTGTCAAGGTTAATCCATTAGTAATATATAGTAAAACTTATAGTTTTTATTTATTGGTAAAATAGATTGAAAAGAGCGTTATTGTAAGGTGTAGGGGTCAGATGATTTGGAGCAGAAATATGTTTAATTTTGCTCCAAATTTATTCAGGATATCTTTGTATCAATTTCGTGAATATAGTATCTGAGTCTTTGTTTCTATATCCACAATCATATAAAATACCATATTCTATCAATAAAATGTATCATTTTACGGTATCGGCAGTGAAGATGTAAGTTACTTTTGCACGGATAGCAGGGCAATTATTCGTGTGATAGGTTACTACACACTAAGATAAAAGAGCATTTGTTATTTTATTGTGATTACAATAATTTAAAACCGAACATATGGAAGTTTAAACCAAGAGGGATAATAATTCACGTTGTATTACATGAAAAGTATCATCCAGTCTATTGCTGAAATTGTATTTAAAGTTTCCATATTCAGTTGGGTAGTCGTTGAATAGTGGAAGAGATGGGACGGTAATTGTGTCTTTGATAATAGAATCCTTCCGGTATTCCTCCAAGCTGGTAATAAGTATCTACAAAATCGGCATCATTGTAAAAGCCGAAGTTTAAAGATTCTCCTTCTCCTTCATATGCTATAATATAACGGCTTCCCATAGTATTACAAGTTACCTTATATGTTGCGTTGCCGCTGTGATGTACCCAAACGTATTCTCCGTTTTCATCTGTATACGTATGATGTTTTGCAATCCAGGCCATTAATGAATAGTAAGGATTCATGGTGGGGTCAGGTTTATCGCAATAAATGCAAAGGTATTTTCCGTAATCATGCCGTGGGGCAACATAGGAATCGGTAGCTGCCGCATTTTGACAGGTATGTACGGTATATCCTTGTGATGAGCATGTAGCAGGTATTACATTTTAGTATATAGATGTGTGCAAGGCTGTATTTTTGCAGTGCTTTCCGCAATAGAATTGTTTTGCTCTACAACATGTTGTGCTGCTGATTCCTGAACGGATTCAGCATGTTCCGAACTTTCTTCCTGTAAGGAAGTGTCTGCAATGGATTCGATACTTTCTATGCTTTCACTGGAGTTCTCTGTTACAATATAGGAAGCGATTTCAGAAGATTCCCTGCTGACCGGAATTGTTTGTTCCGATAATACACAAAGAGGTATTGCGATTGCTGCGGAAATACAAACTACTGTTGCGGTAGCCAATATCGCGATATTTTTCTTTGTGAAAAATTGCTTTAATCGATTTTGTTTTTCTTGTTGTTTCATATTTCTCATCCTTTTTCATTTATTACAGTTAAATATACTTCGAGATTCCGTACATGGTTAGGTGTGAAAGATTCACAAACAAAAGTATATCTACATTGTACAATGATATTTTGCAAAAATAAAATTGAAAATCGGAAAAGTGACAAAAATTTTTATAGCAGGTCTGAATTACGTTAAGAAATAGATATCTGCCTTAAATGCGAGCGAAAAGCAAAAAAAAGCCGAACCTGAACGCGATGTGCGTCCAGGCTCAGCCTGGCGGAGATGGAGAGATTTGAACTCGCGCCGGGAATGCCCGACCTACCGCATTTCGAGTGCGGACCCTTCAACCACTTGGGTACATCTCCAAAAAATCAATTGGTATGCAAACACATTTTATTCGCAAAGCTACTATTATCTTCGGTTCACCTTGTTTTCTGATATAGAAAAGGAAATGAAATAGTATCATTACAGTACATCTTATTCTATACGGGGAAAATGGCATTGTCAAGTATAGAATCGGATGATAGTTGACACTATTCTGTGAAAGAGAGTACAATATATTTCGTAAAATGTTATAGATAAAGAGGGTTATTGATATGAGAGAAGCTTCCCAAATTGCACTAAAACTGGCATCACTGTCTGTATATAACAATATTCTTCAGCAGCCAGTTCCAAACGCTTTATACCAATTGTTATGGGCTACCGGTACCAATGCCAAAGAGTTTGTCATCGCATGGGAAATTTTGTAGCTTTAGCGCAGGAAAATGCATTGATGACTCTGCCAAAGCTATGACACAAGCAATTTTATACCATCAAAATTTCTTTAAAAGCGGCTGAAGGCATATATATGCTTACTCTTGGTTTAATAGAAGCTGCCAAACGAGATTTAGCTATTTTAACAGAGGCTGCATCGATTACTCCACAAGAGATTTTAAATGCCTGCGTATTCCAAGATGCATTGAAAGATTTAAATCTTCCTCAATGGAATATAGGAGAATGTAATGAATATCTTTGCGGAACGCCAGATGCAATCGTTGTAAAGCTTACTAAATTTTACCGTGAACACGGATGCGGTATATTTGCAAAATATCGTGCATTTATTTGGAGAAATCATAGCATTATTCCTGTAGAATACCCGGACCAGACTCAAATGTCAGATTTAAAGGGATATGAGGAACCGCGTCAGCTGGTGATTGATAACACAGAATCTTTTTGAACGGTTTGCCTGCCAACAATTGTTTACTATATGGAGATAGAGGTACCGGAAAATCTTCAACGATTAAAGCCATTTTGAATCAATACTATACACAAGGGCTACGTGTTATTGAAATGCCAAAAGAATTTTGATGGATTTTCCTGATTTGGTAGCACAGATTGCCTATTTGCCAATGAAATTTATCATTTTATAGATGATTTATCTTTCGCATCAGGATGATACTTATGCGTCACTGAAAGCAGTATTGGAGGCGGTGTTGCAGCAAGACTGAGAATACGTTAATTTATGCAACTTCCAATCGCAGGCATTTGGTACGAGAAACGTTCTCTGATCGTGCTGGAGACGAAATTCATCACGGAGATACCATTCAAGAAAGTTTATCTTTGGCAGATCGTTTTGGTTTATCGGTTAATTTTAGTTTGCCAAGTAAAGAGAAATATTTGTCTATCGTGGAAGAACTGGCCAAACAGCGTGGCTTGGAAGAATATATAGATCAGTTAAAACTAGGAGCAGAACAATGGGCAATTGCCAGAGGACGGTCACCCCGTTGCGCACGCCAATTTATGAATTCAGCCGAAGCAAAAATAAAATTGGGAAGAAATGCTTAATGGATAACCTTTACAAATAGTCGTATATTTGATACTATTGTGTCAAACAAAGTCGAACCCCGGATAAGGAAATAGCATGAAAACTTGGAAGCGATTTTTGGCGCTGGGATTGGTTACTATTATCACAGCAATAATGTTTGTGGGCTGCGGAAGCAGCGATATTAGTGAAGGTGTTGCAAAAATGATTATCCTATTACGATTAATGGGGTTACTTTGAATAATCAGCCTGCCGGTGTTGCTGTCCTATCTCAAAATATAGCGGATGTAATTTTAACAGGTGGTTTTGAGGCAACATTAAAGGCAAAAGTGAAGATTGCACACAAGAAGATTTATCGATACTCCCTAACCTTACCATTGACAATGTTCAGGAGATGAAGAGTTTAGGTGTAACGTTGGTATTGGTAGATGAAGCACCCACAGAGCAACAGACTGCGACATTACAGGCGCAAAGGGATTCAGGTACTTGCTATTTCTCCGGCAAAAAGTAGAGATGATTGTAAACGCTTGTACCGAGAAGTTGGCTCCGCAATGGTAGGCGGTAATACAGGTTACACAAAAGGTGAAAAATCATGTGATAATGTCTTCTATACATTGGACGATATTACACGCTTGGTACCATCAACCGGAACACAATATACTGCTTGTTACTTGTATGATTTAGAAGGGCATGTAGCTACGGGAAATTCTTTGTTTGGTAGTTTGATTAGCTATGCAGGATTTTTCAATAGTTTTGGTAATGAGTTGAATAATGAAATAGATATGAATTATCTTCAAATTGCAAATCCATATTATATTTTCTGTGCAGCAGGTTTAAAGGAACAGTTAGAACAATCTGAAGATTTTAAAATCTAGATGCAGTAAAAACGGACGTGTTTATGAAATGGATCCTTCTCTGATGCAGCGTCAAGGAAATACGATGTTAGATACGGTTACAACTATGTTGAAACATGTATATCCTGAATTATTTGTGACGAAAGAATCAAAAAGGATACCTCTGACAGTTCTTCCCAACCAGATGTTTCCTCTGCAGCCGATACTGTTTCCAGTGAAACACCTGCAGAAGCATCTTCAGCAGATACAACAAGCTCAGGGTACGATTACGAAACCGGATGTGGTAGCAAACGCCGGTACCTTACAGTACGGCAGTTCGGGAGAAGCGGTAACGCTTATGCAGGAACGATTAAAAGAATTAGGGTATATGTTTACACCTGTAAACGGTACATTTGATGACGGAACGATGCAGGCGGTAAAAGATTTCCAACTCTTAAATGGATTTTCCACTTCAGGTATCGTAACGCAAGAAGTGTTGGATGTAATGTATAACTCCAACGCTACACCCAGAACAATATAATGAAAAAGGACTTTCTATTTAGAAAGTCCTTTTCGGTATAAATGATATTTCATTAACTTGTTAGTGCACTAAATAACTTAATGAAAACCAAGGGAATGTATCCGGTATACAAGAGCCTACAATAATAAATGCAAGGGAACAAGCCGCTACAAGACCACAAACCACAATTGCAATGGTAGCAGAATTTGTTTTCTTTTGTGTCAAATTCATTTCTTGCAATAGATGCCAAACACATACCAATAGCGGTAACCCCAAAGGCAACAACTGTTCCCCAACTAATCCAGCATACTGCAGCGGATGCAGCTGCTAGTATAAAAGGATGTGGTAATCAGCCATGTTCTGTTTAAAAACGTTTTCCCAAACAAACAAAACCATACAAAATCATGCCGAAAATAACGCCGTAGGCAAGGTTTTCGGTTGCCACAACTACAATTGCAGTCATTAGCATGATAACGGTATCTTTAATAGGATATGTATGCATTTTGTATAAAGTAGGCCATTTAATTGTGCCAAAGCATACAGTGAACATAACAGCAATTAATGCAGCCAGTGGAATTAGTTCCATAAACCAACCAAGACTAAATAAGAGAATTGCCATAAAGATACCAATTAAAATGTAGAAAGACGACCTTTACCGCCTGATTTTTGATTGGTAACCGCATAGCAATCATACCGCAGCCGGGAGCTGCTCCTAACATACTGCATGCAATATTGCCAATACCCAATCCGATACATTCACGGTTATTACGGCTTTTACACCGTTTCTTCTTCCAGTAACCTTGCTGTTAACAAGGATTCCGCAATTGCTACCAAAGCAATTGAAAAGCAGTTGGTAAAATAGCCACAAGACATTCTGTTGTAAATACACCGGAGATATTTGTAAATAACTGTCCAAAATGTTCGAAACTAAATGAAACAGAACCCATGCTTCCTACTTTTCTACATTGCTGCCCGATGCTAACGTGTATGTAGTAATTAAAATAAGAGCAATCAGTGAAGAAGGTACTCTTTTAGGAAAAACACGCGTTTTTAGAAGAGGGAACAAATAAATAATTGCAATACCTACTGCAATTAAAATATAAGTTTCCCAGCTTTTCCCGATACATAATTTCACCTGGGAAATAAAGATAACAGTGGCAAATCCGTTCACAAAACCGTTCATAACGGAAGTGGGGATATATTTTACCAAACTACCAAACCGACATACACCCAAAATTACCATAATAATGCCGGCTAAAAAATAGCAGCAAAAATATATTCAGGGATGGCCATTGTTAAAGTATTGAGAAATCAGTCCGCTAAGTACTTAGCGCTGTAGAGCCGGCTCCTGCCGAAACCAGACGGACATCCGCCTAAAGGAAGTAATAATGGTTAGGAATATACAGGTAAATAGACCCATATAAGGCGGCAGTCCCACAACAATCATAAAACCGATTACCTCCGGAATCAGTGCAAATGTGGTTACCAACGAGCCGCATAAATCTCCAATAGGGTTGCCAAACCATTCTTTTCGTTCGCGTTTTAAACGCTCAGCTAATTGCATAAAATAATACCTCTATTCTTTTTACAAATTAGCCGTAACCGCAGTGCATAAAATGAATTTTATGCTGCTTTGGTCTTATATACAATATGGCAAGTCACCATATTATCCTCAATGATTCATGCAAAACAATTGCCTTGCAAGGTTATAATAATACAATTTTATAATCTTTGCAATAGATTATTCTATTTTATTCATAATTTCTTCATAATTAAAAATGTACAAAAGCAGGTTCTGTGAAGAACCTGCTTTTATTCACTATTATTATTTTGCTTGATATGGTGTTTTGATATTAGTTTTACCTAATAAGTAATCGGTAGATACATGATAATAGTCAGCCAGAAAAACCAAATGATGTAATGGAAGTTCAAACTTTTCACATTCATAGTCAGAGTAATATTGACGTGAAGTTTTTAATAGTGAGGCTACATCGCTTTGCGTTAAATTTTTGGATTTTCTCAATGCCCGTAAAATCATTCCGCTTTGCATGATTATGGTCTCGATCCTTTCATAAAAGGTAATCAAATGTGTAAAATTGCTCCAAAGGCATTCTTATTCTCCCATATTTACTATAGAACGTCAATTGCTTGTTGAACAAAATAATCAACAACATTATTTTTATGAAAATAGAGCGTTTGTTTGTATTTTTGCAAAATCCAATTGTTTTGGAAGAAAAACAGAGTTTTTATAAATTTTGTTAAAGTATATAAATTCAGTGTTTTTATATGATTTACAGTAGATAAAATGTTAAGCATTTATAAAAATATGATGAAAAATAGTAAAAGCAAAGTGCTTCGAGGATTTTGGTCCTTCAAAATCGGTTTGTTATTTGGTTTTAAAGAAAATAAAAATCAGTGGTTGATTTTGCAGAAAAGAAAGAGTATGATAAATCCGTGCTAAACAGCGCGGTCAGTCGCAACTCTGACCTAAAAATACTACGGAGGAATTTAATATTGAACACTGCAACAAAAAAAAGTATTCGCTATTTGGTGCAGGCTGCTGTGATAGCGGCTATTTATGCCGTCTTAACACTGCTTGCGTCATCGCTGAACTTGGCGTATGGTCCGGTGCAATTTCGCATCTCAGAATTTTTAACGGTTTTACCTATGTTTACTCCTGCGGCGATACCGGGATTAACTTTGGGATGCTTTCTTGCAAACCTGGCCAGTCCGTTTGGACCGGTGGATTGGATTTTGGTTCTGTTGCTACATTGCTGGCATCAGTGGTTTCTTATTTATTGAGAAATGTTCGAATCAAAGATATCCCATTTTAGTTCCAATGGCGCCTGTACTATTTAACGCTCTGGTTGTGGGGGTTGAATTGGCTTGTTTTAGCGATGTTGGTTTTGGTTTTCAAAACTTTAGTTGGGAAGCATTTGGTTACAACGCCCTCACCGTTGGCGCAGGAGAGTTGGTCATTTGCTATGCACTGGGATTACCGTTTTCCTATTAAAAACCAATTTGGCGAAAAAATATTCTTCTTAATGAGGAATTAAAGGATTATGAAGAGCCGTTATCCATCGGAAAAAGAATCAAGAACATTGCCCCTGTACGGTTAATTATAATTAGTTTTGCTGTGGTTATTTTAATTGGTGCAGCACTGTTAACATTGCCAATTTCGGCCAGAGATGGACAAGTAACCAATTTTGTAGACGCATTATTTACAGCTACATCTGCAACGTGTGTAACCGGTTTGGTAGTTGTAGACACATGGACTCACTTTAATGGATTTGGACAAGCCGTCATTTTATTTTTCATTCAAGTAGGCGGTTTGGGAATTGTAACATTTACAACAGGTTTTACTGTTTTAATGCGCCGAAAATTAAGTTTGAAAGACATGATGCTCGCTTCAGAAAATACCAGCGGAAGCGGATTGGAAATACCGAGATTATTAAAGAGACGATATTGGTATTTACACGGCTGAGCTGATTAAGTGCATTAATACTTATGATACGATTCGTCCCTAAATTTGGTGGGTATGGTATCTGATTTCTATTTTTAGCAGTATCAGGTTATTGTAATGCCGGTTTTGATATACTGGGATTTGAGCTAAAAGATGGAAGTTTGATAAACTATGCAGGCGATCCGTTGGTTTCGGTCACATTGGCTTTACTAATTATATTAGGTGGATTGGGTTTCATCGCGATTAGTGATGTCTATTTTAAAAGCATTTCCACATATTCAGCGTATCTATCGTCGAAATAAAATGCAGGTAAAGCCAAAAAGTCGGGTTGAATTTTCATACTCAAGTTGTTCTTATCACAACGGCTACGTTGCTTGTAATAGGCACCGGAGTTATTTTACTGTGTGAATGGGATAATACCATGGCACATTTAAATTGGGGAGAAAAGATCAATGCTGCTTTTTCCAGTCGGCGTCGGCGCGAACAGCTGGGTTTGCTTCCATTAGCATAGGCGATGAGAGAAGTATTACGCAAGTGTTTACTATACTTTTAATGTTCATTGGTGCATCTTCGGCTTCTACCGGTGGCGGTATTAAAACAAACATTGGTTGTTTTGCTGGCAACATTTAGCGTTATGAGAGGTAATGAAGATACTGTGTTGATGCGCAGAATGATTGATAAAGCAACAGTTTATCGAGCATTGGCCATTACATTTGCAGGCATGATTATTGTTGCAGTTCCGGCTGTTATTATTGAAACAACCAATCATAATGGTTTTTGGCATCGCTGTTTGAATCGGTTTCTGCATTCAACAACCGGATTAACAACGGGAATTACCTCTACATTGAATTGCATCTAAATTGGCCTGGTTTTGCAATGTTTGCAGGACGTGTAGGACCTGTATCGTTGGCTTTGGCAATTGTAATCCAAAGGAAGACATTCAGTTCTGTTTTGCCGGAAGGCAAAATTATTGTTGGTTAACGGAACTCTTTATAAAATCTAAATTTGAGAGTTTGTTTTGTTTTATAAAGATAGTATTTGATAAAAAGGACTCCGGCTATCATGCCGTTGGAGTCCTTTTTTTATAGTGATGCATAAATGTAACATAAAATGATATAAAAATTTTGGTTCAATTTATTTAATTCTTTTTCGTAAAATAAAAGCTAATAACGCCTTCTTTATCGATATAAAATAAAGCCACATAATATGTTAATCTAGTCTGATAGATTCAACTTTCAAGCGTTTTGCTGCAGCCTTATGCTCCATGTGGAATATAAGCAAATAATAGAGATATAAATTTAGTTTGATTCGGTATTTACAGCATATTGGGATTTGTTTGCTATTGTTCCGTTGATTCACTTGCTTCGGTTTGTTTAGTATCAGGTTACTGGAAGCAATTCCACCAGTAGTTGCAATACGATTATCTTTCATCAATTCTACTGTAAATTGCACATTTTATATGTGATGGTAGGATGTTCACCTTCACGAGGTAAATGACCCAGCAGTTCTACTACAAAGCCGCCGATGGTATCGTATTCTTCATTCGGTAGCCTATGTCTAATTCATCACTGACTTCGTCAATGGGCAATGCCTTTCATACGATAGGTAGTGTCATCTATTTTTACAATTTCTTGGTCTTCCCGGTCATATTCATCTTCCATGTTACCTACAAGAGTTCCAAAATGTCCATCCATAGTCACAATACCGGCGGTTCCACCGTACTCATCAATTACAACTGCAATTTGTATCTTGCGTTCAGACAATTCTGTAAATAGCTCACTGCATAGCTTTGTTTCCGGTACAAAATAAGGTTTTCGCACTTAATATCGATAACAGATGTAGCGTTGTTCATATGGTTGCCAACGTATTTTAGCAAATCTTTTACTATACAATACCTATAATGTTATCTAAATCTTCGTGATATACAGGAACACGAGAGTATCCCCCTTTTAGCGATAGCTGAACAATATCGAAAGGGTGGCGGTATCTTCAACAGCGACTACATCTGTTCTATGGGTTGCAATATCAGAGGCGGTAGTATCATTAAATTCAAATATTTTTGTAATGAGTTCTTTCTCGTTTTCTAAAATTGCTCCGGTTTCTTCACCTTTATCTACCATGGTAAGAATACCTTCTTCAGTGATTCCTTTTTTTGCGTCAGGTGCCACACCAAAATACGGCTAATTTGTGTTACAACCGCATACAAAATCCATGTGATAGGAAATAGGAGAATACAAACACCGTTGTAAATGCCGGATACACGCATAGCAACGCCATCTGCTCGGAAAATACCAATGCGGCGGGGAAGCATAACGCCAAAAATAAGGAAAAAGATAAGAAGAATAAAGGCGATGATGACTAATGCAAAACCACTTAAAATGGTGTGATGAATTGGCATAAATGTTTCCATCCAGCCAATTAGACCAGGAGAGAATTTTTGGTATGCAAACGAACAGGCAAAAAGCAAACATAGTAGTTAATACCTGATATGTTGTAATGGTTCTAGGGTGATTCATTAATTGTAAAATACGTTTTGCCCGTTTATTGCCTTCTTCTGCCTGTTTGTTCATGTTATGTACATTTACGTTTAAAATAGCGCTTTCACATAGGACAAAAATGCATTTAAAAATGTAAATAACAGCAGGATTAAAATTGTTAAGAAAATATTACTGTCGGGTTCGGGTTCCATAGTAATCCCTTTCAAAGGAATTTGTTATTTTGCTTATATCACAATATTACACTATTTTTAGCTAAATTGCAAAGAGGGCAGTATATTATTTTATCTTTATATGTGAATAGGTGAAAAAATAACAATAATTTAGAAAAAGTTGCACATTTTACTTTACAATTATTCAATAAAATGATAAAATTTGTTGTATGTATAGGGTAAAGTTCCTATCGTTATTATAGGTCCAAATATAATAGAGTTTGGCCAATCCTTTAAGGGGAAAATACCAATGGCAAGAAAAATGAAAACATGGATGGAAACAGTGCTGCAGCGCATGTTTCCTATGCTCATTAGAAGTTGCAGCAATTTATCCAATTACACCTTCTTCCGTAATGGCGGATGAATCAGATAAATCATGCAGCAGCTGGTAGAAAAATCTATTTGGCAGAGAAGTGCAGGTAACAGAGATGCAATCCGAAGCTGGTGCAGCTGGTGCAGTTCACGGTTCTCTATCTGCCGGTGCTCTTACTACCACATATACAGCCTCTCAAGGCTTATTGTTGATGATTCCAAACATGTATAAAATGGCGGGTGAACTACTACCAAGCGTTATTCATGTATCTGCACGTACAATTGCAGGACATGCGCTTTCTATTTTGGTGACCATTCCGACGTTTATGCATGCCGTCAAACCGGCTATGCTATGCTATGCTCCAATAACCCTCAAGAGGTTATGGATTTGGGCGCAGTATCACACCTTTCTGCAATTAAAGGTCGTGTTCCGTTTTACACTTCTTTGACGGTTTCCGTACTTCCCACGAGATTCAAAAATTCAAACATGGGATTATGAAGATTTAAACGATATGTTGGATCATGATGCTGTAGATGCTTTCCGTCGTCGTGCATTGAATCCAGAACATCCGGTACTACATGGCAGCGCACAAAATGGTGATATTTTCTTCCAAAATCGTGAGGCTTCCAACAAATATTACGATGCTGTACCTGAAATTGTTGTTGATTATATGAATCAAGTCAATGAAAATGTGGTACTGACTATAAACCATTCAATTACTATGGAGCTCCAGATGCAGAAAAGTAATTATTGCAATGGGTTCTGTATGTGATACAGCAGAAGAAGTAATTGATTATTTAACTGCAGCCGGTGAAAAGTAGGTCTTGTAAAAGTAAGACTATACCGTCCGTTTGTAGCAAAATATTTGTTAGATGTTTTGCCTAAAACAGTAAAATCTATCTCTGTATTAGACAGAACAAAGAACCAGGTTCTATAGGTGAACCTTTATATCTTGATGTTGTGGCTGCATTGAAAGGCACAGAGTTTGAAACTACTCCTGTTCTTTCAGGCCGTTACGGTTTGGCATCCAAAGATACAAATCCAAGCTGTATTGTTGCGGTTTATCGCAATATGGATGCAGCTGAGCCAAACAAACGCTTTACAGTAGGTATTAATGATGATGTTACCAATACATCTTTACCTTTGCTGGAAAATCCGGATACAACACCTAAAGGCATTCACTCCTGTAAATTCTGGGGTCTTGGTGCTGACGGTACCGTTGGTGCAAACAAAAACTCCATTAAAATTATTGGTGACAAAACAGATATGTATGCACAAGGTTACTTTGCATATGACTCTAAGAAACCGGTGGTGTTACCATTTCTCACTTGCGTTTTGGTGACAAACCAATCAAAGTACATACTACATCAACAAGGCAGACTTTGTTGCTTGCCACAATCCATCCTATATTGATAAATATGATATGGTTGAAGATTTGAAAAAGGCGGCAGCTTCCTTCTAAACTGTTCTTGGGATTTAGATGAACTAAATAAAAGATTACCTGCTAAAGTAAAAGATTCTTGGCAGAAAATGATATTACTTCTATACCATTGACGGTATTAAAATTGGTAAAAAATTGGTCTTTATGACGTATTAACACAATTCTTCAGGCTGCTTTCTTTAATATTGCAGGAATTATTCAATTGAAAAGCTGTTGAATACATGAAAGACGCAGCAACAAAATCTTACGGCAAAAGGTGAGAAAGTTGTTGCAATGAACCACGCTGCAATTGACCGTGGTGTGACAGATGCAGTAAAAGTTGAAATTCCTGCTGAATGGAAAAATGCAGTGGATGAAACTGTACAGGAAGCAGCAGAAGGCCGTAAGGAAGTTGTAGATTATGTAAATAACATTCTAACTCCTGTAAATGCGCAAAGAGGAGATTCTCTTCCTGTATCAGCATTTGTTGGTCTGGAAGATGGAACTATGCCTCAAGGCACTGCAGCATATGAAAACGTGGTATTGCTGTTGATGTTCCGGAATGGATGCCTGAAAATTGTATTCAATGTAACTTCTGTGCATATGTATGCCCTCACTCTGTCATTCGTCCTATACCAATGACAGAGGCTGAAGTGGCAGCAGCACCTGAAGCAACAAAATCTATGAATATGACAGGTATGCCGGACCTAAAATTTGTTATGACTGTTTCTACACTGACTGCACAGGCTGTGGTTGTTGTGCACAAGTATGCCCAGGTAAAAGGCGAAAAAGCATTGGTTATGAAACCAATTGATACTCAAATGCCTTTCCAAGAAGTATATAACTATGGTCAAACCATTGATGAAAACCTGAAGTG
>SCPP01000104.1_pt1 | contig 103046 bp, 107 predicted proteins | sample 6106811 | NCBI WGS metagenome assembly SCPP01 (sample SAMN10720449, study PRJNA508395) | human gut metagenome | isolation source: Participant 2 stool, 15 month | host: Homo sapiens | collected 2018 | reverse complement strand
CAGACCAGGGAGCGTCCTATCAGGACCAGAATGTCGGTTATCTGGAACTGCCACAGCCTTTGGGCGCGGGGGTTTATGTTCTGGCGGAAGTAGATCCGCCGGCCGGATATGCGCGGAGTAAGCCGATCGCGATCGAGGTTTACAGCGACAAGATTACTTATTATAAGGAAGGAACAAAGGATAGCCGGGTATTGGCAGTCGTTTATGAGGATGATGCGGACCACCAGACAACCAATGCAAACAAACCGGAAGACAAGGTAAACGTGGCGCAGGTCTATGTGGAGAATACTCCGATCCGGCTGGAGGTTGAAAAGGTAAAAGAATCCTATGTAGGAAAGGCCAATACGACGGCAGATAAGACGGTCAGCTACAAGATTTCCGGTCGTGTGGATGGAAAATACAGCGAGATCGGAAAAAATCCGGACCTGGTTTATGCGTATCGGGATGGAAAATATTTGGGATATGCATGGCAGAAAGGAACCCTGGAGTATTTAGAGGAACGCAAGGCAGCAGGAGAAAAGGTGGAAATCGTTTATTCCCACGGAACATTTGCGGGCTATGGGTATGTTACCAGGACTCTTGAAACTGCAGATGATGAAAATGGCTATGTAGCAGGGGCATTGATGACATTGTTTGATGCAATCCCTGTGGAGCGTTCTGGATTTGAGGGAGATGAGGCTTATAACGGACTGAAGATTGAAAGAAATCTCACGAACAATATCACCAGAATGTATATCGAGCAGGGATATGCCGGAGAGAAAGTAGAGTTTGTCCGTGAAAAGGACGAGGCGGGTAAAGAACTGGAAGTGACTTTTTCGGCCGGTATTGATAAAGACGGAAACACCATTTCGGCAACCGGCGGAGTATGGTCTGCGGTTACGTTACAGCGGCCAGATACAGATATCTTATATTATGATCTGGATGGCCTGGATCCATATCAGGAGCGGTATATTGACGGCCAGTTCATTACCTATGTGTATGATAAAACGCATAAGCAGACGCCTGTGGAAGATGCAGAACGGGACCGCAGAAACTTTGAAAAGACTGATATAGAGCATTCGATGTATGTTTTTAAGGATGGAGTCCCATATTTAGAGATTACAGAAGGCGATTTTACAAAGGTAAAATACCGAAAGAATGATAAGCAGCTTGAAGTGGAGGCAGGCACCAAAATTTATCATTTGGATAAAGACGGGTACCGCGATACTTTGGTTGATCCGGCAACAGGAATGGCATATATCGAAGAAGGCTGTTCAGACGGAACGGTAAGAACTCTGGTATGGCCAGTTAATGTAAGAAAAGATGAATTCGGAAATGTGATTGCCCGTGATAAGATCACGACTTCCCGTATTGCTACGGTGGCAGAAAATAAGGACGGATATGCAGAGGATGAAACGCTGGATGTGGTAAATAATTCCACCGCGGAGATACCGGATGCGGATAAACCGTCGTATACCCATGCGGAGTCTGGCCATATTACCGGAACCTGGAAAGGAAATGGTGAGCAATCACACGAGGAGAGCAGCGTTGAGCAGAACCGTTTTAATCAGGATATGAATGGTTCTGTCCTGGTAGATGACAATAATGGTGATTTTCTAAATGAACTCAATCCGGTCTATGATGACCATGGTTTGGTTTTGTATTACCAGAGAAGTTCAGAAACCTACAAAAAGGGAGAGGATCTTTATGACCGGAATGGAGATTTTGTACGACACCAGGATTCAGATAATCTGGAAGAATACAATCTGAACGCATATCGTATCAATGAACACGATGAACTGTATGATGCTTCTCAGGAGAAGAAAACACCGGAGCGGAAAAATCTGCATCACCGGCTGGGTGAGGGATATATCCTTGAAAACACCTGGTTAAGCTCTGACAAGACTCCGAATGATCCATTCGATACATTTCAAACAGACGGACAGGCAGATGTTTTAAAACGCCTTCCGAGCGGAACCTATATTTTGGAGGAGTTAAAGGCACCGGAGGGCTATGTAAAGGGGCTGCCTAGTGGCATTTCTGTAGCGGAGACGGGAGAGCTTCAGCATGTTCAGATGGTTGATCGGACCACAAAGATTGAAATTAGTAAGATCCATGCGCCGCAGGATACCAAAATCGGTTCTGGATATGGACCATGAACATCCGGAAACGGAGAGAAACCGTATGAGCGCGAAGTAGTGACTGGCGATATTGCTTCCTATACATACAGTTCTGTTCCTGGAGCAAAACTGGCACTGTATCCGGCCAGACGAGTATATAGTGCGGATACGGAGAAATATCCAAAGGGATATTATCTGGTAAAAACACAGGATACTCCGCTAGTTTGGGAAGATTCAAATAGTACTGCTTCCAACCCTGTATGGAATACCGCGGAGTGGAACAGTGAAAATGAACCGGCCTATTTCGAGAGGATCCCGGCGGGAGATTATCTGTTGGAAGAGATTGAAACACCGGAAGGATTTGTAACAGCAGATCCGGTGGAAATCACGATTGGAGATCAGTCAGAAGTTGAAATCGTCTGCATGAAGAATGATACCACAAAGGTTGAGATTGAAAAATTCTTTACAGATGAGCACGGAGAGAAAGTCCAGCTGTCTGGGGCGGAATTTAGCCTTCATCAGGCAGTGGTCAATGCAGAAGGGGAAATTATTTACGATGCGGATGGCACGCCGGTATATGATGCCCGTGTTCTGGCATCATTTAAGAGCGGCACTGTTGAGGATTATCAAATTTCCGCGATGCATTTGAAAAGCGTATGCGTCCTATGGTGTGGATCTTTCACTATTTGGCTGGAAGGAGAATGGGCAGGAAAAATCTGCAACCGTCACAGCTAAGACGGTAATGGATGCGACAAGCGCCGGAGGAAGTCACGACCGATTTGCAACGAAAGCACTCCTTACAATGATTACAAGCGACGGGGAGACTACACGCGTAGCAGTATCTGGCAACCTGCCGGAAACCGTCTTTGATTACCAGTTTGATTATCAGAAATTGAGCATATAAATGCTTACGCGGATACTTACCTTACGGACAGAGGCACCAGAAGGATCAATGGCCTGTCAGCAGGGGAAAAGTATGTCCTTGAAACCAAGGCACCCGATGGATTTTTAAAAGCAGATGCCCAGGTGATTGTAGTGGAGAACCGGAAGGAGATCCAGCAGTATCACATCGAGGATCTGGAGGGACAGATCTGGCTTTCTAAATCTGCTGTTGGTGTGACCGGGGAGATGGCTGGGGCTACCATGGCCCTGTATAGAGCAGATCCGTTAGGAAATTTGAACCAGTCCGATGAGTATCTGGTCAGCCAGTGGGTAACCGGAGCAGATGGCATTTATACAGTGACAGATAAAGTAAATGGCAGGATCCCGGAAGGATATCAGGTGGGAGATTTAAGGATTCACATCGAGACGGGCCTGGCAGAAGGCATCTATTATTTAGTGGAACTGTCAGCACCGGACTATTATACCTTAGCAGAGCCGGCACGATTTGAGTATCATCTGGATGATTTGGTACAGACGATTCGGGCAGTCAATGAAGCGGTGAAAGGTGCGCTTTCTATCACCAAGACTGGAGAAGACGGCCAGGGACTTGCCGGAGCAACATTTGAGATCAAAGCGTATAAAGAAAATGATCTGGATGAGCCGGTCACCACAAACATGATCTATGGAACAGAGCCAGTCATCACCGTGCAGGATCTTCCTGTTGGTGAGATGCGGCCAGATGGAAGCATCATTCCATATACATACACGTTACAGGAGATCGCAGCGCCGGAGGGTTATAGTGTAAATCCGGAAATCATCACCTGGCAGTTTGAGCCGAAACAGGGTGACGGCCAGAGCTTTGCCCATGAGACGGTAGTAATTCATCAGGAGAGCGTAAAGGATCAGAAAACCAGGCTGTATTTTAGTAAGCAGGACTTCGATGTTTTAGGGGATGACAATACAGAAGGTGCTTTTATAGATGGGGCAATTCTTTCCATTTATGAAGTGACAGGAAAAGATGAACACGATCAGCCTGTATATGATAAAGATGCACCGTTTACGACCTGGACCACCAGAAAATTGCTTCGTTCAGTTACGTATTGCTGCTTACGGTTCACTACTCACGACGATGTTTTGGTACCTTTTTTCACCGGAAAGGACCCGTAAAGTGATAATGATTATCATCTACATATCACAACGTGCGTGGAGGCCATCAAACCACGTCAAATAATCAATTATGACGCAGGTATCGTATTAATTGATCTGCATCAACTTAACGTAAAACAACTTCAGACAATACAAATCAGCGACACTGAATACGGGGCAACCTCATGTCAACGAAGAACAGAACCCGCAGAACAACAACCCGCAACATCCGCTTTCCTAACCAAATGATTGAACAAATTAACATCGCTCTTGAGCAAAAGGGTCCGGGAATTTCAGCCTGGGTCATTGAAGCCTGCCGTCGGAGACTAACGTCAGAAAAGAGAGCATATACATCAATTAAAAGTGATGAAGAATGAACATCCCGCGTTCTTCCCTCCGAACAGGACGATATTGTAAATTCACTTAATTACGAGGGCATTGCAATTGAGTTGCAGTTTTACCACTTTCCTGACAGTGACAGACTGCGTGTTGGCTCTGTCACAGACTAAATAGTTTGAATGATTAGCAGTTATGGTGATCAGTCAACCACCAGGAATAATCCTTCATATTATTATCGTGCTTCACCAACGCTGCCTCAATTGCTCTGAATGCTTCCAGAGACACCTTATGTTCTATACATGCAATTACAACATCAGGGTAACTCATAGAAATGGTGCTATTAAGCATATTTTTACACGAATCAGATCCACGGAGGGATCATCAGCAGATTGTTCTTTATTCATTTTGTCGCTCCATGCGCTTGCTCTTCATCTAGCGGTTAAAATATTACTTCAAATCTTTCTGTATGAAGATTTGAGCACGTTAACCTTACATACATCTGTCGGTTGTATTTCCCTCCAGAATGCCAGCAGGACCGCACTTTGTTACGCAACCAATACTATTAAGTGAAAACATTCCTAATATTTGACATAAATCATCAACAAAACACAAGGAGGTCAGACCAGATTGAAACGATAAAACGATAATGCAAACTACGCGCCCTCGTATCACATGGAAGGTTTTACCAATGGCTCAGGTTGCCATTTTAAAGAAATATTCGATCAAGTGCGAAAAGATTTAGACTGTGAATTGTTTTATTCTGAACTAAAACGTCACAACGTCTCACATTATATTTACTATCTAGCCACAGATAATATTCACATCGTGTTAGAAAACGATAACACCGTGTTAATAAAAGGACTTAAAAGGTTGTAAATGTTAAATTCTCAAGAAACACGCATCTTATAGAAACGTCCTATGATAGGTTGAAATCAAGAGAAATCACATTTCAGCAATACAGGGAAAATCTTGCTAAAGCAGGAGTTTTCCGATGGGTTACAAATATCCATGAACATAAAAGATATTACTATACCTTTGATAATTCATTACTATTTACTGAGAGCATTCAGAACACTACACAAATCTTTCCACGCTAAATCATAACGTCCGGTTTCTTCCGTGTCAGCACCGGGCGTTGGCATAATGCAATACGTGTACGCGCTAAACCCTGTGTGCATCGTTTTAATTATTCCCGGACACTCCCGCAGAGAAGTTCCCCGTCAGGGCTGTGGACATAGTTAATCCGGGAATACAATGACGATTCATCGCACCTGACATACATTAATAAATATTAACAATATGAAATTTCAACTCATTGTTTAGGGTTTGTTTAATTTTCTACACATACGATTCTGCGAACTTCAAAAGCATCGGGAATAACACCATGAAAAATGCTACTCGCTACTGCGCTGGCCCTGCTTATTACAGGATGTGCTCAACAGACGTTTACTGTTCAAAACAAACCGGCAGCAGTAGCACCAAAGGAAACCATCACCCATCATTTCTTCGTTTCTGGAATTGGGCAGAAGAAAACTGTCGATGCAGCCAAAATTTGTGGCGGCGCAGAAAATGTTGTTAAAACAGAAACCCAGCAAACATTCGTAAATGGATTGCTCGGTTTTATTACTTTAGGCATTTATACTCCGCTGGAAGCGCGTGTATTGCTCACAATAATTGCATGAGTTGCCCATCGATATGGGCAACTCTATCTGCACTGCTCATTAATATACTTCTGGGTTCCTTCCAGTTGTTTTGCATAGTGATCAGCCTCTCTGAGGGTGAAATAATCCCGTTCAGCGGTGTCTGCCAGTCGGGGAGGCTGCATTATCCACGCCGGAGGCGGTGGTGGCTTCACGCACTGACTGACAGACTGCTTTGATGTGCAACCGACGACGACCAGCGGCAACATCATCACGCAGAGCATCATTTTCAGCTTTAGCATCAGCTAACTCCTTCGTGTATTTTGCATCGAGCGCAGCAACATCACGCTGACGCATCTGCATGTCAGTAATTGCCGCGTTCGCCAGCTTCAGTTCTCTGGCATTTTGTCGCGCTGGGCTTTGTAGGTAATGGCGTTATCACGGTAATGATTAACAGCCCATGACAGGCAGACGATGATGCAGATAACCAGAGCGGAGATAATCGCGGTGACTCTGCTCATACATCAATCTCTGACCGTTCCGCCCGCTTCTTTGAATTTTGCAATCAGGCTGTCAGCCTTATGCTCGAACTGACCATAACCAGCGCCCGGCAGTGAAGCCCAGATATTGCTGCAACGGTCGATTGCCTGACGGATATCACCACGATCAATCATAGGTAAAGCGCCACGCTCCTTAATCTGCTGCAATGCCACAGCGTCCTGACTTTCGGAGAGAAGTCTTTCAGGCCAAGCTGCTTGCGGTAGGCATCCCACCAACGGAAAGAAGCTGGTAGCGTCCGGCGCCTGTTGATTTGAGTTTTGGGTTTAGCGTGACAAGTTTGCGAGGGTGATCGGAGTAATCAGTAAATAGCTCTCCGCCTACAATGACGTCATAACCATGATTTCTGGTTTCTGACGTCCGTTATCAGTTCCTCCGACCACGCCAGCATATCGAGGAACGCCTTACGTTGATTATTGATTTCTACCATCTTCTACTCCGGCTTTTAGCAGCGAAGCGTTTGATAAGCGAACCAATCGAGTCAGTACCGATGTAGCCGATAAACACGCTCGTTATATAAGCGAGATTGCTACTTAGTCCGGCGAAGTCGAGAAGGTCACGAATGAACTAGGCGATAATGGCGCACATCGTTGCGTCGATTACTGTTTTGTAAACGCACCGCCATTATATCTGCCGCGAAGGTACGCCATTGCAAACGCAAGGATTGCCCCGATGCCTTGTTCCTTTGCCGCGAGAATGGCGGCCAACAGGTCATGTTTTTCTGGCATCTTCATGTCTTACCCCAATAAGGATTTGCTCTATTTAATTAGGAATAAGGTCGATTACTGATAGAACAAATCCAGGCTACTGTGTTTAGTAATCAGATTTGTTCGTGACCGATATGCACGGGCAAAACGGCAGGAGGTTGTTAGCGCAAAAAATTCCAAAAAATTCAAAAAGCGACTAACAAACACAATCTGATGGCAGCAATACGTAACCGGAATTTGGGCGCGGGGTTTATGTTCTGGCGGAAGTAGATCCGCCTACCGGATATGCGGAGTAAGCCGATCGCGATCGAGGTTTACAGCGACAAGATTACTACTTATTATAAGGAAGGAACAAAGGATAGCCATTGGCAGTCGTTTATGAGGATGATGCGGACCACCAGACAACCAATGCAAACAAACCGGAAGACAAGGTAAACGTGGCGCAGGTCTATGTGGAGAATACTCCGATCCGGCTGGAGGTTGAAAAGGTAAAAGAATCCTATGTAGGTGGAAAGGCCAATACGACGGCAGATAAGACGGTCAGCTACAAGATTTCCGGTCGTGTGGATGGAAAATACAGCGAGATCGGAAAAATCCGGACCTGGTTTATGCGTATCGGGATGGAAAATATTTGGGATATGCATGGCAGAAAGGAACCCTGGAGTATTTAGAGGAACGCAAGGCAGCAGGAGAAAAGGTGGAAATCGTTTATTCCCACGGAACATTTGCGGGCTATGGGTATGTTACCAGGACTCTTGAAACTGCAGATGATGAAAATGGCTATGTAGCAGGGCATTGATGACATTGTTTGATGCAATCCCTGTGGAGCGTTCTGGATTTGAGGGAGATGAGGCTTATAACGGACTGAAGATTGAAAGAAATCTCACGAACAATATCACCAGAATGTATATCGAGCAGGGATATGCCGGAGAGAAAGTAGAGTTTGTCCGTGAAAAGGACGAGGCGGGTAAAGAACTGGAAGTGACTTTTCGGCGGTATTGATAAAGACGGAAACACCATTTCGGCAACCGGCGGAGTATGGTCTGCGGTTACGTTACAGCGGCCAGATACAGATATCTTATATTATGATCTGGATGGCCTGGATCCATATCAGGAGCGGTATATTGACGGCCAGTTCATTACCTATGTGTATGATAAAACGCATAAGCAGACGCCTGTGGAAGATGCAGAACGGGACCGCAGAAACTTTGAAAAGACTGATATAGAGCATTCGATGTATGTTTTTAAGGATGGAGTCCCATATTTAGAGATTACAGAAGGCGATTTTACAAGGTAAAATACCGAAAGAATGATAAGCAGCTTGAAGTGGAGGCAGGCACCAAAATTTATCATTTGGATAAAGACGGGTACCGCGATACTTTGGTTGATCCGGCAACAGGAATGGCATATATCGAAGAAGGCTGTTCAGACGGAACGGTAAGAACTCTGGTATGGCCAGTTAATGTAAGAAAAGATGAATTCGGAAATGTGATTGCCCGTGATAAGATCACGACTTCCCGTATTGCTACGGTGGCAGAAAATAAGGACGGATATGCAGAGGATGAAACGCTGGATGTGGTAAATAATTCCACCGCGGAGATACCGGATGCGGATAAACCGTCGTATACCCATGCGGAGTCTGGCCATATTACCGGAACCTGGAAAGGAAATGGTGAGCAATCACACGAGGAGAGCAGCGTTGAGCAGAACCGTTTTAATCAGGATATGAATGGTTCTGTCCTGGTAGATGACAATAATGGTGATTTTCTAAATGAACTCAATCCGGTCTATGATGACCATGGTTTGGTTTTGTATTACCAGAGAAGTTCAGAAACCTACAAAAAGGGAGAGGATCTTTATGACCGGAATGGAGATTTTGTACGACACCAGGATTCAGATAATCTGGAAGAATACAATCTGAACGCATATCGTATCAATGAACACGATGAACTGTATGATGCTTCTCAGGAGAAGAAAACACCGGAGCGGAAAATCTGCATCACCGCTGGGTGAGGGATATATCCTTGAAAACACCTGGTTAAGCTCTGACAAGACTCCGAATGATCCATTCGATACATTTCAAACAGACGGACAGGCAGATGTTTTAAAACGCCTTCCGAGCGGAACCTATATTTTGGAGGAGTTAAAGGCACCGGAGGGCTATGTAAAGGGGCTGCCTAGTGGCATTTCTGTAGCGGAGACGGGAGAGCTTCAGCATGTTCAGATGGTTGATCGGACCACAAAGATTGAAATTAGTAAGATCCATGCGCCGCAGGATACCAAAATCTTAGGTTCTGGATATGGACCATGAACATCCGGAAACGGGAGAGAAACCGTATGAGCGCGAAGTAGTGACTGGCGATATTGCTTCCTATACATACAGTTCTGTTCCTGGAGCAAAACTGGCACTGTATCCGGCCAGACGAGTATATAGTGCGGATACGGAGAAATATCAAAGGGATATTATCTGGTAAAACACAGGATACTCCGCTAGTTTGGGAAGATTCAAATAGTACTGCTTCCAACCCTGTATGGAATACCGCGGAGTGGAACAGTGAAAATGAACCAAGCCTATTTCGAGAGGATCCCGGCGGAGATTATCTGTTGGAAGAGATTGAAACACCGGAAGGATTTGTAACAGCAGATCCGGTGGAAATCACGATTGGAGATCAGTCAGAAGTTGAAATCGTCTGCATGAAGAATGATACCACAAAGGTTGAGATTGAAAAATTCTTTACAGATGAGCACGGAGAGAAAGTCCAGCTGTCTGGGGCGGAATTTAGCCTTCATCAGGCAGTGGTCAATGCAGAAGGGGAAATTATTTACGATGCGGATGGCACGCCGGTATATGATGCCCGTGTTCTGGCATCATTTAAGAGCGGCACTGTTGAGGATTATCAGAATTTCCGCGATGCATTTGAAAAAGCGTATGCGTCCTATGGTGTGGATCTTTCACTATTTGGCTGGAAGGAGAATGGGCAGGAAAAATCTGCAACCGTCACAGCTAAGACGGTAATGGATGCGACAAGCGCCGGAGGAAGTCACGACCGATTTGCAACGAAAGCACTCCTTACCATGATTACAAGCGACGGGGAGACTATACGCGTAGCAGTATCTGGCAACCTGCCGGAAACCGTCTTTGATTACCAGTTTGATTATCAGAAATTGGAGCATATAAATGCTTACGCGGATACTTACCTTACGGACAGAGGCACCAGAAGGATCAATGGCCTGTCAGCAGGGGAAAAGTATGTCCTTGTAGAAACCAAGGCACCCGATGGATTTTTAAAAGCAGATGCCCAGGTGATTGTAGTGGAGAACCGGAAGGAGATCCAGCAGTATCACATCGAGGATCTGGAGGGACAGATCTGGCTTTCTAAATCTGCTGTTGGTGTGACCGGGGAGATGGCTGGGGCTACCATGGCCCTGTATAGAGCAGATCCGTTAGGAAATTTGAACCAGTCCGATGAGTATCTGGTCAGCCAGTGGGTAACCGGAGCAGATGGCATTTATACAGTGACAGATAAAGTAAATGGCAGGATCCCGGAAGGATATCAGGTGGGAGATTTAAGGATTCACATCGAGACGGGCCTGGCAGAAGGCATCTATTATTTAGTGGAACTGTCAGCACCGGACTATTATACCTTAGCAGAGCCGCACGATTTGAGTATCATCTGGATGATTTGGTACAGACGATTCGGGCAGTCAATGAAGCGGTGAAAGGTGCGCTTTCTATCACCAGGACTGGAGAAGACGGCCAGGGACTTGCCGGAGCAACATTTGAGATCAAAGCGTATAAAGAAAATGATCTGGATGAGCCGGTCACCACAAACATGATCTATGGAACAGAGCCAGTCATCACCGTGCAGGATCTTCCTGTTGGTGAGATGCGGCCAGATGGAAGCATCATTCCATATACATACACGTTACAGGAGATCGCAGCGCCGGAGGGTTATAGTGTAAATCCGGAAATCATCACCTGGCAGTTTGAGCCGAAACAGGGTGACGGCCAGAGCTTTGCCCATGAGACGGTAGTAATTCATCAGGAGAGCGTAAAGGATCAGAAAACCAGGCTGTATTTTAGTAAGCAGGACTTCGATGTTTTAGGGGATGACAATACAGAAGGTGCTTTTATAGATGGGGCAATTCTTTCCATTTATGAAGTGACAGGAAAAGATGAACACGATCAGCCTGTATATGATAAAGATGCACCGTTTACGACCTGGACCACCAGAAAATTGGAGAAGAGGCATAAGGTTATTGGACTTATCGCAGGGCATACCTATATCCTGGTGGAAGATACTGCGCCGAAGGGGTGGAATCTGATGAAGCCGGTACTGTTTACGGTATCCAGTGATGGAAGGAGTATCCAGGGCCTTTCTAACCAGATGGAGAGTATTGAAATCCAGCGGGTATCAAAGAATGATTATGAATTGGATACGATCAATCGTGATACCACAAGCATTGAGCAGGTAAAACTGAAGGGCCGTTATGTGACCCAGATATATTATGAGCTGACGGACGCAAACAAAGATCTGATAGAAAGCTGGATCGGTGCTGGCGAGGAACATGTGATAAGAAAACCGTTCGCTTCTGTGTCAGAAGGATCGGCCTATACCATCACGGAGTACTGCAGGTATTCCGATGGAACGGTTCTTGTGACGGATCGGTTCACCAAAACATTCTGGTTTGATGAAAATGGAGAGATTAAAATTCCAACCAGAGAAATTGACCATGTAAATGAGACCTTATCTTATGCGGACGGAACCAAGATTACCGCGTTTATTCCAGATGCGGATAATCAGGAAAAGCAGGTGAAAAATCCTCTGCAGAAAGATGATCTGGTAATAACCAGACTGTCTGCGGATGGTGCCAGTGCATTAGCGCCGGATCAGGCAATTTTTGAAAGAATTCGAATGATCAATACGGATCACAAAACGGCAGATATGGTATTAACCGTGACTGTCGATGCAGATACAAGCATTATTGATCCGGGAACAGGAACTTTCGACGGAGAAAAACTGGTATTCCATTTTGAGAGCGTGGCGCCGGGTGAAGCTGCATACGCTGCTTTTATAACACAGGTAAGTGGTGAGGCATCTACGATTGAGGCGAAAGCAGAATATAACGGAATTGTAAGGGAAACCCAGAAGACAGTGCCGGTATTAACCTATGGAAAAGTAGTATTGTTCAACGAACTTACGGGATCTGGAAAGGAGCGGTATAAAGATCAGAAAACATCATTTAGGGTAAAACTTTATGACGCATCGACAGGAAGGGAACTTCCAGGGACCTATTCATACAGCGGCAGCAGGACCGGCATGATAAAGAGTGGCGATACCATCAGCCTCTCTGGTAATGAATATGTCAAGATCGATCCTGGTTACTATAAAAATGTGACCTATGAGATTGAAAAGATCGAGAATGGCCTGCACCATACGGAGAAAATGACATCCGGAAGTGTGGATGTAACTCACGGAAACGGAGCCAGATTTACCAGAAATATTGAGGATACGGCGAAACGCACGATATTTAAGCAGGGAGAAACCTATGTGCTTACGGAAGAAACCGTATTCGCAAATGGGGACAGCCTTCCGACAAATAAGATCAGTACAATTCTGGGCCAGTTTGTGAATGTTGAAGGCATTGCAGCCGCGGACCGGAAAACCAAAGTTATGATCTCAAAGACGGAAATTGGCGGTGGTAAAGAGCTTCCTGGCTGTGAAATGGAATTATACGATGAGGAAAATAATTTGATCCACAGATGGACCAGTTCTGATGTAGCGGAAAGCCTTGAAGAATTCCTGGAACCGGGAAAGACCTATAGACTGGTTGAAAAAAGCCCGGAACCTGGATATTCCTATGCGGAAGATATCACCTTTACCGTAAATGAGGACGGCACAGTGGACCGTGTGGTTATGGTGGATAAGCCTACTCACATCGTGTTATCTAAAAAGAAGATCACAAACAGTGAGGAACTCCCGGGAGCGCTGCTTCAGGTTGTGGATAAGGACGGAAACGTAGTAGAGGAGTGGATCTCTACGGACAAGCCTCATGAAATTGTTGCAAAACTGGTAGTGGACGAGAGTTATGTGCTGCGAGAGGTTCGGCCTGCAGACGGCTGGGCATATGCCGAAGATGTGCCGTTTAAGGTGAGTCATGACGGAACAGTTGATTATGTCAAGATGGAGGACAAGCCGACTCATGTTGTAATTTCCAAGCAGGAGATTACGGGAAGTAAAGAACTTCCGGGCTGTACGCTGCAGGTCATTGATAAGAATGGAAATGTGGTAGATGAGTGGGTTTCTACCGACCAGCCTCATGAAATTAAGGAGAAACTGATCGCAGACGAGGAATATACACTGCGGGAGGTTCGTCCGGCAGACGGTTGGGCCTATGCGGAAGATATTCCGTTTAAAGTAAGCCATGACGGAACGGTCGATCAGGTCAAAATGGAGGATAAGCCGACGCATGTGGTTGTATCCAAGAAGAAAATTACGGGAAAAGAAGAACTTCCGGGCTGTCATCTGGTGATAAAGGATAAGAATGGAAATGTGGTTGATGAATGGACCTCTTCAACGATACCACACGAAATCGTAGCAAAACTGATTGCCGGAGAAACTTATACACTTATTGAGATCCGGCCGGCAGATGGCTATTCGGTTGCGGAGAGCATTGAATTTACGGTATCCAAAGACGGCAGCGTCGATATGGTGGAAATGTTTGATGATGTAACCCATGTAGAATTTGGCAAGGCAAATCCAAATGGTACGCTTCTTAGTGGCGGCCGGATACAGATCAAGGATCTGTACGGAAATGTTCTGGTTGATTTCGTGCCGGATGGTACGGTTTACCGGATTGACGGTATACTGAAGGCCGGAGAAACCTATGTCATTCATGAAGTATCAGCCCCTGGTGGATACCGGGTATCTGAGGATCAGGAGTTTATTATGCCACTGGGTCAGGAAACAAAAGAAATCCGATTTGTGAATTTCGCGATCAGCGGCGGAGGCGGCGGAGGTGGCACTACTCCGGGAAAACGCCAGTTGTCCATTCGCAAGTACGATCCAGTAAACCAGATCGGCGTGGCCGGAGCAAAGCTTACTGTTTACACTTCAGATGGAAGCCTGTATTTAAAAGGTATTACGGATGAGAGCGGATATCTGACATTTGCTATGCCGGTAGATGGAACCTATACATATCAGGAAACAGAGGCACCGGCTGGATATTATCTGAACTCTTCCGTACAGTATCTGTATATTAAAGATGGTAAAGTAACCAATCCAGAAAATAGGACCTTGTATGATTATCCAAATGTGGAGGTGATACTTGAAAAGAAAGATTCAGAAGACGGCACAGCGGTTTCAGACACACTGCTTCAGGTGATTGATCCGGACGGCCAGGTGGTATTTCATGGCAGAACGGATGAAGCAGGAGAGTGCAAGATTCTGGCCGGAAAGGCAGGAACTTATCGCATCGTGGAGATCGAACCGGCAAACGGATATGAGCGGTCCGAAGCACCATGGCAGTTCCTTGTTTCATATGACGGAACCATCGCTGGAGAAACAACACTTTATAATGAAAAAACTGATAAAAAGGTTGGTATCGGGCGGATCTATGCGCATTATGAGAGCACGAATGGAAGCAGCGGATCCTATGGATTAGGTGTTCCAGACTGGCTGAAGCAACCGAAGGCAGGAGATACGACAGATTCACTCAAATGGTATGTACTGGCAACCATCTTTGCGATAGGCGCAGGGGGACTGGTGCTTATCGGACGAAGGAAAGGAAAGAAAAAAGATGATGAGGCGTAGATATTTTAGCGCCCTGATGTTTACGGCGGTACTGGTATTTGCCAGTTCCGCCGGGAAAACCATGGCGAGTCAGGTATCAGAAAACCAAACGCAGAGTATTGCAGAGGCTGTGAATGCAGCGGTGCCTTCTGAGGCAGAAAAGCAGGTTAACGGCGCAGATGATGCGATTACCACCGTGGAAGAAGTATTTGGAGAGCGGCCATATTACGGTTCAGGAGAGACGGATGGAAGTTATGTATATTATTCACAGGTCTTTCCAAAGGATGCGGATCAGGACCAATATCTGCCTGAGGAAGAGCATGTGGAAGGTGATGATACATACCGGTTAGTGGATTATGAGGTGAAGGAACAGTCTCTTTCAGGAAGGAAGAAGCATATCCGGGATACGTTACTACTGAAAGATTATGAGGGGATCGATGAGATTCCGGAAACCTATAAGGTAGAAATTGCAGATAATCCGTTTCAAACCGTAACGGAATATACGTTGCCGATCAAAGAGGCAGAGCGGGTAAATGAACGCTGGGAAGATTCCTTTACGTTTGATATTGTCGTAGAACATGCAGACTCAGGACTATTTCAGATTGGAAATGAGGTGATATCACTTAATCAGACTGTGGATCCGTTTGCTGGTAATGAAGGGCTTTTATTAGAGCTGATCGGGGTGCCGAATGACGCATACCAGATTGATCACACGGCCTGGGCCGGTGACATGTATGAGCAGAATGGGATCCTGTATCGGAATGCAGTTGCTTATGGGAAAAAGCTGGTTTATGATCTGGAAATTTCGTATGAAGATGTGATCACCCTGCCGGAAGAAGAGGGGTATCAGATCCGGGCGCGGTATGAACTGCTGCCGAAGGATGCTTCTGTTATGTCGGAAAGCACATCAAAATCATCGGGATCCAATCACTGGGATTGGCTTAAAAACCTATGGGAAGAGATGATAAAGTTTCTGAAAAAGATAGCAGAAACTGTAAAAAAGCATCCGTACATTACGGCGGTTGTATTTTTCCTATTGTTTATCGCAATCATATTATACCTTGCTGTCAGACGCAGAACAAAAGATGCCGAAGAGCCGGAGCATGTTTCAAGGCGGTGGCATCGCGGTCCGAAACGCGGCAGAAGAAGGTAGATCTAGCTGCGTGTGGTGTCACAGCCATACGCAGTTTTTTAAAAAGAAGAATTTAAGGAGGGTTGTGTTGAAGCAGAAAATCGGTTTTTTAGTATTGAAATCAGGTGGAAACGAAGAAGCGCGCTATTTATATCCAACAGTATTATATCATTTAGCGCTTCGCTCCAGGATCAAAAGAGAATTAGAAACAGGAAAAGTGCTGCGATGCTGCTGCAGAGAGGATGAGACGGAAGTGACAGTCAATGAAAATTTGGAACTTCAATTTTTACGCGGCAGACATGCAGCAGCATGCGTAGAATACGTTCGGCAGCTTGCTAAGTATTCAAAAGCCGCCGGTGTCATTCCGTTCATCTATGGGCGTGGATTTTCCATACCGGTTGCCTTTAAGTGCAAAAAAGGGGCCAGAAAGGAAGCAGGCATATACTCTGGAGAAGCGCTTGACCTGTGCAAGTGGAAGCGATTTGATCTAACAGCCCTAAACGCGATCATTGCCGCCAGAGCATTCGAAATGTGTGTGCAGACAGGGCAAATGACGGCGGATGCTGTGCTTTCCCAGATGGAGTATGAATATGGCTTATATCAGTATGAGGACCTAGATGGTGCGCCGATCTCGATCAATAGTTCACTTGTACTTACCCGTAGGGCAAAGATTGGAGAAACGGCATTCTTTTGTGGAAAGGTGCGTAAAATCAGCGATCAGTATGGTGCCAGGATATATTTAATCTGTGAAAATGATTATGGGAACTTTAATATTTCGCTTCCTCGCGTGAAGTGGGAGAAGCTTACTTCTGCTATGTGCCGCAGTGATTGTGTGGTCTGCTGCATTACCGGGTTTGTTCGGGAGAAAGAAATCATTCCGTTTAAAAAGGGGCATTATGACAAAATCACGAAGACCTCAACTGCAGGAAAACAGGAGGCAAAACGTGTCCTTGAATTTGCAAGCTTCACTCTGTTTTATCTGAATGAATATGGTCTGATCGGTGGAAGTGAAGAGGAATTGGCAGCGGTGAGTGAACTGATGCGGCAGGGGAAGCATGTGATCAAGCCATATTACCCGATTCCGGGATGTGACAAAATTCCAAAGTATTATGTGTTTTAAGAATGCAGCAGGAAGGAAAATAAATGCACTATATCAAAGGATGCCCATGCCTGTTTAAGGTGGCGTGGATAGCAGATCATGCACTAAAAAATATCTATGTAATTCAGAAATGCGCTTCATGTGGATACACGAAGGAGCAGTGTGATTATGTGTTTGAAGAATTAAAGAGCATGAAAATAGTAGACACAAAGCCAGAATCAGCCTACATTTCTGATTTATACCAGACATATGGGGAACTGCCATTTCATTGCGAAGAAGTGGATACAAACTTTCACTTTGAACCGGAATGTCAGGAAGTAGATTTTTGCAAAATATGTGAATTCTCGAAAGAGTTTTGCAATTGTCAGCTTAACGCGGAACTGCAGGTGCTGCGTTATATGTTTCATAATCCGACTGTTTCAATGATACGGAGAAATGTATTTCACATGCAGGTTTGCATCATTTTAGAACAGATGGGGCACATAAGAGGGTATGTATTACCGGTTGGAGAACAATTATATAAAGCGTTCAAAGATGCCAGGAAGCGTACCTCTGCTTCATTCCTATATGACAAAGAAAAGCTGCTGGATCATATATTAAACGGAAATCGGGGAATACTGCCAGAGCATCATGCCTTGGAAGCCAGAAAAATTCTGCGGAATTTACTGGATGCCATTTTAATAGAGAATGAGGTGTGTTCGGCAAAAAGGTATGAGGATTGTCTGAAGAAACTTCGTGCTGCACCTGCTTATCAGGGACGTGAACGACAGCAATTCTTTGAAGATATCTGTATATATGATGAAATTCCTTATCTGTTTTTTGCGTCAGTAGCGGTGGAATTTGGTCAGAAAGATGATAAACAGATATGTTCTGAAGAAGCACACTCTGCTCATAAAAAGAAAATATTGGTTCCTATATACAGCGACAGGCCGGCTTTATCACTGGAGGAACTGATGAGTCAGGCGAGCATGAGTGCAGGTTTTTTAGGGCATGAAGCGAAGGAAGAAGAGAAAACTTCGGGACTGAATTGCCCGGAAAATTCCAGTAAGCCCGTTCCGGACACTCAAAAAAATAATCATAAATTGCCGTTGGATTCGATAAAAAATGATCCCAAGGCACATATGGAAATCCGAGAAAAGCGGGTGTTTCCCGGAGAAAAAGTTCCATTCCGGTTACCGAAAACAGCAGAAACTGTGCAGAAAAATGTAGAGTATATGCTTGATTTTTCACCAGGTTCTGACCATATAAGTCAGACATCGGAGAGTGGGACAGAAGCAGGATCGGATAAAAATACAGCACAAAATGAGGAATCTCAAAAGGTTTCAATGGCATTTGTGACAGATGAAGGCGCGCTGATTGTGGAAGACGGGGATGTGATAGACATACACAATGAAGACTTTTTGCCGTTTTCCACCGTAGTATCGTTGGAAGAATGGCTGACCATGGATTATGCGAAGCGGGGAAGGCAGGAAGGGCTATTCATAACGGTTGCGTCACGAAGATGTGCCTATTTTCTGAACAAAAAGATGATCAAACCACTTGTGTTTGAGTATCTGCTTCATGTGATCCGGCGGCCAATTTATACATATTCGGTATACCTTGTGTGGCGTATCCTTTCCATGAACGGACTTGGATATATCCGGCCAAAGGTAAAAGTTTATTCGTTATCGGCTCTTTATAATGCCGTCCAGGGGACAGACCAGTTGCAGCCAATGGCAGATATAGTGAAAGAAACTGCTCCCGATAACAGTAATGTGTATTCCGTGACAGCACTATATAAGCGCTATGTCACAAGCAAAGAACCTCTGCTGTTATCGGAAGATATAAGAAAGCTGTACCGACATTATGTAAATGTAGAATATGCTTTTGGCACATCACGCGAATGTCAGAATGGAGATTTTTTGTGCCGAAAGACCTTCCTGTCATGCGAGTTTTCGCCATTTGATTTGGAAGAAAAGAAGAAGGATCAGACCTTTATGTGTTACGAAATTTCTCCAGATTTGATCCCACAAAATGCACTGTCAGATCTATTTCTGGCAACGAGATATACCATTGTGCAGGCATTAACAGAACCGATTTTTATACGTTCTAATGCAAAGTTGGTGGCGCTGGAGGCAAGCAGTTTTTCGTTGATAGTCGATACCAGAAACCGTCATATCATTGATGAAATGGATCAGATATTAATGAGCCGGTATGCGCATTTGCTGTCTGAAAGCGGATGCAGGATGCCAGTGATAAAACGATACTGGATTTGAAAGATATGGGGCGGATTTTGTGCCATGTGCGTGGCGTAATCCAGGTGGAAAACGCTGCGGCCTGTGCATGGCATAATTATGTTGTGCCATGTACAACAGAAGAAACTGCGCCATGCACATGGAGCTTATACAGTAAGAAAAACCTATAGAAGCCTGAAATAATGTTTTTAAACCCATAAAAAGGAATACATATAAAGGATATTTTTAGAGCTGAAAAATCCAGAAGCCAGGCCCCATGAAATATGTATGAGAAAAAATTAGAAATAAATGAGAGTAGATGAGGTGGTACATGTTACATCTTCGAATGATTTACGATGAGATTTTAAAAAATAGTGTATTTGCAAGTTCCAGGCCCGGCCGAACAGATGCAAGGGTGATTTTAATTCTGGCCCTGCTCTTAAAATATAAGCGCCTTAGGCGGAAGATGATCCTATTCTTGATTCAGCATATTGATCCGTGTATCCAGGAAACTGGAAGCATGGGGCAGCGGACGGTCAAAACGTGCATTGAACGGGGCTGGATAAAAATGCAGGAACAAAGGGGAGCGCGGGAGAAAGGGCTGTATTCCATTACTCAGGCTGGAAAGAAGCATCTTTACGAATTGATAAACGAATATTTCCAAGGAGAAACCGTTCAAAACATGGTTTCGGTTCTGGATACGTATGCTGCAGGCAGGACAAATATGGAATTATCCCCGCATAAGGAAGCAGAGATCGCAGCGGCGCTGAAAATGGTACTCTCTGATTATAGAGAGAAATGGACGCAGCTGGAGTTTGAAGTTCCGTATTCAGTTGAAATGATGCGGGAGTATAGCGGCCAGGCGAAGAAGCGTGGAGATATCTTTGCAGATCTAAAATTGTCATACCGATGCACGGATCACTTAGAAGAACGTCCACTTTGTATAGAGATTGATATGGGAACAGAGCGGGTAAGTACGCATGGTGGATTACTTTTTAAATGCAATGCGTATGCACAGGTAAACCGCCGGATGCGGCAAATCTCCCTGCATCAGGCAATCAATGTGGTGTTTGTTTTCAGCAATGATCCTGCGGATGATCTTCAGCAGACAGATCTTTTAAAATTTGAATCCATAAAACGTTATCAACAGCCGCTGCTGCCATTTCTGTCCTTTATCTGCAGGCAACAGGATTCAGATGCTTCTGTAACTTTGAAAAAAATGGAACAGGCCCTGGGAAAGGTAAAAGAATGTGATGCGTTTGGCTATGAAAAGAAACAGTTTTATCGAGATGCAGAATTCTTTTTGCATGTTTTAAAGGAGCAGTGCAGTAATCAGGAGCAGGCCGGAGAGAAAGAAATCCTAGCTTGTATGACAGAAATATCGGATTTCTGCAGAAATCATTTGGAAACATCCAGAACAGAATACAGCAGGCAGTATGCTCTGAAAAAGAGAATGGATCTGTTTGAACAGATCAGAAAGAATAATTCGTATGCGTTGGAGGGGTTGAGGAATGGAATGAGCCTCTCCTGCAATTCCCATCAGGATTTTGAACAGGAAATTCCATTTTTATTCCCGGAGCTATACTTCCGGGATCAGTTTGGAGTCTTTCTTTATCATTTGGGTATTACCAGGGAAAATGTAAAGGTTTCATCCGTGTATGCCATTCCGCTGTTTGAAGAACAGGACGTTGCAGAAATTGGTACAGTTTACCGATGCGTATTTATGGTTGGTGAGCTTACGGTCCTGATTGAAAATTTGAGTTCCGATATGGGCGGCCTTATCCGGGCAAGGGATTATGTACGGCTCCCGCCGGCCGCCAGAGAGAATACCATTATGATCATGCTGATGAATGACAGGGAGGAACTGGCTGACGGGAGCTATCTGAAAGAAGGAACTTTATATAACCAGTGGGGCAGTGAGGAGCACATCACGGATCAGGCAGCCATGGGTATGGCCTTACTTGCAAAAAAGGTGGCACCGACAATGACAGCATTCGGCACCGGTTATGCTTTTGAGTCTGTTCCGTTTCTGATGAACTCTACACAGGATTATATCATGCTTCATTACTCAGAATTTCTTCAGGCACTTCAGAGACCGGTGCGGCCCTGGATACGAATGGACCTGTATGTGAAGGAACAGAACAAGGTGCCATATATTCCATTCCTTATATACCGTACAGGAGAACATCAGGAAGAGGAAACATACAAAGTTCCATTTCATAAAGAAAAGCAGTATACGCCGGTTGACTGGAGGGGGTTATGCAATGATTAGAAAGACTGTTGCCATGTCGTTGATCCTGGCAGCAGGTATCTGTGTTTATCAGGGATCGTCTCCTTATATAGAGGCGCGCATGGAACAGGAGCATTTGAAACAGGCAGCATTTCCCGGAAATGAAGGAAACCTATCAGAAGAGGAGGGGCGTAAGGGGAATGGAGCAACCAGGGAAGAAACGGTGCTTTATACTTCACCGATAGATTTTGAAGTCTTAAAGAGTATCAACCCGGATATTGTTGGCTGGATACAGATTCCTGGGACAGCTATCGATTATCCCATTTGCTGGCGGGCCGATGATAACGAATATTATATGACGCATTCGGCAGAGGGCAATAAGCGGGAATTTGGTGCCATTATGCTAGATGGATCCAATTCCTCTGCGGCAGAGGATCATCTAGTTGTACTTTATGGACACCATATGCGCAATGGGACGATGTTTAAAGATATCGTCCGGTATACGGATGCGGATTATTTGAATGACCACAAATCAATTTATTTATATTTCCCAGACAGGGAAGAGCGATACAGCGTGATCAGAACCATTGTTTGCTCAGCAAAAAGTTTTGAGCCTTCGCAAATGGTGAAGGAAGAGCTACTTTTCAAAGAATGGTGTCGCAATTCATGGAATGGATTGCCGGAAGAGACAATTCAAAAGAAAATGCTTGCACTGGTGACTTGCAGTTATGGAAGCAGGGATGAAAGGACAATCTGCTTTGCGATGATCGAAAAATGAAGGACAGGAGGTGATGTTCCTGCGCGTTAGAGGTAGGAGACGGTTATGAAAAAACGGATATTCGGACGAATGATAAAAAAATTAAAGTGGCTTGTGATAATCAGTGTGGTGCTTGTTGCATTAGGAACGGTTGGAATTGGTATTGCATCGGTATACCACATGAAATATGCACTGAAGAGTCTGTTCAATATGGAGTTCAACACGGGAAGTGATTTCTGGGCTTATGGAGATATTTCATCCTATAATAAAATCGGAGAACGGGCAGTTGCGATAGCGCGGTCACGTTTGAATTGGTCTTACAGCCAGGCAAAGAGAACCCTGGAGGGATCCTGGGACTGTTCTTCCATGGTTGCACGCTGCTATCAGGAGGCCGGCTTTGACTTAAAGGCTATCATGGGAGCACAGTGGTGCATGACAACGGTTGGGTGGAAGGATTTTGCGATGAAAAATAAACAGTTTATAGAAGAAGCGGATCTTCAGCCTGGAGATGTGATTTGGTATGGGAGACCGTCTGGTAACCATATGATGATGTATGCGGGAAATGGGCAGGTAATCCATGCAAAGGGGGAAAAATACGGCACTGTATATGAACCATTGGCCAATACCGGCTATCGGTCGGCAAGACAGGTTTATTTTTTCCGGCCTTATCTAAATTTGTTTGATGAAAGTACCGATGATTCCTCATATGATGCTTTTTTTGCAGATTCGTCCGGGTATGGGCCTGATAATGGAATCGTCATGCAGGTACCGGGAGGAACGGTTTGGACCGGCTGGACGGTATTTGAGTCGGGAAGGGAACGGTTTAACCTGGCCGGAAGCGATGGTGGATATGCGTATGGCTGCTATCAGTTCGATATCGGGTATTCCCTGGTGGATTTTTTGAAATTTTGCGTTTTCTATAATCAGGCACATTATGGAGCGTTCCAGCACTTCATAGATATGTCTGCCATCGAAAGCGGCTACCGAAAGGAAACGGATACAAAGCCGAGTATGATAAACCCGCCGTTATATTCAAACCGTGCATCCCTGATCAATGCATGGCATGCCGCTTACATGAATTACCCAGATGAATTTGCCGGACTGCAGAGCCGGACCGCCTACGAAGCTTACTACCTGCCGGCGCAGCGTGGCATGCTATCCAATTATGGCATCAATATAAAAGAGTATAGCCCGGCCCTTCGGGGGACTATTTGGTCCCTGGCCATCCGAAATGGAGCGACCGCCAGTAAGGATAATACAAAGAATGGTTTACGATCCGCAACGAGTACATATTCTCCCGGGATTGATGAACGGGAATGGCTTACCAAAATATATGAGGCAGAGGCAAGGCGGCATCCGTCCCAGAGAAACCGTTGGGGAACGGAGCAGCTGGCTGCCTGCTTCGCCTTTATGAATGGGGCCACACATCTGGGCGGCCTGGATGGAAATTATGACGGGGCATTTATTGGATCACTTAATACGAGCGCAGCAGCAGGTGGTGTTTCCAATGCCATGATGTTAAATGCCATCAAAAATGATGTGGTTTTGACGGAGAGCGATTATCGGATCCTGAAGATAAAACGGGATACGCTTCTGTACCTGCTGCAGAAAGCGTATGACTATGAGACCCAGTACATGCTGCAGCGTTCCATTACTGTATACGGATTACGGGAATACCAAATCGAACATGAAGATGAAGAGGGAAGCTGGTATGAAGATGCTGAGGAATATGTGAGTAAACAGATCCTAGTCAGCAATGAAGATACGGAGTGTATGCTCCGGCTGGACTGGCAGATGCTCTATATGTATTCCATTCTGGCATCCATGGGAAGAGAAGACCGCGGGGAGACCGAGGGAGTATGGACTGGGAGATCACAGTAAAAGATGGATGTGGCATTTGATCAGATCGCGATGAAATATGATTATGCTTTCAATGTGATGACAGATGAAAAATCCGAATATGATTTTGGAACCTGCCAGAGTCTGCCGCATAAAACGGAAATTTACGGAGACCCGGACACAACAAGCGGAAGATATACCTGGTATTATCCGAACAGCCTGCTTCGCAGCGCCTCTTCCGGCTATTCTGACCTGGCATATACGTATTCTGGAGGTGAGATAAACGGGATCGCTGAAACCTATCAGAACGAACGCTATGAGGGGATACCGGAGGCACTCACGCGGTATTATAATTTTGACCGGTTTCATACACTGGCAAAGTATATGCCGGGTGGAACTGAAGCACTGAGCCGTTATGAGGCGTATAATCAAAGGGCAGTAATGGGAAATCCTATTATTTATAGTGGAAATTTTGAGGTGAGTATGGGTGAATGGAATTTAGTCTTTGAATAGTAATTTATTATGAGTAAACGGTAATAGTACAGGAATTGCAAACAAAAAATATAGAAAATTAGATATGATAATTTTAACAGGGCGCAGAATTTTGTTATATGATAATGTTTTGCGTCCTGGTTTCATTTACAGAAGAAACATTGTAAAGAGTACAGATATTATAGTGAATGGAAAACAAAAGTGTTTGGATAATGTATAAAATTTTAACGAGAAAAACTGGCTGTTTTGCACAAAATAAAAAAGAAAACTGGAAGAGAATTGACATACTTATGACATAGTAGTAATATGTAACCATGAACGTTCGTAAATAAAAATAGCGTTCCTATATAAGAACGAATAAGGAGGGGTGGATGTGAATTGTTTCAAAAATGCTAAAGACTTTGTAACTTAATCTGTAGTTTAACATTCTGGTCGGCAACTGCAAAATAAAACTCGGAAAACACGTTTATTACTGTTGTACCGTCGTTGTACGGTGGGAGGAAATTTCTATGGGAGATTCAAGCAATAAAAGTGAAAACATATGGAAAAAAGGAGTAGCGCATGTTATTGATCTGCTATCTTCTTTGTTTCTTCCTTTTATTAATCTCATGGTTTCTGTGGGAATATTAAAAGGTATTTTGGTACTTATGGTTGCAAATGGGATAGTTACAGATGGAACAGCAACTTATGATATTCTGAATGCCATGAGCGACGCGTTCTTTTATTTTATTCCGCTGTTCTTAGCTTATACTGCAGCAAAAAAATTTGATGTAGAACCGTTCTCGGCAATTTTAGTTGCGTGTATTCTTTTACATCCCAGTATGACTACAGTTATGGCAACAGAGGGAACAGCCATCTTCTTTGGGATTCCTCTGAAAACTGTGACTTACTCTGCTTCTGTAATTCCCATTCTTCTGGCTATTTACTGTATGAGTTTTGTTCAGAAGTTCTGTTATAAGGTAATACCGGAAACGTTTCGATATTTGTTTACGCCTCCGGTTTGCGTGATTGTGATTGTTCCTGTTACGCTTCTTGTATTTGGACCGCTTGGAAGTTTTGTTGGCGGCTGGTTGGCAAAAGGATATGAGTGGATTTATAATTTAAGTCCCATGGTGGCCGGTATGTTTATTGGTGCTTTACAGCCGTTTATGGTTATTTTGGGGCTTCACTGGGGGCTCTTCCCGATTGCGCTGAACAATGTGGCGGTATATGGTTATGACACAATTATGGCATTGTTCGGCGGGGCCATTTTTGCTCAGGGAGGCGCAGCTCTTGCAGTGGCAGTCAAGGCCAAGGACGCAACATTCAAATCCCAGGCATTATCTGCAGCATTAACTGCTTTGCTTGGCATTACAGAGCCGGCTATGTTTGGTGTAAACCTTAGACTGAAAAAGCCAATGGCATGTGCCTGTGTGGCTGGCGGCATCGGAAGTGCCGTAGCCGGATTTTTCGGATGCCGAGCCGTTTCATTTGCATTGCCTGCCCTCACGACATTGTCGGTATTTATGAGTCATGCCTTTGTTCCGTTTTTAATTTCACTGGTGGTTGCTTTTGGGTTAGCATTTGTATTTACAATGATAGTAGCAATTCCTGATTTAAATAACAATGAAAAGGAGATTTAACTATGAAGAAGATTGATGCACATGCACACATTTTTGAGCGTATTGCAAGTTTTGGGAAATGCGGCGAGTTAAGACCAATTGGAAACGGTGTATGTCGATGGGCCAATGGCGATGAAATGGCTATCATACCGAAAGGATACGGAGATAAAGAATTTATGGCCGAAACATTGCTGAAGATTATGGATGAAGAAGATGTCGAAAAAGCAATTCTCTTGCAGGGAAGCCTCTACGGATTTCAGAATGAATATGCTATGGAAACAGCGGAAAAATATCCGGATCGTTTTAAGGCTGCTGTAACACTGGATGCTTTCTGCAAGGAGGCAGATTCCATTCTTAATCATTTCATCAATGATCTGCATGCAAAAGTATTTAAATTTGAGGTGAGCGTTGGAGGTGGTATGATGGGATATCACAAGAATTTTATTATTGACGGCGAACCTTTTGGAAAAATTTTTGAAAAAATCTCAAAAGTAGAGAAGGCAACGTTGGTTCTTGACATTGGCAGTCCTTTCATGGAAAGCTGTCAAGTAGAGGCTGTAGACCGTTTAGCGCAGAAATATCCTAATTTAAATATCGTTGTCTGCCATTTACTGGCACCAAGAAGAGAGGATGGAGCGGCTTTGGAAAAAGCTTTGCCTTATCTGAAACACAAAAATGTATGGATTGACTTATCAGCACTTCCATGGAATGTAAGTCCAGAGGCATATCCATATCCAACTGCGTTAAAGTTTATCAGCATGGCAAAGGAAGTTCTTGGAACCGAAAAAATTATCTGGGGTACCGATTCACCATGCGTTATGACAAAGTTTAAATACGCAGATTTATATAATTTTATTATTGAATCCGATGTATTTACAGAAAAAGAATTAGAAATGGTATTCTATCATAATGCTGTTGAAGCTTATTATTTAGGTTAATCATTCATCTTATATGGTTGATATTTAACTGATATGCTGCAGACTGGCTTTGGAGAAAATTGTTTTCGTAAAAGGCGGCCTGCAGCAATTCTTACTATTTTGCAGAGTGGTTATATTAAAAAATCCGCTCATTCTGTTCCAAAAGTTTTTCAAAACGTGGTTTAGCAGAAATAAGAATCTGCTCGATTTGTGCTTGTTTTTCTGGTGTGAAACGGAATGTTGGTATGCTGACACTGATGGAAGCAGCTGGTTTTCCGTTGTGGAACAGTGGGGTGGAAATACAGGAGATGTCTGGATGAGTTTCCCCACGTTCAATGGCTATGGAGGTAGTGCGGACCACAAGAAGCTGTTTGTATAATTCATCCACACTTTTAACTGTATTTGGTGTAAACGGAATCAGAGGATTGGGGAAAAGTACTTCCAGTTCCTCTTTTGTACATTCACATAATAGAGATTTTCCAAGGCTGGTGCAGTATGCCGGAAGGCGTTTCCCGATAGAAGATGACAGACGGATTGGTTCTGGGGAATCGACTTTCGCAAGATAGAGAACATCAGAATGATCCAGAATGCCAAGCTGACAAACCTCGGAGCACTGATTAACAATGGACTTCATTTCTTCTTGAAGCCGTTCAAATATATTATGTGTTTCCATATAAGCAATGCCGGTCAGATAGGCATTTAAACCAATACTGTACTTTTGAGTTACCTCATTGTAAGAAGCAAAATTTTGGTCAGCCATAGTATGTACAATAGGGAACAGACTACTTTTGGGTGCAGCAAGTTGTTGGGAAAGCTCTGCAAGTGTCAGTCCGTCTGGGGTGTTTGATAATGCTAACAATATAGATAACACACGTACTGTTGAGCGGTGCTCGTCTTTGGTCATGGCAAATTCCTTTCTATAAATAACACTTATATTATACTATAGAACTATAATGCTCAAGATAGATATCTGTCAAGAATAAGGAGGTAGGAATTATGCGAAATGCAATGCTGATCAATGAAAAAGATAATGTCATTGTAGCAATTGAACCGCTTTCGAAAGAAACGAAAGCGGTGTATCAGGTGAATGGAAGATCAGAGGAGGTAAAAGTGCTGGAGGATATTCCTATGTATCACAAAATTGCCAGAGTTCCGATAAAAGCCAGAAGCGAAATTATTAAATATGGCGAGTACATCGGAGAAGCGGCCTGTGATATTCCAGCCGGATCATATGTTCATACACACAACGTTTTAAGCATCAGAGAAAAGAAAGTAGATTGAGGAGGGGATTCTTATGAAATTTTGGGGTTATAAACGACCAGATGGTAAGGTAGGAATTCGAAATCACGTGCTTATTCTGTCGGCAAGTATTTGTGCATCAGATACTACAAGGATTATTGCTTCTCAGGTAGAAGGAGCCATTACCTTTAATAATCAGAATGGCTGTTCTCAGGTACCGCCGGATATGAAGTTGACTATGGATGTTCTGGCAGGATATGCTGCAAATCCAAATATTTACGGAACCGTTGTTGTTTCCTTGGGATGTGAAGGATGCCAGATGGATCTGGTAGTAGAAGCAATTCGTGAAAGAACCAATAAGCCGTTGAAAACCCTGATTATTCAGGAAGAAGGCGGTACGATCAAAACGGTTGAAAAAGGAGTTCGTTACGCACAGGAAATGGTAGCAGAGGCTGGACTTTTAAGAAGGGAAGAATTCCCTATCTCCGAGCTGATTTTAGGAACAAACTGTGGCGGCAGTGACCCATCCTCCGGACTAGGTTCAAATCCGCTTGTTGGTGAGTTGAGCGATCGCTTTGTGGAAATGGGAGCAACATCGGTGCTTTGTGAAACGACAGAATTTCTGGGAGCGGAACATATTCTTGCAAGACGTGCTGCCAATAAAGAAGTACATGATAAAATTTACAAAATTGTGTATGACTATGAGGAATCATTAAGAAGAATCGGACAGGAGATCCGGAATGGAAATCCGTCACCAGGAAATATTGCGGGAGGTCTTACAACACTGGAAGAAAAATCACTGGGTTGCATTCATAAAGGTGGAAAAAGTACGATCAATGCGGTATACGATTATGCGGAGCAGCTGAAAACTGGTGAAGGTTTAATCATCATGGACACGCCAAGCAACGATGCGGCATCTGTAGCTGGACTGATTGCAGGAGGATGCCAGCTTGTTGTGTTTACAACTGGTCTTGGAACACCAACCGGAAATGCAGTAGCACCGGTTATGAAAATTACAGCAAATAAGAAAACTTATAAAACGATGCAGGACAATCTTGACTTCGATGCTAGCCATGTGATTTATGGACCAGAAACCATGGAAGAAATTACAGATGAGTTTATGCGGGATGTGATTGACATTTGCAATGGAAGACTGGTAAAAGCTGAGGCACTTGGATACATTGAAACAGCAATTTCCCGTGCCTGCAACTATATGTGATGATCAAAAAATATAGAACTAGGAGAAAGACAGATGAGAGCAGAATATATTTGTCCGGTACTGACTGCATTTGATGAAAACGGAAAAGTTGATATGGAGGCAATGAAAAGGCAATTCGATCACCTTATAGAAGGCGGATTAAATGGAATAGCGATCATGGGTAGTTCTGGAGAATTTTATGCGATGACATTGGAAGAGGCAATGGCATTTGCCAGAGATTCTATCGCATATTTAAAGGGCAAAATTCCAGTTTACATAGGAACAGGTCGGTTGATTGCAGATGAGACAATCCAGTTCTCTAATTATGTACTGGATCAAGGCGCAACTGCGGTTATGATTGTCGGACCATATTATATAGGAACAGACGATGCCGGAGTAGAAGAGTATTATGATTATGTAGCCGAACGAATTAATGGTAATATCATTCTTTATAATTTTCCGGATAGAACAGGATTTGATTTGTCCGTAAATGTAATTTGCAGCTGCTTAAAAAGCATAAAAACATTATTGGATTAAAAGATACGTTCGGTGCTCCGTCTCATACAAGGACATTGATCGGTATGATCAAACCGGAATATCCGGAGTTTAGAATTTATTCGGGCTATGATGATAATTTTGCACATGTAGTCAGCAGTGGCGGGGATGGCTGTATTGCAGCATTATCTAATGTTTTCCCGAAACTTTGTTCTGAATGGGTAGATGCAGTTGAACATGATAATATGGAAAAAACAGCACAGATCCAGCAGACGATAGATGCATTAATGGATTTTTATGCTATTTCCACTCCGTTCATGCCGGCCATGAAATATGGGCTGTCCGTAATCGGTATTCCGTTTCCGCTTACATGTAAACGACCAGCGCTTGAGGTAACAGAAGGTCAGAAACAAATGGTCAATGGGATGTTGAAAGAAATTATATCTAAAATTCAGAAATAAAGAAATGGTTGTCTCTGAGTTTTTTTAGAAGAACTTTTTTTAGGCTGATTAAGTAACTGGGCATGCTTTAGCTTAGTTCAACTTTTTCAGCCTAAAAAAGTTTAAAATGAATAAAGCCGGTGCAGGATTTTGTGATATCCAGTACCGGCCTTATTTATTTTGAAGAGGTGCGGTGTAGAAGTTAATTATCAATGTAATCGCAAGAAAAAAGCAAGAATCTAAGCATGGAATTTTTTTAAGATAATGTTATGATAAATATATTGTAGTAGAAAGGAGGCAAGCCTATATGCCTAAAACTACGCTGATTGATTGTTGTATTAAGAAATATGCTTATCGAGAAGTATCACAAATATATCAGGAATTAAAGATATCCGGGGAAGGACTGTCACAATCACAGGTGGAATTGATGAGGGAAAAGTATGGTATAAATAGTTTCTCGAAAAGAAGAAATGATACCATGTTACGACTACTGCGGCATGCATTCATCAATCCATTTAATATCATTTTATTAGTTCTTGGAATCATTTCACTGGCTACAGATGTGGTTCTTGTATCGAATTTTGCCAGAAATGCAACGACTGCGGTTATCATCTTTTCAATGATTTTGATTAGCGGAACAATCCGTTTGGTTCAGGAACTTCGTGCAAAGAATGCATCAAAACAGCTAAACCGGCTGATACATGAAAGCGTTACTGTACGGCGTGCGGGAGAAGAGAAAGAGATTCCAGCTGAGGAACTGGTGGTTGGAGATATTGTTCTGCTTGCGGCAGGTGATCGTGTTCCGGCTGATCTGAGACTCACCAAAGTAAGTGATCTATTTCTCTCCCAGGCAGCGATTACAGGCGAAAGTGCGATTCTGGAGAAAAATGCACAGGCATTGCGTTACAGTAATCCGGAATCTTTGACTCAGCTTGAAAATCTTGCATTTATGGCAACGACTGTCATCAGCGGAAAAGGTGAAGGTATTGTGCTTGCAGTTGGAAAAGACACACTTTATGGAAGCTTTGCAAAAGAAGATCCAGATGAAAAACAGTCTTTTCAAAAGGGAGCCAACTCTATTGCCTGGGTCATGCTTCGTTTTATTACGGTATTGATTCCTATTGTATTTATACTTTTGAAGATCACCGGTGGCAGGTGGCTGGAATCCTTTGCTTTTGCTCTGTCTGTTGCGGTTGGCCTAATGCCTGAGATGCTTCCAATGGTGATCACAGCCTGCCTTGCAAGGGGAAGCCTTGGCATGAGTAAAAAGCAGACAATCATTAAAGATATTAATGCTATGCAGGGGTTCGGTAGTATGGATGTACTCTGTATGGATAAAACTGGAACACTGACCAATGAAAGTATTTTATTGGAATACTATATGGATGTGCTGGGAAATGAAAGTTGCCAGGTATTGGATTTTGCCTTTTTAAATAGTGCTTATCATTCCGGCGTATGTAATCCAATTGATAATGCAATCCTTGCCTGTCAGACAATGCCAGGGCATGAACAGCATTTTGCTGATCTTCTCATACAGTATCGGAAAGAGGATGAAATCCCATTTGATTATTCCCATAAGTTTGTCAGTACACTTGTGACAGATAAAAATGGAGAGTGTCAACTTATTATGAAAGGGAATATTTCACAGATTGTGTCCCGGTGCAGTCAGGTGGAATTTCATGGCGAAATCCTTCCGATGGAAAAAGACAGAATTTCAAGCGTAGCTTCTGTAGTGGATGAGATGCAACAGGATGGAATGAAAGTAATTGCTGTTGCAAGGAAAAAGATTGAGAAACAGGATCAGATCATACAGACAGACGAAAACAATATGATCCTGATGGGATATCTTGCATTCTTTGATGCTCCGAAAAAAACAGCCAAGACATCTGTGGAGGCTCTGAAAAGGCTGAAGGTGATACCGAAAATATTAACAGGTGATCAGGCTGATGTGGCAGCGTCTATTTGCCGGAGGGTTGGAATCCCGTCAGAAATCATATTGACTGGTGCAGATTTGGATCAGATGATGGACAATGAACTCAACAAAACAGTAGAAAATATTCATGTATTTGCAGAATTAACACCAGGGCAGAAAGTCCGTATTGTTTCTGCTTTAAGGCAAAATGGGCATACCGTAGGTTTTCTGGGAGATGGAATTAATGATATCCCAGCTCTTTGTGAATCGAATGTTGGTATTTCAGTAGATACAGCGGTAGATGCAGCGAAAGATGCAGCGGATGTCGTATTGCTTCAAAAGGATTTAGGGGTATTAGAGCAGGGAATTCTGGAAGGGCGTAAAACATTTACAAACATGCTCAAATACATTAAGATTACGGCAAGTTCTAATTTTGGCAATATTTTTTCTATCGTATGTGCAAGTGCCTTTTACCGTTTTTGCCGATGACATCTTTGCAGATATTATTATTAAACCTGCTATATGATATTTTATGTATCATCCTTCCGTGGGATAATGTGGATGAGGAAGAAACACTATCTCCAAGAGACTGGTCTGGAAAGACATTGGGACGGTTTATGTTGTTTTTTGGTCCTATCAGTTCATTGTTTGATATTGTGACATTTTTATTTTTGTATTATATTCTATGTCCGGTGTTGTGTGGTGGAGCAACGTATCTGAATATAGTAGATCCAGTGATGCAGTCGCAGTATGTTGCTTTATTTCAGACAGGATGGTTTTTAGAATCGATGTGGACGCAGGTATTGATCCTTCATTTCCTTCGGACAAGGAAGATACCATTTGTACAGAGCAGTCCTTCCATTCCGGTTGTTTGTACGACCTTTGCAGGAATTATTACCTTTACTGCACTTACTTTTACCAAAAGCGCAGGTGTTATTGGATTGACGAAATTGCCAATCATGTATTTCCTGTTTTTATTTGTTGTAGTCTTACTCTATATGCTTCTGACTACGGGGGTCAAAACTGTTTATCAGAAGAAATATCATGAGCTGATCTGAAAGGAGGGAAACCATCGTGATAAAGAATATCAGTGTTATTTCCATGGATTCTGTCCTGCAGGAATGGCTTCTTCAAAAGCTGATCAAAGAATCACCAGAAAGTGACAGTGCGAAAGAACTGCTTTCCGGTATCTATGATATGGTGAGTGGCGAGATAAATTCATTACTGCTCAGCACTGCAAACAATTCAGAAATTGCATCTCTCAATCTTTCGGATGAGATGAAAATTGGGGAATTAGTGATCAATCCGAAAAGCAGGAGCGTTACCAGAATGGGCCAAGCGGTTTCCCTGACTCCTAAGGAGTTTGATATCCTGTATTTCCTGGCGGAAAACAGAGGAGAAGTATTTACAAAAGAGCAGATCTATAAGGCGGTATGGTCTGAAAATTATCTATTAGATGACAGTAATATCATGGCATTTATTCGAAAATTGCGAAAGAAGATTGAACCGAATCCGGATGAACCAAAGTATATACTTACGATTTGGGGGATCGGATATAAATTTAATGATAAGGTGTAAAACAGGCGGGCTGAAAGCAGTCCGCTTTGTTTTTGTAATTCTTGCTAAATCGCAAGGGAATCGCAAGATTTTGATCATATGATTCTCCTTGCTTTTTTTGTATTCTGTAAGAGGTCGAAGGGAGGCGGTATGTATGGTATATACAGATTTTGTTTTAAGAATTTCCTTATCCGTGTTACTTGGATTTTTCATCGGACTGGAAAGGCAGTTGACCGGGCATCCGGCGGGAATACGGATTAATGTTCTGATCTGTATGGGAACCAGTTTTTTTACTTTATTTCCAATGCTTTATGGTTCCGATCAGGTGTTTCGTGTAGGAAGCAGCATTATTTCCGGTGTTGGATTCTTATGTAGCGGTGTGATTTTTAAAGACAGCGGTACAGTAAGAGGAATGAATACAGCAGCAACACTTTGGTGTACAGCAGCAATTGGCATTCTAGCCAGCACAGGAATGTTTACAATGGCAGTCTCCGCAGCAGGCATTTTGATCGGTTCGAATTTAATCCTGCGTCCGCTTGCAAGAAAGCTGAATCCGATCGCTGTCGGAGATGAATCTGAAAAAGAGTACTGCATCACAGTACTTTGTCAGGAAGATGCAGAACAGGAAATACGACTTTTACTGATCAACAGCAATTCCAGCAAGACCTTATATCTGAATCATCTGGAAAGTGGAGATGTTGTGGGGGGTAAAGTCGAGATCATAGCGAAGTATTGCTCTGCAGGAAAACCGAAAAGTAATGTTCTGGAAGGAATTGTTGGTCAGGCATTGGAACTTCCAGAAGTAATCAGTGCAGGTTGGGAGGTGTTGTAGTTGAAAAAAATCAAAAGTGAAAGATGGATATTTTTTTTCATTCTTTATATTTTCTTCACTGCAGCATGCAGTTGTGTGAGCCTTATATTTCCGGCTCACCAAATTTGGGTGATACAGGCCTGGTATCAAATATCTGTTATTGTTTGGATTATTTTAGCAGTTACAATGATGAAATTGCTTATCAGACTTCAGAAAATAAATAAGCTCATAACGAGAGGAATCAATGAAAGGAGAAGAAAACCATGAATTTAACCTGTATCTTTTTTGGTGTCATTTTCACGATTGCCGGTTTTATGTTTGCATGTGGAAAAGGCCATATTCATTTATCTTCCTGGAAAAACATGACGCAGGAAGAGAAGGAAAAGATTAAAATTGTGCCGCTTTGCCGTAACATCGGTGAAGTCATTGCATTAAACGGTCTGATTTTTCTGCTGAAAGGTCTATGGCCAGGCTTTGAAAATCACTGGTTTGTGACTGCTATGATCGCATGGTTTATTGTGGCGGGATTTGATCTTTGGTATATCGAGAAAAGTGATCGATATTATAAAAAATAATTGCAAAACAGGAGGTAAGACCAATGAATAAGAAAGAAAATCGTATGGCTGTTCGTCAGGCAGCACAGCAGGCCGTGATCCGTGATGAGCAGAATCACCGCATCCAATATATGGCTACCAATCCGGTCAGGGAGGTTTTGAAAAGTCTGCATACAACACTTTGCGGTCTGGATGTTGAAAGTGTATCAGTGAGCCGGACAAAATACGGAACAAATAAAGTAACCCATGAGAAGAAACAATCCCTTGCGAAACGTCTGGCGGGAGCATTTATCAATCCATTTACAGCAATCCTGTTCTGCCTGGCAGTCGTTTCTATCATGACAGATATGATTTTTCCGTATTTTTCTCTGTTAGGAAGTTCGCCGGAAGATTTTAATCCTTTAACTGTCGTTATCATTCTGACGATGGTTATGATCTCTGGTACGCTTCGCTTTGTACAGGAATCCAGAAGCGGAAATGCGGCAGAAAAACTACTTTCGATGATCACAACAACCTGTACCGTTACAAGAAAAGGACAGGAAAAAACAGAGATTTCCATGGACGATCTGGTTGTGGGAGATATCGTGCATCTGTCAGCCGGAGATATGATCCCGGCAGATGTCCGTATCCTGGACGCAAGGGATCTGTTTATCAGTCAGGCAAGCCTGACAGGAGAAAGTGAACCGGTGGAAAAAACACCAAAGGTGTGTGCACAGAAAGAAAGCATCACGGATTACAGCAATATTGCTTTTATGGGAAGTAATGTTATTTCCGGAAGTGCAGCCGCAGTGGTTGTATGCACCGGAGACCGTACCTTGTTTGGTTCAATGGCATCTGCAATCGCAGGTGAAGCGGTAGAGACCAGCTTTACCAAAGGTGTGAATGCAGTTTCCTGGGTCCTGATCCGGTTTATGCTGGTTATGGTTCCACTAGTATTTTTTATCAATGGAATCACAAAGGGAGACTGGCTGGATGCCTTCCTCTTTGGTATTTCCATAGCTGTCGGACTGACTCCGGAAATGCTGCCGATGATCGTAACAACCTGTCTTGCAAAAGGTGCAGTTTCCATGAGTAAAAAGCAGACCATTGTGAAAAATCTGAATTCCATCCAGAACTTTGGTGCCATTGATATTCTCTGTACAGATAAAACAGGAACACTGACACAGGACAAGGTTGTGCTGGAATATCACCTGAATGTGAATGGAGAAGATGATACCAGAGTACTGCGCCATGCATACTTAAACAGCTACTTCCAGACCGGCTACAAAAATCTGATGGACCTGGCAATCATTCACAAAACAGAGGAAGAAGAGGCAGCAGATCCAAAGCTCCTCGATCTGTCTGAAAATTATGTGAAGGTAGACGAGCTCCCATTTGATTTTACGCGTCGCCGTCTGACTACGGTAGTACAGGACAAAAATGGCAAGACGCAGATGGTAACAAAAGGTGCCGTAGAAGAAATGCTCTCAATCTGTTCCTTTGCAGAGTGTGATGGCACGGTACAGGTACTTACAGAAACGGTGCGTAAGCGTATTTTACAGACAGTAGGGGGACTGAATGACAAGGGCTTCCGTGTGCTTGCCATTGCGCAGAAGAGCAATCCTTCTCCGGCTGGTGCATTTGGTGTAAAAGATGAGAGTGAAATGGTACTGATCGGATATCTTGCATTCCTTGATCCACCGAAGGAGTCTACCTCAGATGCGATCCGGGCATTGAAGGCACATGGCGTAACGACAAAGATTCTGACAGGGGATAATGATAAGGTAACACGTACCATCTGCAGGCAGGTGGGCCTGGAGGTACGCAATATGCTTCTTGGTTCCGATCTGGATGATATGTCAGATGCTCAGCTCGCAAAAGCAGCAGAGACAACAGAAGTATTTGCAAAGCTTACGCCGGATCAGAAAGCTCGTGTAGTTTCCGTTCTCCGTGAAAACGGTCATACCGTTGGATTTATGGGCGATGGAATTAATGATGCCGCTGCTATGAAAGCTGCTGATATTGGCATTTCCGTAGATACGGCAGTAGATGTGGCAAAAGAATCCGCAGATATTATGCTGTTGGAAAAAGATCTGATGGTTCTGGAAGAAGGAATCATTGAAGGACGTAAAACTTATGCCAACATGATCAAATATATCAAGATGACGGCCTCCTCTAACTTTGGAAATATGTTTTCAGTATTAGCTGCTTCTGCACTTTTACCATTCCTTCCGATGATGAGTGTACATCTGATTTTCCTGAATCTGATCTATGACATGTCCTGTACAGCAATCCCATGGGATAACGTAGACGAAGAGTTTATTGCAAAACCACGTAAATGGGATGCTTCCAGTGTGGGAAGCTTTATGATCTGGATCGGACCTACGAGCTCAATTTTTGATTTTACAACTTACATTTTCATGTATTTTGTATTCTGCCCGTTATTTGTATCAAATGGCATCCTGTTCAATGACCTGGCAGCCCATTACAGCGGCGCAGAGCTTGCTGCCATGCAGGCACAGTATATCGGAATGTTCCAGGCTGGATGGTTTGTGGAATCCATGTGGAGCCAGACACTGGTTATTCACATGATCCGTACACCAAAGCTTCCGTTTATCCAGAGCCGTGCATCAGCACCGGTAACATTACTTACCATGACAGGTATTGCAGTTCTGACGGTAATTCCATTTACACCATTTGGAGCTGCACTTGGTCTTGTAGCATTGCCGGCATCATATTTTGCATATCTGTTCCCATGCATTCTGCTGTATATGATGCTGGCAACAAGCTTGAAAAAAGCATATGTTCGTTGTTATGGCGAACTGCTTTAGGAGGTAGAAAGAATGAATTGGAAAGAATTATGGATGACACTTTTTGGAACATGTGAATGGCTTGGACTTAATATGGGATTCTGGGTATCTATGGCTGCCGTGCTGTTGATCGTAATACTCATGAATGTGGTATTTTGGGGAATAAAGCCAAAGAGTGAATTACCATCCACTTAATTTCTGATGAAATTTGAAGTGGTGGATTCTGGGGAGTCTTTTGATTCCCGATTGCCCGATAGGGCAAAGCATAAGCGAGCTATTCCCGTGGAGGGTATGAGAAAATCTCTGTAAATAAGATTCTTCTATGATAATTAAGAGCGATAAGCTTGTGAATCAGGCTTGTCGTTCTTGTTTTATATATAACAGTTGCTTACGGGCATGTCAAGAGCAGGCGGTTTCCCGCCTGTCTTCTTAACCCTTCTTTTGCTTGCTCGGGTATGTGGAGTTCAGTGATTCGATCGCATTGGTTGTATAAATGACCTTCCGGACAGTGGTTGAAAATTTAAAAATTGGAGAAACAGCATCCCAGTTGTCTTTCCAGCGTTTCATGGAATTCGGGTATTTCGGAGCCCATTTTTCAGTTACACGTTCCAAGGCAGCCAGAGCTTTCTGCTCATCAGCGGCCTGATAGATGCTTTTTAAATCTGCAGCAAAGGCTTTTCTGTCCTTGTCCGGAACGTATTTCAGGGTGTTTCTTACCTGATGGACAATACACCTCTGGTATTCTGTTTTGGGAAACGCAGCTGAAATCGCTTCTTTCATGCCTGTAAGGCCATCGGCACAGATGATCAGGATATCTTTTACTCCGCGATTTTTCAGTTCGTTCAGGACTGACAGCCAGTATTTCGCACTTTCATTGTCACCAGTCGTAATCGTCAGGATTTCCTTTTTCCCCTCCGCATTAATGCCAAGAATAACATAGGCTGCAAGCTTACGAATGACTCCATTATCCCGCACAGAATAGTGGATCACATCGATGTAAAGGATTGGATATACCTCATCCAATGGGCGGTTCTGCCAATCTTCAATCTGAGGAAGTATCTTATCCGTCACATCAGATATGAAACTTTCTGATGTTTCAAAACCATAGATATCTTCAATCGTTTCCGAGATCTGGCGAGTGGTCATTCCTTTGGCATACATAGAGATGATCTTCTGATCAATATCAGAAATATCTTTCTGACGCTTTTTCACCACCTGTGGTTCAAAGGTCGATTTCCGATCCTGTGGGACCTCGATTTCCATAGAGCCATATCGGCTGTTTACCTGCTTGCGTTTATTACACAAAAACATAGACGAGAGAAAATATAAAGTGTTATAATAAAAAATATTTGTGAGCAAAGCTAAAGGGTCTGTAAAATAATTGCATGAAATGAGGTGCACTGTCTGTAGGACGGTGTTTTTATGATCTTATTTCATAGACGGACTATAATTTTATAAGGAAGAGAAATAATATGAAAATCAAAAAAGTGCAAAGTGTATGTTTTATTCTGGCATGTATAGCAGCAACAGGACTTATAGGATGTGGAAAAACAGATAAAACGCCAGAGAAACACGAAGCAATTACCTTTATGGCTCCTTATATGGATGTCGACAGCTTTATAGATGAAGTACATAAAACATACCCGGAGATTAATCTTGAAGTGGTTCCATACAGTGGGGCAAATACTACGGTGTACCTAAACACAATATTGGAGGAAAATGATCTTCCGGATATCTGTACACTGTCTCTTTATGATCCGGAATTGCAGGATCTCAGTGACAAGATGCTTGATCTTTCAGGCTATGCTTTCACGGATAATTATGTAGAGTCCCGCCTGAAGGAGGTATCCGATGATGGAGCAATCTATATGCTTCCGTCTGCGTATAATTGTTTTGGTATTACCTATAACAAGACGTTATTAGAAAAACATGGCTGGACACTTCCGAAGTCTTTTAAGGAACTTGAGCAGCTTGCGAAGGAAGCAGAGAAAGCTGGGGTTCAGTTATGCCTGCCTCAGATTCAGTATCCAGGATATGGCTTCCAGTATTTATGCAATATTGCAGATACCGGATTTTTAAGTTCTCTGGATGGAAGACAGTGGCGGAAGGATTATCTGTCAGGAAAAGCAAATGTCAGTGATACAAAGGGTATGATGGACAGCATGGAATATATCAAGAAATGGAAAGCGCTTGGTATGCTTGACGGCAGTAACAGTGATCCAATCGATGATGCGGTGACAAAAGATGATTTTATCAAGGGAAATACGCTGTTTATGCTCGGATCCCAGAATGGCATTACAGATTCAGATGCTGCAACAGATGAATTCGGCCTGATGCCGTATCTGTCAGAGGATGGAAGTAAGAATGTCTACATATTGTCAGTGGGACGCTATTATGGGCTGAATAAAAAGTTAGAGGACGATTCGCAGAAGCTTGAAGATGCGTTGAAGGTAATGGAAGTGCTGTCTACAGTAGAAGGAACATCTTCTCTTTATCCGGAGGCATCACTAAAAGCCAGTCTTCTGCCATTTAAGGATGCAAAGGCAGACGATACTTATTATGGCGATATTGCAGACGCAATCAATGCAGGGAATACTGCGCCGCTTATTTACTCCGGATGGGAAAATACTCTCGTTACGACTGGAACAAAGATGTTGGAGTATATGCAGGATAAAGCAACCATAGAAGATGTAGTAAAGCAGCTTGAAGATGATCAGGAAAGCGTTGTAAATAATAAACCGGAAGTCATTACCACAACAACGGAAGTGATTTCGCAGGAGAATTGTGCAAAGCTGGTAGGCAGATGTTTTGCAGAGGCAACCGACAGTGATCTGGCAATGGTTTCCCTGGGAACATGGATCAGTGGAAACGGGCTGAACCAGAACAATGACTGCGTAAGTTCAAAGATATATGCAAAAGATATTACAGTGGATGATCTCAGTGCAATCATTCCCACAGGCTGGACGCGGACAATTCAGACGGTCAATTTAACAGGAAAACAGATTAAAGATTTACATAAAGAAGGATATGATGCAGTCGGTACAGGAAACAATTATCCTTATGTGCTGGTAAGTCCGGTGGAACTGGAAGATGATAAGACTTATCAGGTGGCAATTTCAGGAATCAGTGAAAAACTGGCATCAGAAACAGAAGTGACAGACAGTGGTATTGTAGGCTTAGATGCGGCAAAAGAATTTTTTGGGCAATTTAAAACTTTAAGTGAAGCAGATGCTGAATGGAAATAAGCGGAGGGAAGGATGCAGAAGGCAAAGAGTTACCGGAACTTAATAGTGGGGTGCTGTATGACTGGTATAGCGATGTTTCTTGCATTCTTTTTCCTGTATCATACTTATATCCAGGATATTATCTATGAGGAACGATTAAATCAGATGGAAGAGATTACCCGTCAGATGTTTCAAAATCTGGAGGATGTGATTGATGCCCACTGGAACCGGGTAACGGAAGAATGTAATTATCTGAAAGATGCAAATGTACAGACTACAGATGAACTCTGCAGACATATAAAAAAGAAATATGAATTATCAGCATATGCAGACCAGAAGATTACGTTGATGGCATTAGATTCAGATGGTGGATATTATACAGAAGATGGATACAGGGGGTTTTCGTGATCTGGATTATTTTGAAGACAATTCCGAACAGATTAGTTTTGTTTTGATTCTATGACAGATAACCAGTCAGAGATGGTGTTTTTGCAACGTTTGCCAGAACCAATAGAACTTCAAAATGGAGAAGAGAAAACTACAATCTCTTATTTTGGAATTTCCCAGAATATGGAACAACTGAATCCTTATTTTAGCTGTGATGCATATAACGGGAATAATAGTGTTTATGTTCTGGATGATAATGGATTTAAACTGTTTAACAGCAATCAGGTGGAATTAATTAAAGGGCATAATGTATTTTCGGTTTTACAGAATATGAAATACCTTCACAATTCTTCTTTTGATAAAACAAAAGTGGAACTAGAAGAAAAAGGCTGTAGTTATTCTAATGCAATACTGGATGGTACTGAATATTTTTATGCATTAAAAAGACTGGAAAATGCGGAATGGACACTGATTTTTCTGGTTCCGGCAGAGTATGTTGCTACGAATACATTACGACTTGTCAATTTTGTTATGGTATTTATCGTTATCTTTACGGTTATCGTAGCTGTCTGCGTTATGTTTGGAATTTCTCTTGTTATGCACAGAAACCAACAGGAATCGATTCGTGTGGAGCGGGAAAATAATGCGAGGCTGGAAACAGTGAATACAGAACTGCGGCAGGCAAAACGGGCGGCAGAGGAAGCTTTTCAGGTGGCACAGGAAGCGAATAGATCCAAGAGCAGTTTTCTTGCCAATATGTCTCACGATATTCGTACTCCTATGAATGCGATCATTGGTATGACGTCATTGATCAGACATGATGCAGGAGATAAAGGAAAGGTAATAGAGTATGCGGATAAAATTGACATTTCATCACAGCATCTGTTAGGGATTATTAATGATGTTTTGGATATGAGTAAGATTGAGGCAGGAAAACAGTCTTCAAGTATTCTGACTTTTCTATTCTGGATTTTTTGCAGGAACTTGACACTATATTTCATTCTCAAATATATGAAAAGCAGCAGACTTTACAATCATAAAAGAAAATATTCAGCATGAGTGGGTGAATGGGGATCAGGTTCATTTGATGCAGATTTTCAGCAACCTGCTGTCTAATGCCATAAAATATACGCAGGAAGGTGGGGAAATTCAGTTCCTTGTAGAAGAATATGAAACAAAATCCAGGGCGTATGCAAGGTATCGCTTTTAGTCAGTGATAATGGTATGGGAATGTCGGCAGATTTCAAGAATACGATTTTGATGCATTCACTCGGGAGGAGAGTTCCATGACTAATAAGATACAGGAACCGGACTCGGAATGGCTATCACTAAAAACTTGGTCGAAGCGATGGGCGGAACGATCGATGTAGAAAGTGAACCAGGACAGGAAGTTGCTTTGAGATTCTTATGGATCTGAAAACTGCAGAAGACCAGTCTGTTTCTTTGATACCGCATACAGAAAAGGATGAGCCGGAGGGCAATATTTTGCAGGAATGCGGTTCCTGTGTGCAGAGGATAATGAGTTGAACGCAGAGATCCTGACGGAACTGTTAAAGATTGAAGGGCGGAATGTACCATCTGTGAAAATGGTGAAGAGATTTTGAAAGCATTTGAACAGTCTGCTCCAGGTGATTATGACATGATCCTGATGGATGTGCAGATGCCTGTTATGAATGGCTATGAGGCAACGAAGGCAATCCGCAGAAGTTCCCATGAACTGGCAAAGAAGATTCCGATTATTGCCATGACTGCCAATGCATTCTCAGAGGATATTCAGCATTCTCTGGCAGCTGGTATGAATGCACATGTTTCAAAACCGGTTGAGATGAAGGTGCTGGAAAAGACGATCAGAAGCATAAAATCTGGGGCACCGAACCGCAGGTCATTGAACCGCAGCAAATGGAAAGTAACCAGACATAAAAAACGAAAAGGATAGTTAGGTATAGACAGAAAATGAAAGGAAAAGAGTGATTGCAGGCATTCTGCTTGCGGGAATTTTAGCAGTCACCCTGGCAGGGTGCAAAAACACAGATAACACGAAAGAAGAAACCGAAAAGCCTGTTATTACCCTCGGCAGCGACAACTATCCACCATACAATTATCTGAATGAGGATGGAATCCCGACAGGAATCGATGTAGAACTGGCTACGGAAGCTTTCAAAAGAATGGGATATCAGGTGGACGTTGTCCAGATCAACTGGGAGAAGAAAAAGAACTGGTGGAGAGCGGAGAGATTGACTGTATCATGGGCTGTTTTTCCATGGAAGGACGTCTTGACGATTACCGCTGGGCAGGACCATACATAGCAAGCCGTCAGGTGGTTGCTGTAAATGAGAACAGTGACATTCATAAACTGAGTGATCTGAAAGGAAAGAATCTTGCAGTCCAGTCTACAACCAAACCGGAAGGTATCTTTCTGAACCGGACAGATAAGAGAATTCCAAAACTTGGCAATCTGATCAGTCTTGGACACAGGGAACTGATCTATACGTTTTGGGAAAAGGCTATGTAGATGCGGTTGGCGCACATGAAGAATCTGTTGTCCAGTATATGAAGGATTATGATACAAGCTTCCGTATCCTGGAAGAACCTTTGATGGTCGTCGGGATAGGAGTTGCTTTTGCAAAAGAGGATGACAGGGGGATCTGTGAGCAGATGGACCAGACCCTGGAAGAAATGCGTCAGGATGGCACATCCCTGAAAATCATCGAAAAATATCTGGATGATCCAGAGAAGTATCTGGAGGTGGATGATCTTGGATATTAAAAGAAGTAAAAAAAACGAATCCAGCTGCTGGGTGGTCTGATTGGAATCTGTGTGGCTGTAGTCTCTCTGTTTTATTTCTTCCACGCAGAAAAAGCAGAAGCAGAGAAAGAATGGTGGAGATTGTAAACTATGTGAAAGTGCAGTGTTCCACCTACACCCATTATAATGAATCTTCAGAATCAAAAGTCTCCTTCGTGCGATCGAAAGTGCCAGACAGATGAGTACAAATATTAACATGGAAACAGAAAACGGCGGGCAGCTAAGTGAGGATTTTCTGAAAGAAAACATGCAGACTCTGTGGGTAGATGGCATCATTGTGTTGGATACAGAAGGAAAAATGGACTGTGAATACAGCACGGATGAACCTCTGGCAATGAGATTACAGAGTATCTGCAAAAGACATTATCATGGATTTTGCCGGATATGAAGAAAGAACTTATTCGGAACGGTTTAACAGGAAAGACGGGTCACATATTGACATTGCAGCCTGTGCCAGAAAAGATGCACCGGGTATCATTGCAGTCTATTATTACACATCTCCAGAATTTGCTAGAAATTATACCCTGACGATACAGGGGCTTTTAAATGGCTATAGTACTCAGAAAGATGGAACGATTATTGTTGCAGACGAGGGAATCGTTGTTGCCAGCAATGATGAGAGTCTGTTAGGTCAGAATACAGCCGACAACGAAGTTGTTCAGGCAATGAAAAGCATACAGACAGTCAGCACATTCACCATTTGAAGAATGAAGGAATCGGATGTTACGGAATCATGCTGAAGCAGAGGGATTATTATATCTATGCGTATCTTCCAGATACAGAAGTGTTCCATAACCTTCCATTAAGTGTGATATGCGTTATTTTTCTTTATTTTCTGATGTTTAGTATATTCTGGTTTTGGACATACAGAACCAATCTGGCACACCGGAAACAGGAACAGGAAAAGATGAAAAATATAAAGCAGAACTTTTGATAGCGGCAAAAAGCAGAAGCAGCCAACGAGGCAAAACAGAGTTTCTCCAGCGGATGAGCCATGATATCCGGACACCGATCAATGGAATCTGCGGCATGGTCAATATGGCAGACCATTATGCAGATGATATGGAGAAGCAGACGGAATACAGGACAAAGGTTAAAGAGGCATCCAATCTGTTGCTGGAACTGGTAAATGATGTTCTGGACATGAGTAAGCTGGAGTCAGGAGAAATCATTCTGGAAGAGGTTCCATTTAATTTGAGCAGTATTTCCATAGAAGTATTTATTGTGATCGAGCAGATGGCTGCAGAGCAGAATATCCGGATCATGTGGGAGAAAAAAGAAATCACACATCGTGATTTTATTGGAAGCCCGGGGTATGTGAAACGGGTGATGATGAATATCCTGTCGAATGCGATAAAATATAACAGAGAAAACGGACAGATTTATATCAGCTGCATGGAGATTCCATCCGAACAGCCAGAAATGACGACAATGGAATTTGTCTGCCGGGATACAGGAATCGGAATGACTGAGGAATTCCAAAAATGTGTGTTTGAACCATTTGCACAGGAACACAAAGGAAGTCGCACAAAATTTGCAGGAACAGGCCTAGGAATGCCGATTGCAAAGAAGTTGGTTGAGAAAATGGGTGGAACCATTACTTTTGAAAGTAAAGAAGGTATGGGAACTACATTTGTGATTCGGGTTCCGTTTAAAATAGATTTGGATGCGGATAAAAGTGAAGAACAGAAGAATGTAGCAGAAAAATCTATAAAAGGATCTGCATATTCTTCTGGTGGAAGATAATGAGCTGAATATGGAAATCGCAGAATTTGTGATTCAGAATGAAGGTGCTGATGTGACAAAAGCATGGAATGGTCAGGAAGCTGTTGAGCTATTCAGTAAAAGTGAATCTGGTGAATTTGATGCCATTCTTATGGACATCATGATGCCAGTAATGAATGGCTATGAAGCTACAAAGATAATCCGGTCTCTGGACAGAGAAGATGCAAAAACGGTACCGATCATAGCAATGACGGCAAATGCGTTCACCGAGGACAGAATAAGAGCAAAAGAAGCAGGGATGGATGAACACGTTGCTAAACCTATTGATGTGGAATTACTGATAAAAGTAATTCATAAATTGGTGGAATATAATTAATATAGCAGTGTCAAATTAGCAGTGAGATATAGAAAAGGAGAACAAAAATATGACAATGCAGGAGTGATATGAAGATGCTTTCCGTAGTGCATACATACTGAAAATGGTTTGTCAGAATAAAGGCCTTTCTGCGTCTGATGCGCATCCCGGGACTGTATAAAAAGGTGTTAGGTATCTTTGCTGCGCAGACGCCAAAGCTCTTCGGAATTTCGGCGGGCTTCGAGGCAGATGCGGTCCGGACAACCGGCGGTGTGGCGCATCGATACCTACAGAGACACACGGGAGGCGCAGGTCATAGCGGAACTGTCCGGCAGCGAGACGGTGCAGTGCATCGCAGAGGAGATCGTCGGCCCGCTGCGTGCGCACGATGCCGCCTCCGGCATGGACTTGCTGGATACGTCGGTCACCTTTATCAAATGCAACTGCAATATCAGCCTTACAGCCCGCACCCTGTATATTCACCGCACATCCCTGCCTATCGGCTGGAAAAGAGTGAATCGGTCACAGGAATGTCGCTCAAAGATCCGTAGGATCTGTTCCTACTGAGTATCTGCACGCGGATGTACATGAAATATTGAAACGGATGGGTTGAGGCAGATCTGAACTTTTGCAGGAAGTGGCCTTGACAAAAGTATAAGTCTGTGTATAATATAACACTGTAATATAACACTGTTATGCGAGGGTGTCATGCAAAACAAGAAACAAACCACACAGGAGAAAATTTTGTATGCCGCCAAGGCAGAGTTTTTGGAAAAGGGCTTTCAGACAGCCTCTCTTCGCACTATTGTGAAGGAGGCTGGCGTTACCACCGGGGCACTGTATGGCTATTACGGCAGCAAGGAAGCGATTTTTGATGCGCTGGTAGAAGAGTGCTACACGCATTTTCTCTCCGCGTATCGGAATGCGCTGGATGACTTTGACCGGCTGCCAATCGAGCAGCAGCCGGAGCGCATGAGCACCGTCAGTCAGGCCTGTCTGGAGGAGCTTTTGTTCTATATGTTCAACCATAGGGAAGCGTTTCATCTGCTTCTTCTTTGTTCGGAGGGTACTCATTACAGCTCCATGAAGGAGGAGCTTGTCCAACTGGAGGTTAATGCCACCCACCGGTATTATCTTGTGCTGGAAAAGCTGGGTACGCCCGCTCCGCAGATCGACCCTCGGCTGGAGCATATTCTGGTCACAGGGCTGATGAACGCCTATTTTGAAATGATCATCCACGATATGCCGCTGGCCGATGCACAGCAGTATCTGCGTGAGCTTCACAGCTTTTACTCTGCCGGATGGCTGAAAATTATGGGGCAATAACGCTCCATATTTTTTGAACAGAAGTTAGCGTTCGCTAACCATCGTTCTGCGCCCACGAATTAGATGACCTTAACCACCCGGATATGGGAAGGCAATGCAAGCATCCTTCTGTATCATAGATCAAGTCTGAGCCAAGGAGGTATCATCTTGAAAAAGCAATCCAATTTATCCAGGCTGCTGGCTTATGCCGGGAGCTACAAAATCCTGACCTACCTTTCGTGGGTGTTGTCCGTCGCCGGTGCGCTGTTGGCGTTGGTACCGTTCTGGTACATCTGGCGCATCCTGGGGGAGGTCATCGAGGTCGCGCCGCAGTATGAAAACGCCGTCCATGTAACGCACTATGGCTGGATGGCAGTTGTGTTTGCTGTTGCCGCTGTGCTGGTGTATATTGCGGGATTGATGTGCTCGCACCTTGCTGCGTTCCGCATCGCTACGAATCTGCGCCTTGCCATGACAAAGCATATTGCCACGCTGCCACTGGGGGCGATTGAGCAGTTTGGCAGCGGCAAGCTGCGCCGCACCATCTCGGAAACTGCCGGAGCGACGGAAACCTATCTTGCACACCAGCTGCCGGACAAGGCTAAGGCAATGGCAACGATTGCGGGGCTTCTGGCGCTGCTGCTGATCTTTGATTGGCGGCTGGGGCTTTTGAGTCTTGTACCTGTGGCGCTTGCCTTTGCGGTGATGTCAAGCATGACCGGTAAGAAATTGCAGGACAAAATGACCCAGTATCAGAACGCGCTGGCGGATATGTCCAACGAAGCGGTGGAATATGTGCGGGGTATTCCCGTGGTCAAGACCTTCGGACAGACGGTATTCTCTTTCAAGAAGTTCAAGGGAACGATCGACAATTATGAGCGATGGGTCATTGCCTATACGAAACAGCTGCGCTGGCCCATGACCTTCTATACACTGGCAGTCAACAGCGTGTTTGTGTTCCTAATCGCAGGAGGCTTCCTGTTCTCTCACGGCGGAGCGGATGGCAGCGTGCTGCTGAATCTGCTCTTTTACATCATTATCACACCGGTCATCTCCGTGACAATGACCAAGCTGATGTTTATGAGCGAGAACGGAATGATTGTGCAAGATGCCATCACCCGCATTGATAGCGTACTGGAAAGTCCGTCGCTTTCTCAGCCGGAAGTACCGCAGCATCCCAGGGACAGTTCTGTAACGCTGGATCATGTCACCTTCAGCTACGACGGCACAAAGAATGCCTTGGAGGATGTTTCTCTCTCCATCGGTTCTGGTCAGACGGTGGCATTTGTCGGACCCTCCGGCGGCGGCAAATCCACGCTGGCGGCACTGATCGCCCGCTTCTTCGACCCGCAGAGTGGTAGCATTTCCATCGGCGGCATCAACGTAAAGAACATCGACAAAAATGAGCTGATGGACACCGTTTCCTTTGTGTTCCAGAACAGCCATCTCATCAAGGGCAGCATTCTTGACAATGTCCGCATGGGCAAGCCGGATGCCACGGACGAGGAAGTTCTGGCGGCGCTCCGTGCGGCACAGTGTATGGATATTATTGAGAAATTCCCGGACGGCGTGCATACAGTCATCGGTTCGCAGGGCATTTACCTCTCCGGCGGTGAGATGCAGCGGCTGGCCATCGCCCGCGCTATGCTGAAAAATGCGCCGGTGCTGATTCTGGACGAGGCCACCGCCTTTGCCGATCCGGACAATGAGACAAAGGTGCAGGCAGCCTTCAATGCGCTGGCAAAGGGACGCACTGTTATCATGATCGCCCACCGCCTTTCTACCGTCGTAAACGCCGACCATATTTATGTGCTCAAGGACGGTCATCTCGCGGAGGATGGTAGCTTTGTGGAGCTGTCTGAACGCACGGGCAGCCTGTTCGGAACCATGTGGCGGGACTATCAGCAGTCTGTTCGGTGGAAAGTTGCAAAGGAGGCTTGAGCGATGATCAAATATTTACAAAGACGCTACGCACTCTCCCATAAGGGTGCAGTGGACAACATCAAAGGCATTTTAAGCTGTGCGCTGCAAAATATCTCCTTCATGCTGCCGGTGGGGCTGCTGTACTTGCTGGTGGGCGAGATCATGAACGGTACACTGACAACAAAGCGTATTCCGTTTTATATGACCGATGCATTGCGGCAGCGCTGCTCATTGTGGTCTGCACCCGGTTGGAGTATGACAACACCTATCTCGTCACCTATGTGGAATCCGGTGTGCGCCGTGTGAACCTTGCGGAAAAGCTGCGGAAGATCCCGCTTTCCTTCTTCGGTAAGAAAGACCTTGCCGATCTGACCTCCTCCATCATGAACGACTGCGCCGTGCTGGAGCAAAGCCAGTCCCACTTCGTTGCGCCCCTGTACGGTGCGATCCTCTCCACCACAGTCATCGCCGTGTCGCTGCTGTTTTTCAACTGGCGTATGGCGTTGGCTGCCATCTGGCCGCTGCCTGTGGCGTTTGCCATTGTTGCGCTGGCCTCCGGCGTGCAAAAAAGGCTCTCCAGCAAAGCCATGGCGGCGAAGATCACCTGTGAGGACGGTATTCAGGAGTGCATGGAAACCATGCCAGACCTGCGTGCCAACAACGCAGAAGCCGGCTATCTTGCCGGACTGGAAAAGAAAATTCGTGCGGTGGAAGGACGACTCATCAAAAGCGAACTGGGAACGGCTGCCTTCGTAGTTTCTGCAGGACTTGTGCTGCGGCTGGGCATTGCCACCACTGCCCTTGCGGGCGCAGCTCTGCTGGTAAAGGGTGAACTGGATGTTCTGACCTTCTTTATGTTCCTGCTGGTGGTGTCCCGTCTGTATGACCCGCTGGAGGGGACGCTGCAAAACCTTGCCGCCATCATCGGTACAAACACAAACATCGAGCGTATGAATGAGATTCTGGATTGCCCTGTGCAGACCGGCAGCGAAGAACTAACCAATCAGGACTGCGACATTGTGTTCGAGCATGTGGGCTTTTCCTACCAGAGCGGCGAAACGGTGCTGAAGAACGTGTCCTTTATGGCGAAGCAGGGGCAGGTCACGGCGTTGGTCGGTCCATCCGGCGGCGGTAAGACTACCATTTCCCGTCTGGCGGCGCGGTTCTGGGACATTGATCGGGGCAGGATCACCGTGGGCGGCATGGATGTGTCGAAGATCGATCCGGAAAAGCTGATGAGCCTCTATTCCATCGTGTTTCAGGATGTAACGCTGTTTGATAACAGCATTCTGGAAAATATCCGCATTGGCCGAAAGGAGGCCACGGACGAAGAGGTGATCGCGGCGGCAAAGTTCGCCAATGTGGACAAATTCGCCGAAAAGCTCCCTGACGGTTGGAATACCAACATCGGTGAAAACGGCTGCGAGTTGTCCGGCGGCGAGCGGCAGCGCATTTCCATTGCCCGTGCCTTCCTGAAGGATGCGCCGATTATTCTGCTGGATGAAGCCACTGCCAGCCTGGACGTGGAGAACGAAACAGCCATTCAGGAGGCACTTTCCCGACTTATTAAGAACAAGACTGTCCTCATTATCGCCCACCGGATGCGCACTGTCTCCGGCGCGGACAAGATCGTGGTGCTCAAGGATGGTGCAGTAGCCGAGCAGGGTTCGCCCGCACAACTGCTGCAAGAAGGCGGTATCTTCGCCCACATGGTGCAGCTCCAGACTGAGAGCCAGAGCTGGACACTCGCAAAAGCATAAATCCATTTGCAAAACAGGGCAAGAGCGCATATTTTATCCATGTGCGCTCTTGCCCCATTTGTTTTCTCACGTTTGCGGCGTTACGAATCATAAATGTACTGTCGGAACGTTGCTAAGCAAAGCTACTACTTTGTATCTTGTATAGTTGAGGAAGAAATGCTTAACAAAGAAAATACCCTTGACAAATCTCATCTCAGCGCACCCTGCTGGAGAAATACGCAAAAGAAAAGGGCTTTGAAAATACCATCTTCCTTGCGGATGACGGCTACTCTGGCACGAACTTTGAGCGGCCCTCATGGAAAAAGATCGTGGAGATGATCGAAGCGGGACAGGTGGCGAACCTCATCGTGAAGGACGCCTCCCACTTGGGGCGTGAATACCTTCAGGTGGGCTACTACATGGAGATATTATTTACTCATGCGTTTGTCATGGGGCTATGCTATTACCTTATTACCCGCTGCTCTATTTGTACTTATATGAAGAAGATAGGCGCATCCGAGTTGATGCCGTTGTTTTGCGAGCTGGATGAGGTGACGATCACACTTCAGCATGGCCTATTGCACCAGAAACAGACGCTGGCGAACGGTAGCGAGTATTGCGACTATTTTATTACGGGAAATAAAGAATAGATTGAAATGGGGGTATCCGGACGCTTTGAGGGTGCTGGATATCCTCTTTCTATTTATCACATTGCCTATTGTAATAGTTCAGTCCATTTAAAATATCCGAATTTTGAAAGGCAAGCTGCCGGAGAATGAGTTCATATAAACTGATCGGAATATATTTTTCTTCCTCTGGATCTTTAAAAGTTCTGTTTTGGATAATACGCAGGACAGGGCTGTTATCCGGGATCTGCTTTTTGCATCGCTGGATCCAGGAAAGCACGGCCAGATCTCTGGCCTGAGTCAGTTTTCCGTCTTCATCTTCTAACCCATATAAGGTAAAAAAGAGAAACGTATCCGATTCTGCGAGGTAGTAGGGCCGATGCCGCAAAAGGAACAGGGCATATTGTGGTTCCAAATACCAGCGGATAAAATACGCCGCGGCATAATACAGGATACATATACCTAAAAAACTGGTTTTTAACTGCGGATAGTAGCGAAAAAAACCATAGTAAGCCATGAGGCAGGCGATGATATAGGGGATTGTCAGGTGGAAGCGTTTCATCATACGGTTCGCCCTGGCTGCTGCCCGCAGCTCCTGTTTGTTTTTCGAAAGAACACTGTAAAACACTGGGGCATCCGGCAGGGGATGACCGTGATCATTATTTAAAAGCATCATTTATTTCTCCAGAAGTTTGGAAAGCCGGTCAACCAATGATGACAGGGAGGGGTGGAGCGGACTTTCCGGATCTTCATATAGTGACAGGTAAGAATTATTATATTTCCAGACCTGGTCATAGTATGGCAGCGTTACAAGAATCGGAATGTGAAGAAGCGCCTCTATTTCCTGATCCGAGTACATCTGCAATTCTTTCCTGATCTGATTTGCGATCACATGCATGTGATCATAACTGATCTGCTTTTGGGTCAGCAGCCGACGAAAGCGCTGATTGTTTTTAATTGAGCACTCCGTATCATCTGTGATCAGCAGGGCCAGGTCCGACATTTCCATAAGTTTTGCGGAAGCATCTGTGGATGCCATATCGGTATCGATAAGAATCAGGTCAAAATAAGTCTTCAAAGAAGAAATGAGCTGTATGATCCGATTGAGAGGCAGATGGTATGCTCCTTTCACCTGTTTGGCGGATAAAAGATGGATATTCCGACCGGGGACAGGCGTAAGATAGGGTTCCAGATCCTGCCAGTACAGAGGGGAAAGATCCCCCGCATTGTGCTTAAACAGATATTCCATTGTACGTGTTGGAAGTATGCGGAAAAGTGTTTCCTGGGCAGGGCAGGAGAGGGCCATATCAACCAGACAGACGGAAACGTCTTTACTAAATGCAATCGCCAGTTCTTTGGTTAATGTGGAGGTTCCAACTCCCCCTTTGGCCGAAATAAGTGATACAACGGCATGGCTCATATATTTTTCTGAATTCATAAAAATCCCCTTTTGAAATCTTAAGGATATTATATCTCAGGAGAGCGGTTCTGTCTAATAGTAAGCCCGTTTCGCTTACCATAAGGCAACTTGTGATAATATTTTTAACATAACACTGCAAGAATTGCCCCATCCTCTTCAGGTGGTGGGATGAATTGCCTGCTTTTGATTACTGATATTGCAATAACTGGCATGATTCGATAATGCACATATCTGTGCTGATAGAAAAGAACATACATTCGATAAAACTATAGACATATAGAGAAATATATGATAAAATATAATCAGTCGAAATAATAAGAAAGGATGATTATTATGAGAAAATTGGATAGCAATGCGCATTCGGTATTTTTGTTATATTACCATTTGATTCTGGTGGTAAAATACCGAAAAAGGGTTTTGAATGATCTGATTTCAAATCGGGCAAAAGAAATATTTGAGTATATTGCTCCGAACTATCACATTACCCTGGAAGAATGGAATCATGATCAGGACCATGTTCACATCATGTTCCGTGCTCATCCAAAATCAGAACTGAGTAAGTTCATCAATGCGTATAAAAGCGCAAGCAGTCGTCTGATTAAAAAGGAGTATCCGGAAGTCCGGCAAAAGCTATGGAAAGAAATGTTCTGGAGCCAGAGCTTTTGTCTGCTGAGTGCTGGAGGTGCCCCAATTGAGGTCATCCGTCAGTACATTGAAACACAGGGAGAGGGTAAAAGTGAACGCCGTGTACCGTTTTCGGATTTATCCGAATAAACCAAGGGTGGGCTGTAAAACAGATGCTGACACATCAAAAATGATATTACTCAAATTAGATATGCTTAATTTTCAAAAACTATCTGTATTTAATTTTTGAGATGTGCTATACTATACTAAGAAAGGGGCGATAACATGAATATACGAAAAATCAGCGTTGGGAACTTTAAGTCCTTGTATAGCGCATCATTTGAGCCAGGTAAAATCAATGTGTTTATTGGTGCCAATGGCTCTGGCAAGTCCACTATTTTGGAGGCTATCGGCCTCTTGAGTGCAGCTATGACTGACCGTGTTGATTCTGCAAGTCTTCAACGGAAGGGCGTGCGTTTAAGCATTCCCTCTCTTTACAAGTCTAATTTTAAGGATCTGAAAAGAAAGAAACTGGCCGTAGATCTTTCCTTGGAATGGGAGGATGACTGTTGTTCTGATCAGTTCCGCTATGATGTACACCTAACAACCCCTACCGATACGGATTACTGGAGATATCATTCGGAAGCATTTTTCCAGAATGACGAGAAAATATGGGGGCGCAGTAATGCATCCCAGCAGCAGGCCAACAGCTATATTGGGTTTTTCTTGATTGACGACAATCAGGAACTGACAAACGGCCGTAAAATTGCACAACATTTCTCCTCTTATGGTATTTTTCAACCCAATACAATGACTTTACGCGGGACGATTCCAGATCCAAATCAAACCACTCCAATCGGACTGAATGGCGGTCGTCTGGCTGAGGCAATAAAAATATTGATTCATGAGGAAGATGACGAACTGTATTTTGGCAATTTATATATGGATGACCTCCTTGATATGATTGATTGGGCTTCTGATATTTCCGTGGATGCTCCCAAGAAAAGCAATATCAACGCCAACATTCCTACCACTCGTCAGATTATTGAGTTTACAGACCGCTATATGAAAGAAAACTCCCGTTTTACCGGTTATGATGCCAGTGAAGGTGCTTTGTATGTGCTGTTTATGTTGGCTCTATCCATGCATCCGCAGGGCCCTTCTATTTTTGCGGTAGACAGTTTTGACCATGCATTGAATCCCCGTCTTGCAAAAAAAATGATACAAGTATTCTGCGAACAGATTATCCAAAACAATAAACATGTTTTTCTTACCACTCATAATCCCTTGGTTTTAGATGGGCTTGATTTGACTAATGATGATATTCGCTTGTTTGCAGTAGATCGTGATGACAATGGGCACGCACAGATCAATCGAATTCTTGTATCTCAGGAACTGATAAATGAAGGTCAGTCTTTGTCCCGGCTCTGGATCAACGGTAGACTGGGAGGTGTGCCGACACTGTTATGAAAAATATCGGAATCGTCTGCGAAGGACCGACAGACTATATTATATTAAAAAAGGTCATCGACCTGATAACCAATGAAACTAATTATTATGTGCAACTCCAACCAGAACCCGACTTAACAGGACAATACGGAAACGGTTGGAAGGGTGTCTGGAAATGGTGTTGCGATAATGCTGATATACGCAAGCAACTTATGAAAGATATTGCGCCCAGGCTGGATTTTCTAGTCGTTCAAATGGATGGAGATGTGTCTCGGAAGGAAAAGTCAGCTCATTGTTCGTGTCCGTCTGTCAAATGTCCTTATAAGGGCATTCGAAATCATCTGGAATGTGATATTAGACCGGAAGATAGGGATGTATGTCCTGTCATTCTTCCATGTCCCGATCATAGAGCACCCATTACCGGTTACATGGAGCATTTGAAAGAATTGCTTTCTACATGGCTAAAAGAACCAGATGATACCTGTATTGTTATCCCGTGTGACAGTACAGAGGCATGGATTGTGGCTGCATATGATAATACGGCAGAAGTTGAATTTATCAAAGATCCTTGGGAATCTGTCATTGCCAAGAGGAAAACTTATCACGATATTCGCATTTCGGGTAAGAAAAAGAGAACCCGCATTTTCGAACAATTTGCTCCTATTGTTTGTGAGAATTGGGAACAAGTAACCAATCTTTGCCAAAGTGCACGGGACTTTGAACAAAGCATCTACACCCTTTCCCATCAGACATAATATTGGCATAGCATTGGCACAGTCCTGCCCTTTCGCCGTAAATCCATATCTGTTATACTTGGTATGGTCAAAACTTTGCATAGCAGCTGCTCCGGTTTGGAGCGGCTGTCTTCAATTTCAGTAAACGCGGTGGTTTCTATTCTCTTTCAAAAAGCCCAGAAAGTGCTGAACAACGAGCAGGGAGAAGCCAACTATTTCAGTACGGTGGTATTCATCTTCATTGCCGTCCAGCTACTGGCCTTCATTATTGACCTGTTCAGCATCATTTCCACCAAACAGGAACTTGACCATGCCGCCAATCAGATGGTCAAACAGATCCAGCTTTCCAGCGGCGTCAACGGCGAGACTGAAGAAGATTGAAAATAAGAAGTAGAGGGTATCCATTACTTTAAACGCACCACAAACAAGCCATCTCACGGTGGCTACTTTAAAAATTGAATATTAGAAATGTTAAGGTTATGCAGTTGCTGACTTGATTTTATAACCTTGTTTTCGGGCGATTATGAGGGCTTACTCTACAGTGATCTCGCGATCAACAGGAGAATACATTTGTACCTACTCTTTCCGCAATACCTGGTGATTTAAGCCTTGTTCTTCCAAAAGGTATCTTAAACGGTATCATCAAGATGATCTCTATACATGGATAAGATTGCCCAAGAACTGCAAATGATGAGACACTTCTTTACGGTGTAGAAGTGAAGTTATACAACATGGAAGTAGACGAAGATGAAGATCTGTAAAGCCGCCACAAAAGTCTTTACATCTTTGGTAACGGCAATGGCATGACCCATTCCCTTTCCTATGCGTCGGCAAGCGGCGAGTACGTAGCACGTAAGATCGCAGAACGTATAGAAGGATAAGTTTAGAATAAGTAAGAAGATGTGTCAAGTCAAACTCCAGTATCGCAGGTATAAATCAATTTGGTACTTAATTCCAAGGATTTTTTAGAATATAGCAGAACAAAATGTTCAATGCTGGTAATTAATAGCAGGAAGATCACGATTGCTTTCCTCTACATCCATTGCAAAGGTTTCGTTTAGTTTCTGCTGGATGGCGATATATGTTTTAAAATCCTCTTCACTGAAGCTGCTCAGATTCTGATAGCTTCGCTGGTAACAACATTTTTCAAAATGGTCATGGTCCTCAAATATCTTCTCCCCATCTTCTGTGAGGTACAGCTGGTATTCACGGTTGTTTTCTTTATTCCTTTTCTGAGTAATCAGTTCTTTTTTCCTAAGTTTCCTTATTAACTGAGAGCAGGCACTGGGAGTTTTTTTGAAGATTGCGGCAATTTCGTTGGCAGTGATTCCTGGGCGGTGTCCAACCAGATGAATGATCTGAGATTCGGCCTGATAAAGAGTGGCAGATCCATAGTTATGAGGAACGGAATCATAGTCTATGATAAGGCGGCAGCCTTCGTCTAATTCATCTAACATTTTACAATATAATTCATAGCGCTCATCTATATGCTGATTATCCATAAGAATATAAGTTCCTTTTCTGATTTTATTTCTTGCTTCATATTATAAAGGAGGAGTGGGGGTAAAGTCAATTAAACAGTGCCCATATTTTTGTTTATTTTGCATCATGCACCTTGTAATTCGTGTTGAAATTTGTTACAGTTATAGTGTAGTAGCTTAAATATTAAGCAACATGATCATACAGAGGAGGTATTTGTTATGGCAAAATTGGCAGTAGGAGAAAAAATGCTGGATTTTACAGCAACAGGTGCATTTGGACCAGAAGAGGCATTAAGCAGTCGTGTAGGAAAAGGAAAGACAGCAATCATATTTCTCAGATACTATGGATGTACATTGTGTCAGTATGATATCCATACTTATGCAGAACATTACCAGGAGATTGTAGGAGATACCGGTAAGCTTTTTGTAGTATTGCAATCGACGCCGGAAAGCATTAAGAAGCAGATGACACGGGAAACACTTCCTTTTGAGATCATTTGTGACCCGGAAGAAAAACTTTACAAAGAATTTGAAATCAACCCGGCAAAAGATAAGGAAGAGCTTGGTGGCGGAAATGTAGTAGCTAAGGTAACGGAAGCAAGAAAGCTATTTTCCCATGGAGATTATGAAGGAGAGGAACTGCAACTTCCAGCTGCATTTGTTGTAAAGTCTGATCTGACCATTACTTATGCGAAATATGGAAAAGATGGGGCAGATGTACCGACTCCACAGGAGTTAGAGCAACTTCTTAAATAAAAATGGTGACCAAAAAATAAAGGGCAGATGATGCAGAAAAATTTGCATTATCTGCCTTTGCTATGTAAAAAGAAAGAAATCTAAATATGACGATGTAAATATTTTATAAAAAATATAAAATATATCTTGATTTATTGAATAAAATGTACTATATATAAAGTACATTAAAAATTAAGCAGCTTAATTATTTAGTACCTACAAACAAAGTGGAATATTATTATAGACGTATGATAGTATCCCAAAGCTACAGCTCGTCTGTGCCTGTCAGGAGAAGGGCGGTACAGACGAAAAACAGGAGAGAAATATGGCAGAGTGTAAAGGGAGTTCAACAAAACAATTAAAGCAGTGCCTTGGTTTTTGGGATTTAATGGGAGCATCAGTAGGACAGATTATCGGAGCAGGTATTATGACGCTGTTAGGAGCAGCAATATCCATGACTGGCCGTTCTGTACCAGTAGCATTTTTGATTGCAGCTGTGATCACGATATGCCAGTACGCACCGCTCGTATTTATAGCTGGCACCGTCCGTCTTAGGGGCAATATACAATGATCACTATGCTACCGGTAAGAAATACGCGGGAGCATACAGTCTTATTTTTACATTTTCAAACTTAAGTCTTTCCATGTATGCATTATCATTTGCAAGTTATTTTATCTCTTTATTTGGTTTTGGTAATGAACGTGTAGTTGCATTGGTAGTGCTGACTATTTTCTTTATTCTTAACTGCCTTGGAATTGATAAATTTGCAAAAGTGCAGAATCTGATCGTAGCATGTTTGGTAATTGCGTTAGCTGCTTTTGCTGCCTTTGGTGTAGGAGAAGTAAAACCTGGATATATGGCAGCAGATTCCTGGATGACTGGCGGCATGATGGGGCTTTTCCAGGCTGGAGGACTTTTAACATTTGCAGTAGGCGGCGCAAACTGTATTGTAAACCTTTCAGCAGAGGCAAAGAAGCCAACCAGAGATATTCCGATGGTTATGATCATTTCCACCCTTTGTGTAGCTGTTATCTATGGTATCGTAGCTGTTGTTGCAGCAGGCGTTCTTCCTGTAGAGCAGGTAGCAGGAGAGAACCTGTCAATTGTAGCAAAAGAGATCCTTTCAGGTCCTGTTTACGTATTCTTTATGTTTTGCGGTGCTGGATTTGCGCTGATATCTACCTTAAACTCCCAGTTTGCATGGGCGCCAAAGCCTATCATGCAGGCATGTGATGATGGATGGCTTCCTCATAACCTTGCAAAACTTTCAAAATGGAATACTCCGATCGTTCTTTTAGGCATCCTTTATGTGATAGGTGTTGTATGTATCCTTACCGGATTAAGCGTTTCTATTTTAGGAAATATGTGTCTGGTTGCTAATGGTGTTATTACATTTATGATCAACTGCTCTGTATTTAAACTCCCGTCTGTTGTTTCAGAAGCATGGGATAAATCCAGATTTCACTGCAGTAAGAGTATGCTTATGCTGATAACTGTACTTGGTTCAGCTGCATCTGCTTTTAATATTTATCTGAATGCCAGCAGACTTTCCCATAATTTACTGCTGATCAATGTTGTTGTGATTGTAGTAGCATTTGTTTTCGGTACAGTACGTGAGAAAAAGGCAACTGTAGAGGTGAGTTACGAAGAGGCATAAAAAATAGGATAAGTTCAAAAAATAAATATTTTTTACAAATAATATGATATGAACAGGAGAAGAAAGTATGAAGTATGATTTTACATCTATTATGGATCGTATGGGAAAGGATGCGATTGCTGTAGAGGCACTGGGACAAAATCCAATGGCACCAAAGCCACCCAAAGAAGGATTTGATGTCATTCCGATGTGGGTTGCAGATATGAACTTCCCTACAGTACCTACCATTCCAGAGGCAATTATTGAACGTGCAAAACATCCGGCGTATGGTTATTTTTCAACCCGCAAGGAGTATCTGGATTCTATCATTAAATGGCATGAAACAAGAAATGATGTAACAGGGCTGACCCCAGAGTGCATTGGCTATGAAAATGGTGTTCTTGGCGGTGTGATCACTGCATTAAATGTATACTGCTCAAAGGGAGATAACGTTCTTTTACATAAACCTACTTACATTGGTTTTACAAACAGCCTGACTAATAATGGATATCACATTGTCCACAGCGACCTGGTAAAAGATGAAAACGGCGTATGGCGTATGGATTTTGATGATATGGAAAAGAAGATTGTAGAGAATAGGATCCATGCAGCAATCTTCTGCTCTCCTCATAACCCATGTGGTCGTGTTTGGGAACGTTGGGAGATTGAAAAGGCAATGGAAATCTACAAAAAGCATGACGTAATGGTTATCTCTGATGAGATCTGGTCTGATATTATTACAACCGGACATAAGCATGTTCCAACCCAGAGTGTGTCTGAAGATGCAAAGCAGCGTACAGTGGCTCTTTATGCACCAAGCAAAACTTTTAATCTGGCAGGACTTGTAGGAAGTTATCACATCATTTATAATAAGCATATTCGCGAGCGCGTAGACAAAGAGGCATCTTTATCCCACTACAATAGCATGAATGTACTTTCCATGCATGCCCTTATCGGCGCATATAAGCCGGAAGGTTATGAGTGGGTAGAAGAGCTTTGTGAAGTGATCACAGGAAATATTGATTTTGCTTGCAACTACATTAAAGAACATTTTGAGGGTGTTTCTGTTGGAAGACCAGAAGGAACCTATATGCTGTTTGTAGATTGTACAGAATGGTGTAAGAAACGTGGCAAGACCATTGAAGATGTGGAAAAGGCAGCGTGGGATGTAGGCGTTGCATGCCAGGATGGCCGTATGTTCCATGGCCTGTGTCATTTACGTATTAATCTGGCACTTCCTCTTTCAAGAGTACAGGAGGCATTTCATCGTTTAGACAAATACGTATTTAATGCGGAGTAAGCAAAAGATGAAGGATTGAGCTGGAAACAGAAAGGAGATATGGACTGCTGCAGGATAGGAAAACTGTTTTGCAGCAGTTTCTATGTGTAGTGGATGGATATTTTAAAATTAGTATTAGTATTTTGTGTGATCATAGGCGTAATGTGGATGAAAAAGCCTATGTGGATGGCTGTGATCGCGGCATCTGTTGCAACGATCCTTTTATATGGCCTTTCTCCTGATGTGGCGATCCACGGCATCATAAAAGGGGCTACAGCCAGAGCTACCATTGAAACGCTGGTGGTATTTTATTCCATTACATTTTTGCAGAGGATGATGGAGAAAAGGAAAAATTTAAGCAATGCCCAGGTTGCAATGAACGGTCTGTTTAATAATAACCGGGTCAATGCTTCAATCGTTCCTTTTCTTTTAGGTATGCTTCCGGCTGCCAGCACAGTATTGATCTGCGGCCCTATTGTTCGGGAAAGTGTAAAGGATTCTGACCTTAGTGTGCCGGAACAGGCATGTATCACATCTTATTTCCGCCATATATCAGAAGCTTTTGTGCCTACTTATACCAGCATTTTTATTGCGTTGGGGATTACAGAAGGCCGTGTCAGTGCAGGAACCTTTATTTTAGCTATGCTGCCTATGGTAGCGGCACTTTTTGCTGTAGGCTGGATCTTTTATCTACGCCGGGTGCCTAAGGATACAGGAATGGTGCCGGATCAGCCAAAAGGGTATTACTGGAAGCTTTTGGTACAGAGTATCTGGGCCATTGCACTGACTATTGCATTGATCCTGATCTTTAACCTGCCTGTATGGGGCGCAGTGTGGATCTGTATTTTATTAAATGTATTTGTAAACCATTTTAATGGAAAAGAACTGGTTCCGTTTATCCGTACTGCTTTTGAGGCCAGACTACTGCTCAGTACACTGCTGATCATGATCTTCAAGGAGCTGCTTACAGAAACAGGTGTTATCACATCACTGCCGGAGTTTTTCTCTGCGCTGCCGATCCCTACATTCCTTGTATTTGTGCTTCTGTTCCTCTTTGGAACTATTGTAGCTGGAACTCAGGCTATTATTGTATTATGTATGCCTATGGCAATGGAAGTGATTACTCCAGGGCATACAGGACTGGCGCTGTTTACACTTTTAATGTGTATCGGTTATGTGGCAATGCAGATTTCTCCTACTCACATATGCCTGGTTCTTTGCTCGGAAGATTACAAAATCTCACTGGGAAGCATGATACGTAAAACGACTCCTATGGTTGCCTTATTTACGCTGATCGCCATTGCTTATTATGGGTTGCTTAGTATGATGGGATTTTAAGATGGAAAAGATTTCATGCTACGGAAAACTGATAACATATGATCTGTCAGGGAGTATGCAGAAAGATAGAATTTAACTACAGAAAGTATGCTGTATGCCGAGTTTGCCACTTGAAGAAAATCTTCCAGAAATGCAGATATTATCTACTTTCTGGAAGGTTTGCCGTAAAATATGAAATGTACTTAAAAGGTCTGTATCTGTTTTTTCATTCGTTTCAGTTCTCCCTCTGTATATAACTTAGGTGAAATACCCATGTTATAGGCATCCAGGATCTTTTAAAATCTGCATTGTCTACATCCGTAAACGAATAACGCCTTCAACCACGGAAACTGGATTTATATCTGTCCGGTGTCACGCTTAAGTTCTTTCCCGTTTTCTCATAGTAATTTTTTCTCCCCAAGCATCCGATTATAGACAAAACGGACACAACCAAATGTCTTTGTAAATAATTCCCTATGTGATTTATTCGGATAGATCCGAAAACGGTACACGGTGTTCATTTTACCCTCTCCTGTTTCAATGTGCTGGTGGATGACCTCAATCGGGAACCACCAGCACTCAACAGACAAAAACTCTGGCTCCAGAACATTTCCTTCCATAGCTTTTGCCGGATTTCCGGATACTCCTTTTGATCAGGCGGCTGCTTGCACTTTTATACGCATTGATGAACTTACTCGGTTCCGATTTTGGATGAGCACGGAACATGATGTGAACATGGTCCTGATCATGATCCCATTCTTCCAGGGTAATGTGATGATATAGGGATTGTCAGGTGGAAGCGTTTCATCATACGGTTCGCCCTGGCTGCTGCCCGCAGCTCCTGTTTGTTTTCGAAAGAACACTGTAAAACACTGGGGCATCCGGCAGGGATGACCGTGATCATTATTTAAAAGCATCATTTATTTCTCCAGAAGTTTGGAAAGCCTCAACCAATGATGACAGGGAGGGGTGGAGCGGACTTTCCGGATCTTCATATAGTGACAGGTAAGAATTATTATATTTCCAGACCTGGTCATAGTACGGCAGCGTTATAAGAACCGGAATGTGAAGAAGCTCCTCTATTTCCTGATCCGAGTACATTCGTTGTTCTTTCCTAATTTGATTTACGATCACATGCATGTGATCGTAACTGACCTGCTTTTGGGTCAGCAGTCGGCGAAAGCGCTGATTGTTTTTAATTGAGCATTCCGTATCATCTGTGATCAGCAGGGCCAGGTCCGACATTTCCATAAGTTTTGCGGAAGCATCCGTGGATGCCATATCGGTATCGATAAGAATCAGGTCAAAATAAGTCTTCAAAGAAGAAATGAGCTGTATGATCCGATTGAGAGGCAGATGGTATGCTCCTTTCACCTGTTTGGCGGATAAAAGATGGATATTCCGACCGGGGACAGGCGTAAGATAGGGTTCCAGATCCTGCCAGTACAGAGGGGAAAGATCCCCCGCATTGTGCTTAAACAGATATTCCATTGTACGTGTTGGAAGTATGCGGAAAAGTGTTTCCTGGGCAGGGCAGGAGAGGGCCATATCAACCAGACAGACGGAAACGTCTTTACTAAATGCAATCGCCAGTTCTTTGGTTAATGTGGAGGTTCCAACTCCCCCTTTGGCCGAAATAAGTGATACAACGGCATGGCTCATATATTTTTCTGAATTCATAAAACTCCCCTTTTGAAATCTTAAGGATATTATATCTCAGGAGAGTGGTTCTGTCTAATAGTAAACCCGCTTCGCTTACCATAAGGCAACTTGTGATAATTTTTTTAAGCGGTATAATGCTTTTGAGATGAAAGTGGTCGGTGCCATTTAGAAGGTGAAATGGAATGAAAATTATATGTAAAAAGGGCTGCAGCTTAAAAAGCGCATTGCAGATAATGTCAGAATATATTGAGAAGAAGGGGCTGGAGTATCCTCTCATAAGCGGGGATTTGGAGATAGAAATCTCTTTGAAAAATCAAAAAGGGGAAGAATACCCGGGCAATAATCAGACGGTGTACTTTGATGAAAAGGAACTCCCTTTTCGGAATTGTGTACCCACTGAAAACGAGCCTATAAACATGCATTCACAATGCATAAAAACACGTTCCGGCTATTTCCCACACATTGAAATATACACTTAGATAACGTATAATACGAAATATATTTTGGGGAGCAATCTGGTGATATGTCAAGATGATTTTTGAAAAGATTTCGATATGTTTTCAGAAAAAGGGTAACTTTAATAGACCTATGCAAAAACACAGGCTAAAACCAGTTATTCATTTGATGTATCCAGCGATACGCCGGAGTACAGTTGGTTTCTGGCCAGCAATCCATAAACCAAACGAACGAATTTACGTGAAGTCAGCGCGAGTGCTCTTTTGTGTTGATGCTTCGGAACTTCGTTGTACTTCTTTCGATAGTACGCTCCGTACTCAACATTATGTTTTCTCATACTGTTGGCGGCTTCGCCAAGATAGTATCTGAGATAACGATTTCCGGCTTTACTCATTGGAGTATCTTCTCCATCGAAATCACCTGATTGGTTTGACTTCCACATGAGTCCGGCATATTTAGCAAGAGCATCAGAGGAATGAAAAGCAGAGATGTCGCCTATTTCAGCTACAATGCCACCTGCAAAGACAGGACCAATGCCATCTATGGATTGAAGAATAATAAAAGCATTAGGATTTAATCCTCTGATTTCTCTTTCGATGGCAATATCTATAAGCTTGATTTCTTTCTTGAAAGTTTCAATACAGTTGAAAGAGCTGGCAATAGATACATTTAATGGTTCATAAAGAGCTTTATCTAAGCGATAAGAATCTCTGGCCGCTTTCCTGAGTAATTCTGCGGTCTTGCTAATGTCTTTGATACGATTGCGACTTTTCTGTGCGAGAAAACTTATGAGATCTTCCTCAGATGAATCAATAATCTCCTCAGGAGATAAGTATTCTGTCAATACACTGGAAGAGGTTGCTCCATAAATATCGCAGAAAGGCTGGTCATCACCTTCTAACATCTGTAGTTCACTGAACTTCAGATACAGATTAGAAACCAGGTAGGTTTTCTCTCTGGTCATGCATTCAACAAGATGCAGACGATGCCTTGTGAGGCGTTTAAGAGCCAAGAACTGGCTTCCACGCCATGGCTCAGTTTCGATATTTCCTGCACGTGCATAATCGGCAATAACAAAGGCATCAATAGGATCAGACTTACCTAATCCGATATAAGACTTTTTGTAATTAGCTGTGCATTTGGGATTGAGCACAAAAACATAAGGTTTGAAATGCATCAGTTCCTCGCAGGAAGAGAGAAAATTTGCAATGTGAATGCTGTAAACAGAGGTAGACTCCAGAGCAGCAACAATCGTATTAAGATCAGGGTGTTCTTTCAAACATTCAAGAATCTTCTTGGCTAGTTCTTCAGCACCAGGCTGATTGTTAGCAAAAGAAGAGTTTATGTATTTATTTTTATAAAAATCCAAAGCACAAACATAGTTGGATTTTGAACTGACGTCAATACCGACGTAAAACGTAGATAATGGGTTAATCTTTAACATGATACCACCCGCCTTTCCGATTAAGTATTCTTGGAACCTGAAGAAAAGGTTTATCCTGGGAATCATATGCTGACCGAAACCTCGCGTAATAAGCATGCACCCTGGCAGCTCTTTTGCTGGTGCTGTACGCCAGGGGATGAAACATCTGTGTAAGCGGAATGTGACATATGATTCAGGCTGCAAGCTCCATAAGCAGGCACCGGAGACCGGGCTGAAAGGATTAAAAGCAGTGCCTCTAGACATCAGACTCTGCTGATATCATACCACAGAATAACCTATGAAACTAATAACCAATGTAGATGAGATGGAAAGGGTTTATCCCAGGTGTCTCAGATCATCTATAAATTTATAGAAAGGATAAGTGCATAACCATCATTTCTACTGGCTATACAATTATTATACGAGGAGTAGACGGTTGTGATTGTGAAGAAACGCTGAGACTGATCGCGGAAGGCAAGATCAACACGGAACCACTGATCACACACACCTACCCACTTAGCAGAATCGAAGAAGCCTATGAACTTTTTGAAAATAAGAGGAACGGCGTGATCAAGGTAGCGGTAGAATGTTAAATATAATAGAAATAAAAGATTTCCAGGCATCGGAGTTAGAGGTTTTCGCAAGGCTCACAGAAGACAGCTTTTGAATAAAAATCACCCAGAGAAAGGAATTTTTATAGCGGAAAGTCCCAAGGTGATCGGGAGGGCGTTGGATAAATCATGAAAATAGCGCAGCAACTATCTGGGTGCGATAGAATAGTGTTCGAAAATGGGTTAGTAGAAAAAAGAAAAACTTTTAGAAGAAAATTTCATTAAAAGATGTGCTGATACTTTTGCGGATGAACGAGGTCTTGTAATTCCGTTGGAAGATAGTGATTTAATAAAGGCATTAGAGGATTATCCTAATATGGGAGTTGATGCAATAGAAAATATTCTTGCAAGCAAATATGAACAAATTGTTTTTGAAAAATAATCCTTAGTAGTAAGAATTTACCTGTTACTACTAATTTTACTACTAACAGGTAGTAACAACATGCCTAATTCTGCTCTGGTTTGCCACAATCTGTAATTTCAGAGCATATCACAATAATCCCGGAAACCCTTGCAAAACAGGGCATTCCGGGGCAAAACAAGGAGAAATAAAATAATGATAAAAATACTATTCATCTGCCACCTAACACAGAAGGTGAAGCTATGGAGTTTATTGATGAATTTTTATCTATGCTAATGGATATGGAAACAACCAGTCAGCAATCAATCAATGATGCACCGGTCAACAAAGATTCTATTACGATCAATATAAATTGTGATGGGGCGGCAGGAACTACTCTTTTTTACTATGTAGATAAAGGAATCGAATATGTAGAACAGCCATATCAAGGAATTTATAAACCAACGCCTGCTTTAGGTAATTGTATAACTGAAATGCTTGCTTCGGCAGATAATAGACCGCTAATGGTAACATTTCAGGCATCGGTAATTGAAACGAATCATGATTCAATAATAGTAAAACCGGTAGATGGTTCTTTGGAACTTGATTCAGCAGATAAGTTTTATATATCAAACGAAGAGAACCTTGAATTGCAAATTGGAGATTTCGTAGAAATTAGCTATAACGGAGAAATAATGGAATCATATCCTGCACAATTAGGAGAGGTTTATAAAATTACCGTGATAGAACAGACAGAAGCAAATGCCATGTGGGATAGAATACCTATGGTAAGAATAGATGGTAAATTATACTACGATACAGGGAGAGAAAGCATCATGGATGCACGTTGTGGCACTATGGATGGAGAAATAACATCAACTGTCGATGGAACTGAAATACCAACAGAAGATAATCAGTCTAATTTTGGAAGTGGGTTTGGTTATCAGTATGGGGCAGACGATACAATAGAAATTTATATGAATGAAAAGTGGTTCGTCTTTGAATACAGAGAAGAATCTGAATGAGAGAATAAACGATAGATAAGTCAAATTAAATTCAAAAGGCTGTCTCAATAAAGGGATAGCCTTTTTCAATTCTCAGCCTAAATTTTCTCAATATTCAGTAGGCAAAATCCAAGATACAGTTGCTCAAATTGCTCGAAAAATTAAGAAATGTATGAATATACACTAAAATTGGGGAAATGAACAGCGGGAACACTTTTCCGAAAAGGGAGAAAAGGAATTGGAGCTTCTTCAGCGCCATGAGAAAACACCGGATTATTATAATATCGATGCATTGACGGGCCTGTATAACCGAGGAAAGTATGAACGGGATATCCGTATGTTTCAGGCTACAGGGTATGAACGGCTGTCCTGTGTTTATATGGATGTGGTAGGACTTCATGAAGCCCTTGCCCACGAACGCGCCCGAAAAGGCAGTCAGGACACCACGCAGGAAATTGAAATCTACTTCAATTTTTTAGGACGCTATATCCCACCATCCTTACAGCCGGTTCCTTTAACCCCGGAGGAACAGGAAGAACTGCGGAAAAAAAAGAAGAACGCAAGGACAGGCTTCATCAGAATTATTTGAAGCGGAAAGCCAGCGGCGCACAGAAACGGTATGAGGACAAAATCAAGGCGAAGAAAAAAGCGGAAATGGACGCTAAGAAAGCCCTGATCCGGGCTGAGGATATGAAAAAAGGTGTTTTTTCTATTGTTTGGCAGCTATCAAAAGGAGAACCGCGCAAAGGCAGCATAGCAGCCAGCGCAGCAGTCTAATCATCACGAAGCAAAGGAGAATGAATATGAGTAAGTTGACTTACATTCGTTGTGGAGATTATGATATACCCAACCTAAAACTTTCTGAACAGCCGGAAACTTCTATCGGCAAGTACGGCAGAATGCGAAAATCCTACCTAAAGGAACATCGCCCCATTCTCTACAACCATCTGCTGATGAGCGAGAAGCTGTATCCACACCTGTTAGAGATTGAGCGGACAGCACAGGGGCGTGTGGAAACCATGTTGCCTCACATGATGGAAGTTGCGGGTGTCACGGAAGAACTGAAAGCCTGTGACCCTATGCGTTGGGTGGGGCTGATGAACACATTAACGGCACAGATTGAGGAAATTTTAATCAGGGAACTGATTTGCAGCTGAATGGGAGGTGCGGGAAATGCTGACCTTTGAAAAGGTTTTGAAAGTGTTTCAGGCATATCTGGATGATGACCCTTTGTATGAGGTGGTTCAGACCAGCCACGGTTATACATTGATGGCATGGGAGCCCCACCGGAATGACTGGTACAGCGCCGAGATACAGAAAACCCCGGAGGATTTACGGAACGCTTTGTTGAGTACATACGCTAACTTTCTGGAAGATAAGATTACCGGAAATGACCGCGAGCTGACTGTGACAGAAACCGGAGAAATCCAGCAGAGGTGTCGGGAACTTTTGGAAAAGTGCCGGGAACCTTGATATAGAAATGCCAGAAGGAGGCCGCGATTATGCGTCCTCCTTCTGCTTCGCAGTCTGTTCCATTTTGAGCGCCCCGTCTATGGCACCTTCGATAATCGGCAGGTATTGTTCAGGACAGAGCTTCAGCTTGTGGCTGACCCGCTGCCGCTGTGCGCTTTCTTCCCGCATGATCTCCGGGTTAAAATATCGCTCTACGGGAAGTCCGCAGACCTTAATCAACTGGATCATCACAGGCAGGCTCGGAATCGCACCTTGATTCTCAATGTTGGCAAGATACCGCCATTCAATCCCAACCATTTCTGCCAATGTTTTTCGTGCCAGACGCTTTGCCTTTCGTGCGGCTTTGACATCTGCACCGAAGGTTTCAAAACCGGGACAATCTTCAACTTTCGCCATATAACATCACCCGGTTACATTGTATAATTCATACTTTGCCCGTTGAATGTTGCTATATGCAGGTTGGTTGAAGTTTATAATTCATATATAAAAGACCAGCGCCACTCAAAGTTGCTGGTCTTTCCGCATAATGATTTATTGTTAATTCTCTTTTAATGAAGCAATCCATGCTTGGATTGCTTCCACCAGTACATACTGCTGACGCAAAACAGCCATACCTGTTGCGGGAATACTGGGCTCATTTTCTTTTTTCTGTATATTATGTTCCAGATAGGATTTTAAAGTACTAATATTTTCCTCAATTTCTGCTATGCACGATTTTTGTTTTTCAGGTGGCAAGGAATCCAAATTCACAATAACAGCGTTGAAGTCCAGAAAAATGTTAATAGGCTTTCCAGAAATCTCAAACATGAGCCGTTCAAATTCTGCTTCTCCGGCTTCTGTCAGGGAATAAATCGCTTTTTCTGGCATCTTCCCTTCCTTTACGATTTCGCCTCGGATTAGCCCCTTTTCTTCTAACTGAATGGCTTTTTTATAAATGGATGGAGTGCTGATTTTTACCCATTTGGATATGTTTCTATATTCTACTAACTTTTGAATATCGTAGGCGCTCATTGGCTCCTTTTTCAATATTCCCAACACGATTAAATCTATGGTCGCCATGTGGAATCACGTCCTTTCACTATGCTTTCTGCATGAAAGAATACTGTCAAATCTACTATAAATTATAGTATTAGATTTTACACTCTTTGTCAAGACAAATCGCCTCGCTTCTCTTGACATATACTATAAATTATAGTATTATGATTTATGTGGTAGTATACTATAAAATATACTACTATAAATTATACTTAAAGAAGCGAAAGGAGTATTAACAATGAATGAACGCAACAACAAACTTGAGCTTTTGGGCAGTGCGCCTATCCCCAAAGCTCTGATGGCTCTCGGCATGCCGATTATGATTGGGATGTTGATCAATGCACTCTATAATCTGGTGGATGCTTATTTTGTGAGTGGCTTGGGCAAAAGTCAAATGGGTGCTATTTCTGTCGTATTTCCGTTGGGACAAGTCGTGGTTGGTTTAGGCCTTATGTTCGGTAACGGAGCCGCATCCTATCTGTCAAGACTATTGGGGCGCGGAGATAAAGATACCGCCGATAAAGTGGCAAGCACCGCACTGTATAGCAGTATTTTGATTGGTGCTATTATCATCCTACTTTCTGCGATTTTCCTTAAACCAATTTTGGTAATGTTGGGCGCGACGGAAACAATTATGCCGTATGCCTTGACATACGCAAGAATTTATGTGCTGTCCTGTATTTTCAATGTGTTTAATGTAACAATGAACAATATTGTAAGTAGCGAGGGTGCAGCAAAAACGACCATGTGTGCCTTGCTATTGGGAGCCGTATTGAACATCGGATTAGACCCTCTTTTCATTTATACTTTGGACATGGAAGTAGAAGGTGCAGCAATCGCCACAGCAATTTCGCAGATGGTATCCATGCTTGTTTATCTTACCTATGTTCTGCGCAAAAAAAGCGTATTTTCGTTCAGCATAAAAGAGTTTTCTCCTACGAGGCAAATGGTGACGGAAATTTTGAAAATTGGAGTTCCCACTTTGGTGTTCCAACTGCTAACAAGTCTTTCGATTGCGCTAATTAACCGCGTATCCAGCAATTATGGCGATTCGGTCATTGCAGGCATGGGGGCGGTTACGCGAATTACTTCTATGGGAACTCTTGTTGTTTTTGGATTTCTGAAAGGGTTCCAGCCTATTGCTGGATTCAGCTATGGGGCAAAGAAGTTTGATCGCCTGCGCGAAGCAATCAAAACCTCAATCATTTGGTCTACAAGTTTCTGCTTAGTCGTAGGCTTGGTGATGGCCGTTTTTTCTACACAGATTATCTCTCAATTTACTGAGGAAGATACTCAAATGGTTTTAGCGGGTCAAAAATCACTGTTTGCAAATGGGATCACATTCATTCTTTTTGGTTTCTACACGGTTTACTCCTCTTTGTTCCTTGCCTTGGGTAAAGGTGCGGCCGGTTTCTTTTTGGGAGCATGTAGACAAGGTGTCTGCTTTGTTCCTGTCATTTTGCTGCTACCTATGGTATGGGGAATGAACGGAATCCTATATGCCCAACCCATCGCAGATGTAATTTCCGTAGTAATCACTGTATTTATGGCGTTACACCTTCATCGGGAATTGTCTATGGCTGAAAAACAGATTATGTCCAATTCGGATATATAATGTACTTCCCCTTGACTTTTGCTATCAACAATAGTACTATTGATAATAGTAAAAGTTGGAGGTGTAGTTATGTCGTCAATCGATTTAGTCATACTTGGTATTGTATTGGAAAAACCGCAAAGCGCCTATGACATTCAAAAGGATGTGGAGTACCACCATTTTTCCCGCTGGACAAAAATAAGCGTACCTTCTATTTATCGCAAGGTTCTCCAGTTGAGCGAAAAGGGTTATCTGCAAAGCGATATTGTCAAGGGCGATAAGTTTGCGGATAAAGCCATTTATTCTATTACCGATCAGGGCAGAGCGTATTTCAAGGAGCTGATGGCCGCTTATGCCGCTGGCCCAGTACCCTTGCTATTCGATTTCAATGTGGTCATTACCAATCTGAACAAGATGGACAAAGCCGAAGCGTTGGAGCTGGTTTCGACTTTGCGCCGGAGCATACAATCCTCGGTTGAAGCTAACGAGGGCTATGCGCGGGAATTTGCAGACATTCCTTTGGTTGGGAGAACGATTTTTGAGCAGCAGCAGCTTCTCTATCAAGCCCTTATGGAATGGCTGGATCACTTTGAAGGACAGTTCTTAAAAGAATGAGCACGGCCTTCAAAAGCAGTTTGACCATCCTGTTTGAAGCTCCATTTTGGATCGGTCTATATGAAAGAACGGATAGCGGTAAATACGAGGTGTGCAAAATTACTTTTGGTTCAGAACCCAAAGACTATGAGATCTATGAGTTTCTGCTGAAGAATTGGCATAAGTTGAAATTCAGTCCACCGATCCAGACCGAAGTAGCCGTAGAGCGAAAAATCAATCCCAAACGAATGCAGCGCGAAATTCAAAGTCAACTGCAAGATAAAGGCATTGGCACAAAGGCACAGAAGGCGTTGAAACTTCAGCATGAGCAATGTAAGCTGGAACGGAAAACCAAGAGCCGTGAGCAGAAAGAGGCGGAGAAAGACCGTCAGTTTGCCATACGGCAGGAAAAGAAGAAAACCAAGCACAGAGGAAGATAACATGAAGATAGAATGGATTTTATGCCCCTTTTGCGGCAGCAAAACGCGATTGAAAATCCGCGATGATACAGTACTGGAAAACTTTCCATTATATTGTCCTAAATGCAAACATGAAATCCTGATTACAGTAAGAAAACTAAATTTATCCATCGTTCAAGAGCCAGACGCACAGATGCAGAGCCGATAATACACAATGTAAGTTTACTTGTGGTTATCGGTTCTTTTTTATCTTAATATACAACGAGAACCTGCCCCGCCCAACGGGGAAAGAAAAACCGTGGCAGGGCAGGTTGATTTTGTGCGCTTACTCTACATACTCTGGCGGCGGCTTTGATTTTCAGAGCCGCCGTTTCTTTCGTCTCCACTAAACAACGACGACCTAACACCGTGTAAATCCACGGCGGCATATAGGAGGATTGCCGCCGTGTCTATTTTTGCCTTTTTCACAGTACCCATGATCTGCACCAGCTAAAAAAAGCCTGTTCCCAGCAGCGGAGCAATGCGGTCAGAAGTATGCACTATACCATGTAACTAAACAGCAAAATATACTCCATTACGCTCGTATGGCTTTATGCCGTCCGGGCGCTTTTTTGTCCCTATGGAGCCGGAACATCGGGTCAGCATGGCCCGAATTTTATCCCCGGTGCCGCTCCCCGCCGCCTCATTCAGATTTACCCAAAAAATCTGAATGGAGGAAATGCAGATGGAAGTTACCATCAATTATAACGGACAAGCTGTGGCCGTGGAGGTCACGCTGGAAGTCTATGAATTTCTTGACCGGGCCGATCACAAAACGGAGAACCTGTTCCATGAACAGCGGCGGCATTGGGATGGCCGGGAGTTTGACGAGTACATCATTACCACCGAGGGTGTAGGGGTCTACGGCGAAACGCCGGAGGAATACCTTTGCCGCATGGAAACGCTGCATGAGCTGATGGCTGTTCTGGACACCTGTACCGAGGCCCAGCGCCGCCGGTTCCTGCTCTATGCGCTTGACGGACTGAGCCTTGCGGAGATCGGTATGCTATGTGGCTGCTCCAAAGTGGCTGTGTATCACCCTTGTGCGTGCCTATGTGAAGGACAACTTTGTAGACAAAGGAATGTGTGCCGACTTTGCTATCCATGACAAGGGAACCGGCAACCCTCATGTCCATATCATGCTGACGCTCCGGCCTCTGAAAGAAAATGGACAGTGGGGCAAAGTGCCGCAAGGCATACGATCTGGACGAGAATGGACAGCGTATCCCGGATGGGAAAGGCGGCTGGAAAAATCACAGAGAGGATACGACCGACTGGAACGATAAAGGGAATGTGGAGATTTGGCGGGCAGCGTGGGCAGCCTACACCAACCGGGCGCTGGAATCTGCCGGTAGACCGGAGCGCATTGACCACCGCAGTTACAAGCGGCAGGGCATTGATAAAATTCCCTCTGTCCATCTGGGGCCAGCCGCCAGCCAAATGGAAAAGCGCGGTATCCGCACCGACAAGGGGGCAAGTAAACCGACAGATCGCCGTCGACAACAAACTGCTGAAAGAAATCAAAGCCCGCATTACCCGCCTTTATCGCTGGTCGAAAGCCGAAGTGGAAAAACCACAAACACAGCAAAGCAGCTTGACCGCTTTGTGGGAGGCCCAGCAGCAGTTGAACACTCCCCGCACCCGCACCGGCAAAATCCGGGCTTTGCAGGAAAGCGCTGCACTATTCAGCTTTTTACAGGCAAACGGCATCCAGTCTATGCAGCAGCTTCATGAAAAAATCGCTGATATGAACAGCCGTTACTATGACCTGCGGGGAAAGATCGTCAAGGCTGAGCGCCGGATCGCCACTCTTACCGAACGCGGGGAGATGTGGGAACAGTACAACCAGTACAAGTCCATCCACAAGCAGCTTGCCAAAGTAAAGCCGGAAAAGCGGGAACAGTTTGAGCAGCGCCACAGCCGGGAACTGATCCTGTATGACGCAGCAGTCCGGTATCTGAAAGACTTGAAAGACAGCGGCGAGGGGAATCACCCCGAAGGCATGGCAGCGGGAAATCGACCAGCTGGCCGCCGGAAAGCAGACAGACACGCTTGCCATGAAATCCATGCGGGAGGATTTGAAAGCAGTGGAACGGCTCCGCAAAACCGCCGAGCAGCTGTCCCGGCAGGAACGGAACAAGTCTCACGACCGGGAGCCGGAGCGGTAAAGGATACTGCGTTTTGGCGTACCCCTGTCAAGTGCGTCGCGTTTCACGACATACCTTTGCATACACAGAAAAAACCGCCGTACAGGTTTCCCCATACGGCGGCAGACTGTTTATTTGCCGAACAAGTCGCTGTGTGTGCCGGTGCGGGCCAGCGTCAGCACCAGAACATCATCCTCTATGCGGTAGACAAGCAGCCAGTCCGGGAGAATATGACATTCTCGATGGCCTGCCCAATCGCCGGACAGGTCATGGTCACGGTTCTTATCCGGCAGCGGTTCGCCCATTGCCAGCAATGCTACGACCTGCTCCAGCAGTTCGATCTTCAAGCCACGCTTGATGGCTCGTTTGTAGTCTTTTTTGAAACTGGTCGTGTACTTGACGGTATATTTGGTTTCTTTCATCTTTTCAGGTCAGCAAACAACTCGTCAAGGTCATTGTAGCCCTTTACAGACGGGTCTTTTGCAATCCTTTCCGCTTCCAGCATGGCAGCAACCGTTTCTTTGTTCGGCTGTTCCAGCCTTACCTCAAAGGGAATGCCGCCTTCACGAAGCGACTGGCGCACAAAGATGTTAAACGCCGTAGTCAGGTTCATGCCAAGTTCAGTAAACAGTGCGTCCGCCTGCGCTTTCAAATCTGCGTCCATGCGGATACTGATGTTTGTGGTATTTCCAGCCATACGATCAACCCCTTTCTGCTGGCAATTATAGTATATGCCATTTGCACGAAGAAAACAATACTTTGCACGAATATTTAACAATAAATTCATTCAAGGAGGTTATCGGATTTATGAAAGAAATCATTTATGAAGAACAACAAGACTGAACCTATCCCTGTCATGGATTACCGCCAGTACCGCAGAGCGCGGAGGCTGGTGCATGAGTGCTGCAACTACATCGACGGAAACTGTATCGCTCTGGACGATGGGGAGGAATGTGTCTGTGTCCAGTCTATTTCCTACTCCCTGTTGTGCAGGTGGTTTCGGGCGGCGGTATTGCCGCAGGATAAGGAACTGGAAACGGCGCTGTTCCACCGGCTGAATGCTAAGAAATGCGCCGTATGTGGGGCGCTGTTTACCCCCGGTTCCAACAGGGCCAAATACTGCCCGGAATGTGCCACACGCATGAAGCGGATTAACGCTGCAAAGCGCAAGCGGAAACAACGGGAGAAATGTCACGCTTTAGGGGCTGAAAAACCCTTGTAAATCAAGGCTTTTTTCGAGGGTGTCAACGGTAAGCTGATAGATTTATCCTCTGACCCCTAAAATAGCCTTAAAATGCGTACAGAATCCCAAGAGCCCACCCAAGGAGGAACCCTATGTCAGACAATCGAAAATATTATTACCTGAAACTCAAAGAAAACTATTTTGATGATGATTCCATCGTGCTGCTGGAAAGTATGCAGGACGGTGTGCTGTATTCCAACATTCTGCTCAAGCTGTATCTGAAATCGCTGAAACATGGCGGGCGGCTCCAGCTTGACGAGGACATCCCTTACACGGCGCAGATGATCGCCACCATTACCCGCCAGCAGATCGGCACTGTGGAGAGGAGAGAGCCTTGCAGATCTTTTGAAGCTGGGTCTTGTGGAGGTGCTGGACAGCGGCACATTCTACATGAGCAACATCGAACTTTAATCGGCCAGTCCTCTACCGAGGCTGCGAAGCTCCAAAATAAGGCTCTTTCTGCGCTCCGGACAAGTGGCGGACATTTTCCGACATTCGTCCACCAGAGATAGAGTTAGAGAAAGAGATAGAGAAGGTGCGCCCTAAAACAGGGCACCCTTCCCACACCTATGGCCGTTATCAGAATGTTTTCCTGACGGACGGGGAACTGGCAGACTTGCAGGCCAGCTTTCCTGCTGTATGGGAACAGTACATCGAAAAGCTGTCCGAGTACATGGCTTCTACCGGCAAGCGGTATCAGAGCCATGCAGCCACCATCCGGCGCTGGGCCGGTGAGGACGCTAAAAACGGTCACACACTTATGCAACCGGGATTACAGCGTAAAGGAGGATGAAACTGTATGATTGAGATTACCGCAGAAATCCGGGCGTTCATCCAGCCATTATCAAGGTCGCTTTTCTTTGGAGGTTTTAAACTCATGCGAAATCACCTCCGAGCATGTTGGAAAGGTATGGATCAGCTCCATAGCGTCCTTCCAGATACTGCTTATCGTAGGCCGCGGTATTTTGACGCGGTCGTTATCTTCCCCACGGATTTCATGCAACGAATAGATTTCGCTTTCGTGGGAAGCATTCTCCGCGGCAAACCAGATCTCGTCACGGCGGAATATGGTATTTTTTAAAGTATACATATCATGGGATGTGAATAAAAGCTGGGCCCCATATTTGTTGATCTCTTTATTTTTGAACAGGGAAATGACATAGCGCAAAAGCTTCGGATGAAGCTTTGCATCCAGCTCATCAATGATCACCATGCGTCCTTCTCTGAGGGCAAGCAAGATCACCGGAAGGGCCGCGATAAGCTTCTTGGTTCCATCGGATTCCTGGGAGAATGGCAATTCATATTCCTGGGAAGATAACGTGCGCTGCATGAAGAGCTGCTTTGTATCTTCATCATAGCGGTACCCGGTGATATCAATATCCATATCATTTAAAGCGCGGATGAACTGCTCCTTATATGGCGCATCTTTGGCTAACAGAATCTGATGTTCCACTACGGGATTTGCATAGCTGCGGATAATGCAGCTTTCAAACCATGTAATAACCTCGCTGATGACCGGAATGTCATAGTTAATGGCCGGGAAAGAAAGATACGGCATCTTAGGGTTAATGCTGGTGTTCAGGCTTTTTTTATTAATCGTATAGCCAAGGGAAATGCTGTCAGCCTCACGTTCAAAAATCATGGCAGTTTTCTTCCCAGTGACTGCTTTTCTGTAAAGGGATTCCGATATAACCTCATCATTTTTTAAGGCGAGATAGTAGCAGTATTCATTCTTCTCAATCCTGAAAAATATCCGGAATTCGATCGGTTCATTTTTGGAAATCTCATCAAACAGAAAGGGAACTGCATCAATTTTCTGCTGGAGGATGAAACCCTGTCTGTTTTTCCCTAATTCATTCACCGGTTTTACGATCGTAGAGATGACGCAAGCAAGCGCCTGCAACAGGTTTGACTTTCCACCGCCATTTGGGCCATAGACGACATTAACTGGCAGAAGATCAGAGGCAGAAGTCTCAGTGATCAGTGTATTTTTGAATTCAGGAAGTACTGCAGCCTGATAATCTAAAGTAGTTTCATTTTTGTAAGACTTAAAATTTTGAAAAGTAAACTGGCATAACATGATTGGAAGCCTCCTTTCCCCTATAGTATGACCACAAAAAATCAAAACATCAAGTTATATATTCGATATAAGGAAATAAATTTATGAAATGGATTATAAAACGATAATTTTGCGACTTTTTACGACCTTATTCATAAGTCAGATAGCCATTAAAAAATTAATGAAAAATTTTTAGAGCTTTTGAAACTTTTCAGGGTTTCAATACGTCTAATTAGTGTAATTAAAAAATCAAATCTATTTAGTTTGGAGGCTTTATTATGAAAAAAAGAAATCTTATTACAGTTTTGATGATGACCGCGGCTTTGGCTGCTGGATGCGGTGCCAAGGCTGAGACAACCACAGCAGCGCCTACCCAGGCGGAAACGACCAAGGCAGAAACAACGCAGGCAGAAACCACCCAGAGCGAGACAACTCAGTCTGAATCGCAGAAAACAGAGGAAAAAACGGAATCTGTGACAGGAAAGATTGAGGAGATCAAGGATTTTATGTTCACGATCGAAAGCGATAAGGGTACCTATGCAATGACATTCGATACCGCACCGGAAGGCTTATCAGATGTTAAAGAAGGAGATGAGGTAACGGTAACCTATACGGGAGAGCTCAGCGAAGTGGATGCGTTTACAGGAACCATTATTTCTGTGGAGAAAGCAAATTAATGTGATGAGAAAACGCTAAAATTTATCACTGGATGCCAGGAATATTCATAGGCCCGGCTGGGATATGTATTGAAGCTTTTTGGCAAGAATTACGAAAACCCGCTGCTATATGGAAATCATGCAACAGCGGGTTTTGGCTGTTTTTATATGGCCGGTAATGTTCTACACTAAAATATATAGGTGTGTATGAATGCTGAGAAAATCATATGTATTTATTTTCGCCATATGCAAGAGGATATTACCCAATTTCCATTGCTCCCTCGACTTTTTTATTAAATGGGAGAGAGAATTGGCTGCATAAATTCCTTGATTGCTGGCGCAGCAGCGCCGTTTTCATTTTCCTTCCATTTATTTTTCTTTTATCCATTGAGTGCGCCGCCTGATGGCGGAACGCCTGACGGCGAGCGAACAAATTAGGGGAGCCTAGTGGAGAAATATTTTTTCGAGAGGTCAGGAAAATAGCGGGAGAGAAGAGAATGGAATTGAGTTTCGGAGTTGCATATGGCGAAAATAGATACATATAATTTGTCTACACTACTCTCTTTCGAATATGAGGCGGTATTATTAAGCAAAAATATGGCAATATCCATCATGATGCCACTTTTCCTTGCTATCTTTACGGTTTTGCATTAGAATGAAGAAGCACTTAAATTCATACTATCTAAAAAAGTAATCGTTCTCGTTTCTGAGTCGGTTACTTTTTTATAAGTAAGCAATGCTATATTGTTGCGTTATTTCATCTTTTACAATCATTACACATACCGCATTGAAAATTTTAAAGAAGTAGAGAAAGCCTGGATTACTAATTCTTCCAGGCTTTCTTTACTTCTTTTATGGAGTCGAAAATATAAGTTGGAGAGTACGTATAAATCATAGTATCTGTTTTTTTCGCTTCACCGGTTAGTACCAGGACTGTCTCTACCCCAGAAGCGTTCCCGCATGCAATGTCAGTGTAAAACCTGTCACCCACTATCACGGTTTCCTCTTTGGAAAACGGATTTTCCCGGAGTGCAATATCCACCATATCGGTAGAAGGTTTTCCGATATAATGTGGTACCTGGCCTGTGGCATTAGTGATCATCTGACATATGGAGCCACAGTCGGGTACATAGCCAAATGGGACCGGGCAGACCAGATCCGGGTTGGTGGCCAGGAAGGTGACAGGGCGGGTCTGCAGGATGCGGCAGGTGTCAGTCAGCTTCTTGTAGGTAAGTTCGCTGTCGTAGGCAACCAGCACAAAGGAAATATCCTGGGTGTCCGGATCCGTGGTGACGCGGATTCCATGTCCTTCAAGCTCTCGAATCAGTGATCGTGTTCCAAGTGTATAGATAGTCTTTCCAGCTGCGTGTTGCCGCAGCCAGCTGGCAGAAGCGGTGGAGGCAGTTACAAAATTCTGAGGATCGGTTGAGACACCCATCTGACGGAATTTTTTGATGTAGTCCGCAATGCTTTTGGTGGAGTTATTGGTAATGAATACAAACTGCCCGCCGCGCTCTTTAATTTCCTGGAAGAATTCCGCCGCTCCGGGCAGCAGGACATCGCCCAAGGCCACGGTTCCGTCAATATCAAATAAGAAGAGTTTCTTTTCGGAAAGCATAAGCTACCTCCGGATCTGCTCCAGAAGCCAGGAAATGTCTTCTTGGATTCCGGATTCATCATCTGCCACATTCGGGCTGTATTCCAGAACCAGATCTGCGTTTGGAGTCAGTCTCTGATAATCAGACAGAAACAGGGGAAAATCCAGGGTCCCGTGGAAAATCCGCTGATGGCTGTCGTGAACACCGTCGTTGTTGTGAAGATGGTAAGCCACGATCTGATCCTTTAACGCTTCCATGGTCTGCTCCAGGTCCCAGCCGTTGGCGTAAGCATGGCCAATGTCGATCAGCACCGGATAATGTTCTTCCCTGCAGAGCTGGATAAACGCATCCTGGTCAAACAGCATGTTGCCGCGGTCCAGGACACCGACATTCTCCACCACCACCGGGATCTGGTGCGGCTTGAACAGCTCCGCAATTTCCCTGTAGTTTTCTCTGGAAACACGGATCATCTCTTCCCGGCGTTCTTCCGTCACCGGGATGTTGTTGTGATGAAAGACCAGATACTGGCTTCGAAGGCGCACACAGTAAGGCAGGGTTTGGCGGATCAGGTCCATGGAGTGCGCATATTCCGGGGTGCCGGGGGCTGCGCTGTGCTCGGTTTCATAGTACGGGCCATGAAAACTAACTGGGATTCCTTCAAACTCCGGCAGGCAATGAAGAAGCTCTTCCTCATAGCAGTCTGCGTCAAACATAGGGAACAGCTCGACGCCAATCTGACCACGGAAGGCATGTAAATGCGGGATGACCCGGGCAAGCTGACCCGGTTTATACACATTGGTACTGACCAAAAGATTCATGATATTTACCTCCTGTTTTCTGGTTTTTATTCTGGGCATCCGGCATGGAAAAATCCAGGGCTGCGTTCAGACGGCGAATTTCTTCTGGATATCCAAGGGACTTCTCGCTCTGGGCATCAAACAGATGCAGTTTGCGGAAATCAATATTCATGAAAATGTTTTCGCCTGGGCGCGGGACCGAGTCATTGCAGATGGCAATCAACTCACTCTTTTCACCCTTGACATCAATATAAACGCCGTAGCGGTTTCCATAGTCCTCCACGTATTTTACGGTTCCGCAGATGGAAGTTTCCGTTGGACGGCTGCTTAAGACTATATGTTCCGGGCGGATGCCAACGCAGTATTTTCCGGATGGACAGGCATCTGCGATCGGACGCCACATCGGAGCCAGTCTGATCATCTGGTCTCCGATGGAGAGATTGCCGTTTTCATACTGGCAGGAGATGATGTTCATGGACGGAGAGCCAATGAATCGGGCACAGAAAATACTTGCCGGCATATTGTATACATGGCTTGGCGTGTCCAGCATTTCCATATTTCCGCGATACATGATGGCAACACGCTGTCCCACGGTCATGGCCTCAATCTGGTCATGAGTGACATAAACCATGGTCGGACGGTACATCTCGTGGATCTTGACCAGTTCTTTTCGCGCACGCAGGCGGAGCTGTGCATCCAGGTTGGAAAGCGGTTCATCCAGAAGAAAGTAGTCAGAGCGTTTTACGACGGCGCGGGCCAGGGCAACACGCTGGCGCTGTCCACCGGAAAGATCCTTCGGCTTGCGGTCCTCCAGACCTTTCAGCTGCAGCATTTCCAGTACTTCCTCCAGGCGGCGGTTAATCTCAGCCGCTTCCATTTTGTGGGCTTTCAGACCGTAGATGATGTTATTTTTTACAGTCATATGCGGGAAAAGGGCGTAGTTCTGGAATACCATGGATACGCCGCGGTCTCCGCAGGCAACATTGTTGACTACCTGGCCTCGCATATGCAGGGAGCCGGAGGTGATATCCTCCAGACCGGCGATCATGCGCAGGGTGGTGGATTTTCCGCAGCCGGACGGGCCCAGCAGAATCAGCCGCTCCCCTTCCCGGATTTCCATATTCAAATCATTGACGATCACATTTTTTCCGTATGCTTTTACGACGTGTTCAAAAACGATATTATTCATAAGTCCTCCTGACAGATTAACCTTTTACGCCGGATGCGGCAAAGGTGTTGATGATATAGCGCTGGAAAATAAGATACAGAGCCAGCGGAATGATCATGGTGATGACGGATACGGCCATGGCAATGGTAAATTCGGTGCCGCCCTCAGCGCTGATGTACATCTGGAGCGCCAGGGAAAGCGTGTAGTTTTCCTTGCTCTTTAAGATGAGCACCGGCCATACATACTCGTTCCAGGAATTGATAAAGAAAATGATCCCGGTCGTGAGAATGGACGGGCGTACCAGCGGCAGGATGATATCTCGCATGATCTTGAGGCTACCGATGCCTTCCATCCGCGCAGCCTCAATGAGGGCCTTCGGGATTCCGCGCATGGCCTGGCGCAGCAGGAAGATACCTAAAACATCCGCAAACTGCGGAAGTGCCACGCCCCAGATGCAATCCCGCAGACCGAGTTTTGAAATCATCAGGTAGTTTGGAATCATGGTCACGGTGAACGGAATAAACATGGTACTCAGCATGATAAAGTAGAAAAACTGTTTTCCTTTGTAATCAAAATAGACAAAGGAATAGGCGGCAAACAGGCTGGTAATGGTTTTGAAGGTGGTAACGGATGCCGCGATCAGAAATGTATTTAAAGTTATCTGGACAAATGGCAGTTTTTCAAATACATGCCGGTAGTTTTCCAGAGTCGGGTGAGACGGAATGATCTCAAAAATAGTATTAAATGCGTCCTGCAGAGTCTTGAAGGAGTTGGACAGAGCGAACACGATGGGAACCAGCATGAGGAAGACGATGGCGCCCAGGATCATGTGCCAGCCAATTTCCGAATGATTGTTAGTTTTCATAGTAGACTCCCTTCTCCACAAATTTAAATTCCAGAAGTAAAAGGACAATGAACAGCAGCATGGTCAGAATGGAAATGGCCGATGAGGTGCCGGTCCGATACAAGGTAAAGGCCTCGTGGTAGGAAGCGTAGATCAGGTTGGAACTGGCGTAGTTCGGTCCGCCCTGGGTAATGACCTTGATGGGGGTGAACACATACTGGAGTCCCTGGACAATGGTGGTGATGAACACGTAAATTCCGGTAGCGGAGCTCATTGGCACAATGATGTCCAGAAAGATTTTCCACATGGGAACCTGATCCAGCCGTGCAGCCTCAATAACTTCCTGGGATACGCCGGAGACACCGGCTAAAATATTGATGAAGTTGTAGCCGAAGGTCTTCCAGGTGGTAATGATGCAGAGCACGGCAATGACCCATCCGTCGGTTTTGGACCAGAAGGGCATCTGGATGCCGAATTTACCGAGAATGATGGCCACCAGTCCGGAAATCGGGTTTAAGATCCAGGTATAGAGGATGGAGCCGACCACCAGGGAGATGACGCTAGGAAGGAAGAACACAGCCTTGTAAAAACTCTTTCCATGCCGGATCACGGCGGAGAGGATAAAGGAGAGAATATAGGGCAGCACAAAGTTCAGGACCAGCAGAACCAGAATGTAAGCAAGGGTATTGCCCAGAATCTTAAAGGTATTCGGATCTCGGAATACGGCAATGTAGTTGTTCAGACCGACAAATTTTTTGACAGGCTTTACCATGTTCCACTCAAAAAAGCTTAAGTAAAAGGTATAAAGGAGTGGGTAAAACATAAAGACTGCGAACACGGCTAGGGACGGGATCAGAAACAGATATCCCAGAATCGTTTGTTTTTTTGTTTCTTTATTCAAGTGATTACCTCCGTAAATTCAGGAAAACCGGTACCTTCCCGTGAGCAAAAGGGAAAGTACCGGTCTGCATCTGGAATGTCAGCTTACTGTGCGTCTAACAGGGCATTGATGGCATCCTGGGTGGAAGTCATACCCTCCTCGGCAGTTACCTGTCCACCGAAGATCTGATCTCTCATATCCAGGAGCATCTGCTCAGCCTGAAGACCTGCATCACCCGGGAAGGATGTCCAGGAAACCACGCCGTCCATCTGCTCAATGGCAGCCTTCATCATCTCATTTTCAGCCAGGAAGGATTTCAGTCCGTTCTCTGCGTCTGCAACGTCCTTTCTTGGCGGTACATAACCGGTTCCGATGGTCCATGCAGCCATGGATTCCACGCTGTACAGGTATTTCTCAAACTCCCATGCGGCTTCCTTCTGCTCATCGGTCTGTGCGGTGATAGCTAAGAAGCATCCGCCTGCCGGAACTTTACGCGGGCTGCTGCCCCATGTCGGGGATTTTACGGTAGCGACATCGAACTGCGCGCTCTTCTGAACGGATGCGCGACGGGCAATGGTGGTGTAGAGCATTGCGCAGTTGCCATCAATAAAGCTCTGGCAGCCTTCATCCCAGGAAACATGGAGAGCGGCTCCGTCCTTGATGAGGTCAGCAACCATCTGCATAGCCTGAATGCCTTCCGGGCTTGCGAAGCTTGCCTGAATCTTGCCATCTGCGGTCTTGGTCAGCATGGAAGTGTTATTGCTCTCGATGAGTCCCTGCTGTGCCCAGAAGTCTGCCGGCTCTTGCATATAGAAACCATATTTTCCGGTCTTTTCCTGAACAGTTCTGGCAAAGGAATCAACCTCTTCCCAGGTCTTCGGTCCCTCTTCGGAAAGTCCTGCTTCCTTCAGCAGATCGCGGTTGATGTAGAGAACCGGGCTGCTTAAAGAATACGGTATTCCGACCTGTACGCCATCACTGTTTACCGCCAGATCCAGGACGTTTGGCAGGAAATTGTCGGTCAGGAAGGTTTTGTCAGAAGCATCATACTGGTCGATGATCTCCTGTGGGGAGGTGTAGGAAAAGTTGTTGGAAAAATAATCCAGGAAAGCCCAGCCGATCTGAACCAGTGCCGGGGTATTGCCGGTAGCGGCTTCAGCCTGCAGGTTCTGCATCAGTCCCTTATACATATCCGGGTTATATTTAGCAACAACTTCAATGTGGTCATTGTTCTCATTAAAGTTTTTTACCAGTTCATCTACGGTCAGTCCGCCCTGGTTCTCTGCATTACAGTGCCAGTACTCGATAACGGTTTTGGAACCATTGCCGGAAGCGGTGCTCTCGGCGGAAGTGGTGGCTTCGGAAGAGGCGGAACCTGCTGTGGTATCTGCGGAAGTAGACTGACTGGATGAACCGCATCCGGTCAGAGAGATCATGGCACCAGCCATGCAAAGTGCTGTGAGACATTTTAGATTTTTTTTCATAATGTTTTTCTCCTCGTGTTAGTCTGGCAATAGGATTGGTTATGTGTTTCACAGTTTCCGATTATAGTGTTGTATGGTCTTGACATCTATCATGAAACAGTAAAAACATTGTAAGTTTTTAAACAAGAAACTAGGAAAAATGCAAATAATTGTTAAGTATGTTAATTCTAAGAAAAATACCAAATTTGCAAGTTTGAAATTTTTGATTTTAGTGGAATGTTAAGATTAGCGAACGGGCAATAGATTATTTCCGCAAAACACCAATATCATCAGCATCGAGTACGATGATAATGAATACGGATTTTCTTCGATGTGAGAGTTCGGAAAAGATTGGATTAAAGATTCGATTCTTATACTGCAGTCAAAATCAAATATTCGGAGAAATCTTCTGATTTTGACTGTTCTGGGGAAATTCTAATAATTTGAGTTCAAATCTTTAGTTTGATATTGTTGCACTTGTGTAATAAACCATTCTGTGATAAGTTGTATCTATCTGCACTTTCTATACTTAGATAAGGGGGTTTTTCATGTCTCAAGAATACATTACCTTTACAATCGGCCAGAAAGAATATTGCCCTGATTGCTCATGACAACGAAAAACAGAAACTGATTGCATGGTGTAAAGAACACAAAGCTGAGCTAGAGAAGCATAATCTTTACGGAACAGGTACAACGGCCCGCATGATCACAGATCAGACTGGACTTACAGTAAAAGGTTATAACAGCGGCCCATTAGGTGGAGACCAACAGATCGGTGCTAAGATTGTGGAGGGTGTCATTGACTTCGTGATTTTCTTTTCGGATCCGCTGACAGCGCAACCTCATGATCCAGATGTAAAAGCCCTGATGAGGATTTCCCAGGTCTACGATATTCCAATGGCCGTCAATAAATCCACTGCGGATTTTATGATTACATCCTGTTATATGAATCTTGATTACAAGCATGAAGTGATCAATTTCAAACAGCATATTGCAGATCGGGCAGAAACACTGTAAGTACCTGCCTGAACCACGCAATGAGACCGGTCCGTCACGCCGGTCTTATATTTTTCTTTATCAGAGATATGCTGTAGCCCGGGTCATACATTTTAGCTGTTTCTGTTGCTTCTGAAGAGCTCATTCAGGAGCCAATTCCAATACTTTTTTCCTTTCAGAATGCCCGTATATGAAAAATTTGAATTATTGGAAGCAACTAAGCGTGGAAAAGAATCATTTAAGCGCTAACGAGGTTTCACCCGCTTTGGTTCATTTCGAGGAAAAAGAATGGCACCGGAACCGAAACTCCGATGCCTGTACATTTTCCTGTTTCATTTTGCGCCGTTAATCCTCTAATTCCCGGTCTATGAATTTTGCGGTTTTTAATACAAACTGAGCCACCTATTCTTTTGTCCAATCTTCAACTTCTAAGTCATCAACTCGGAAGAACTCTCTGGTATTATTTGTCACAAGAACCAACCCTTCTGATCTCGCATGACCGGCAATCAGCATATCCATCGGACCAATTGGTGTTCCCTTTCGTTCAAGGTCTGCACGAACCTTTCCGTATTCTTCTGCAGCATAATTGTCAAACTGAAGAATAGAAATAGACGACAAGAACAATGTAATTGCTACACGGTTGCGTTCCACCGCCTGACTCTTTTCCACTCCATGCATCAGTTCTCCATAAGTAATGGACGAGATACACATATCGTCTGGATCATGCTTCAGAAAATTTTTTATGACTTCGGGCGGCTTATGCTTGATTGCATAGATACAAATATTAGTGTCCAGCATATACTTCATAGAGCTTCACGCTCCTGTACCGCAGGCTGTTCTCTGCCATCACTCATGAAGTCATCCGAGAACAGTTCCAAGCTGTTCAGGAAAGCGGACCACTTGTTTTCCTTCGGCATCAGAATAACAATATCACCGACCTTATTAATCGCCACTTCATCACCATTGAAGCGATATTCCTTCGGAAGTCGAACCGCTTGGCTCCGACCATTTTCAAATAACTTTGCAGTCATCATAGTAATGCACCTCCTTATATTATTAGTATATATCGTGGTATATATTTTGTCAAGTTATTCTCTGCGTTTCCAGGGATTTCGCTTTTAGCACTGTATATTTATAAATAGTGCCCCTCCAACACTATTTTTCTTTTGCTTCCTGAATAGCTGAATGCAAACAAAGTTCCCCCTTAGCTCGTTTCAAGGCGCCTGTTCTTATTTTCCCACTGACATACTATCCGCCTTTTTCATACAAGATACATTTTACTTTTTCCAACAATAGCTCATCACAAAACTTCCGGTTTACACTTTTTCGGCTGTTCACACTTTCTTTAAATCTTTGAATACAACGATACGGCAATTTCTGAAGAACTCCTTCCTGAGTCCATTCTAACATTTTTTTGCTTTCCGAATGCCCGTATATGTAAAATTTGATAATTCTGCCCAATAAACAGAAATATGTAAGAAATTGTTAATCTCATCTTTCTTGTCAGATATTCCTATTATTTCTATAATGAAAGTAAATACAAAATTGGAAATTCGCCTGTTTTCCGGAAAGGAGATGACATGATGAAACAAAAGAAGCGAGTCTGGATGTCCTTTAATTTATGGGAAGCAAATGTATTTGAACAGTACCTGGAAGAAATGGCAGCGCAGGGCTGGTTTCTGGAGAGCGTTGGCGGTTCTGTCATGAAGTTTCATAGAGCAGAACCTGCAAAGAGAAGATATGCAGCCCTTCTGGTTCCGGGAAGTTCTTCCCTCACAGGCGCGGACAGCTGGAAAGCAGAGCAGTTCCGTAAGCAGTGCCAGGAAGCCGGCTGGAATTTTGAATGCAGCGGTACTTTCTGGCAGATTTTTTATACGACGGATGATGCAGTGGAGCGTACAGGGGACATGACCGAAGAAAAGCAGTTCCTGATCCAGAAATCGCTTTCCTGGACCTGGTCTGTGAAGCTTTGTTACCCTGTTCTGATCGTATTAGAGGCATGGGCGGTATACCGATACTTGCAAAATCCAGGGAAACTGTTTTCCGATTCCATGCTGCTTCTTCTTAATCTTCTTATGGTTGGGATCTTTGTGTCCTGGATCGTTTCATATGTACGGATTTTCTGGTGGGTTTATAAGACTACCTCTGCTTTCAAAAAAGGGGAACCACTTCCGAAAATGGATCTTAGGCGAAAGGTAAACTTTAAAAAGCGCATTATTCTATTTGACGGCATCCTGATACTGGGGGGCCTGGCATTTTCTTCTTCCATGAGTGCCTTTGTCGGATTTATGATCTCTTCCGTACTCATTGTAGCAATTTCATTTTTTATGAGAAACTGGATCCGAAATAATGGAAGTGGTGATAACCGCGATGACTGGATTGGATACCTGGTTGGCGTCGCTGTGGTCTGCATGATCACCATTCCCCTGTGTAACGCGGCCACGTCACATTTTCTGGGAGAGGAAGAACCGGACGCTGATAAAAAGCAGACCATATTTGCAAGCTGCCAGAATGATGAATTTAAAATAAATGGTTCTGGAACGCCGGTAGGCGTTACCATATACAAAAGTCCCATTCCATGGATCATTCGCAAAACCAGCGAGTGTTATCCAAAAGACATGTCCGATTTGTGGGACCAGACAGAGCAGAAGCTTCCGGCCGAAATGGAAAGTCTTTCAAATGGTATGGAAGTGGCCTGGTACCGCTATATGTTCCGGAAAGATGAAACTAATCCGGATCCAGAAAGCAATGCTTCCGTGAATAAGGAGGAACCTGCTCTGGATGAGGTAATTTTAAAAGATAAATCACACCTGATCATTCTGGATTTCGGTGGTGGAACAGATCTGGCCGGCCTGAAGGAAGCAGTGGCTGCTTTCGAAGAGGATGATAAACCATATATGGGGGCACCGAAAATAGTTCTTGATGGACATAACTATTTTGCAACGGAATTATGTATTGTGAACGAGGTGCCTGAAAGGTATTTATATGCCGGCGAATTAACTGACCAGGAGAAGAAATATGCTTTCATTGATGGAAGCAAGTACTATACACCAAATAGTGATGGAGTGCCTGAAGACTTTTATATTTATCAGGAGTGTGGGACTCCAGTAAGCGAACACGAAGTGGATAATACTAAACGTCAGTGGGCGTATGTCAAATGGAGACTGGAAGATTAACAATATTGAGAGGTATCTATATGGAAAATAAGAGATTTGAAATTACTGAAACCGCTGGAAGTGTAAAGGGTTTTTATGTGGTAGTAGATAAAGAAACCGGTGTCAATTATGTTGTTGCAAAGTTTGGCACTGGTGTTGGCATTTGCCCTTTAATTGATAAAAATGGAAAACCCATTGTTACAGAGTAATTGCCTATAGAAAAGAGGTTTCCCACGCAACATGAACATCGGTTGCCTTCGAAATGAGTGATCAGCAAGCCGATGTCTCCTTTGATAGATATTGCCGTTTTGAACTGGAATCAACTGTATTCCTTTATTGTGAACGATTCCAATTGTATTTCTGTAAAGATTACGGATGAAACCAGGTACTCATGAAGAAATTATTATAGAAGAAGATGCTTATCCGTATGTATTCTATTTGGCATCTATTCCTTCGGAGTACATTTTTATTGATGCCGAAGGAAATGCACTTAATGACAACTACTGGCTTATAGGACTGTGAAATCGGGATTTGGAGGTAAAAAGCATGATGAAGCTCGATAATTTTATTAATATGATGACAGGACACTTTAATAACAAAGAGCAGTTTGATAATATGCAGAGAGAAGGGAAAACATATCCTTATGCAGAACACATTAATACAATCTGTAATGAGAAAATTATGAACCTTCCTAAAGATTTTAATGGTAAATTTGTTGTTGAAGAAAGCTACTATGAGACAAATGGTAAACGCCATGCTTCCCCACATCTTTTCCTTATTACAGAGAAAGAAGATGGAATTGTGTTATATTCTTATGAAATACCAGAAGGAGAAGATAAAAGTACGTTTTCATATGATTCTATGAAAAATGCTGACTACACTGAATTGAAAAAATCTGAAAAATTCACTCCGGCGCTCTATCATGAAAAAGATGGAATCTGGGAAGGAGGCAGTACAAGCCAGTTTTCACCGGTAATGACATTTAAACTTTGGGAAAAGTTTTCTGATAGTTGTCTGGAGGTATCTGAAAGCATGGAAGTTAATGGAAAGAAAACTTTTGGATATGATGAACCAATTATCTATAAGCGAGTATAATCCACGGCTGGAATATTGCGATAAATTCCAAATTTGCAGAATCAAGAAAATCTGAATTATGAAAGAAGAGTTTGCTTATGGGACAGATAGCAAATCAAATGGCATTAGAATTATTTTTTAAGATTAAAGAGCGAATAAAAGAAAAAAAGAAGCAAAAACAAGCCAATAAAAACAATGGTTCAAAGAAATAGACAACTTACAGTTTGCCGATGCCAAAAAGTAAAAACAGTATATCGCGGAGGCGATGGCATGAATAAACTATACGATTTATTAAAATATATTATCTATGCGAGTTTCTATGTGATTGTGATTAAAACGGGTATGGATTTCTATGAGTATAAGCGCTTTCCGAAACTATACGAATCGTATTCTTCACCGTGGTATACAGAAACATTACTGTATATCGCTGCTTCACTTTTCGTGATTGTCGTATGTTTTGTGCTCAGAGTGATCCTTGGACGAAAGATGAAGAAGAGGTGAGCTATATGTTTATGATGTTTGAGTTTATGTTTCCGATTATCTTCGTAATGGTTTTCGGCATGATCATCTTCCAGTTTGCGACAGGAATCGGAACATGGCATAAAAACAATCAGTCACCGCGTTTGTCGGTGAATGCAACCATCGTCGCAAAGCGTGAAAGTATCACACATCATAGCCATGCAAATGCGGGTGACCTGTCTGGAACGCATGGCTACCATTCGACTTCAAGTACCAGCTACTATGTCACGTTTCAGGTAGCGAGCGGTGACCGGATGGAACTGCCGGTTACTGGCAGTGAATATGGAATGCTGGCGGAAGGCGACATTGGGAAACTTACGTTTCAGGGAACGAGATATCTGTCATTTGAGCGCGTGTGATTCTGGAGTTGATAGTGTGAAAGAACCTAGGATTTACAAAGAGGGGGCACTATGAAAAAGAAACAATGCATCTTTTTTGCTCTTATATTGATAATCGTAGTTGGTGCAGTAGTAATTATCTTAAACATACCAGATAATCAGCAAACATCATTTGTTGTCGATGGAAATAATTGGTCGGGCGAAGTTGTCAATGGAGGTTCTTTGCTGTTGGAGCTGAATAATGATGATAATCGTAAAGAATGGTCAATCACATTGAAACCAGAAATCTTTGTAAGCGATTATCACAACATTGCGGGAACTATTTCAGAGTTTCATATAATTGCCTTGAATGACGGAAAGGGTGAAATGGTATTTCAGTGCACAAATGATGATGGCCGCACTGACAAGTATATACTTGAGCTTTCCATTTCACGTCATCAAAAAAAATATCTCCAAATTGATTCCATTTCCTTCAAAAAGAGCGAATGACAATTCAAATTTCAGAGGTGGTTTTATGTGGTTCTGGTGGTTTATTTTGGTTTGTGACTTATTAGTTCCTTTTACAATGCTGATTGCCGGAAGAATGATGTGGAAGCATTGCCCGAAACACATTAATGGTGTGGTCGGATACCGGACACGGCGTTCCATGAAAAATATAGAAACATGGAAATTCGCACATGATTATTGCGGCCAGCTATGGTGGAAGATTGGATTATGGATGATTATTCCTTCCGTACTGGTGCATGTTCCATTCTATCACAGTGACGAAGATGCGATTGGAAATGTCAGCCTAATTCTGGTAATCATTCAATGCATTGTTTTGGTTCTATCTATTTTACCAACGGAACACGCATTAAAGAAGAAATTTTATGATGACGGAACGCGCAGATAGAATATGACGCAGGCAGAAATTCACCTGGCGGGAATATAATTATAATTACCAAAGTGGTGGAAATCCTAAATTTCAAATGTCAGGAGGAAATATTTGATGAACTATATTATTATCGTTACAGATTGTGACTGCATCGTTTCATTCTATTCATTTCATGGAACAGAAAAGATATGCTTAGTGTGCTGAAGAAAAAAGCAGAGGAACGCCGACAGGCTCTTGCGGAACGTCCGGAATATGTAACTGATATTGAATATGATGAACTTACTTCTTCCTGGCACATAAATATTCTTAGTGATAATCTTGAAGTGACGGAAAGTATCACTGCAAAACCAGTAGACTTAATCGAATGTCTTAATGCATAGTAGAATGGGTGATAAATTAAAAAAGGACGGTGTGAAATTTTTCTGTAAATTCAGATCTTCTATGATAATTGGTGCGGCTTGACAGCAATTTCTGCTGTTGAGCCGTTGTTTATTTAATAACAAAATAAGCTGGCATGTCAAGAGCACCCAGAAAATCTGGGTGTGTGTTTACTCTTGATATTTCATCATTTGTTGCTATACCAGCATCCGATCAGGATACATGATTTCCAACTCACCACGAACTTTTCCCCAGTTTCGGATTGGCATTGTCCACTTTTGGCAATCTCGAAGGTTCCCAGGTATAAAGCTTTCATCAGTGCCTGTGAGCTTGGGAATACGCTTCTCTGCTTGTTCAATCTACGATAGCACGAATTCAGTGATTCAATGGCATTTGTGGTATAAAATGCGGTACGAACCTCCTTGGAAAATTTGAAAATCGGGGATATTGCATCCCAGTTTTCATGCCAGCGATTCATAGCACTTGGATATTGAGCAGACCATTTTTCTGTTACAGACTTTACCTGCTTTCTGGCAGCTTCTTCATCTGCAGCGGTATAGATTGTCTTTAAATCCTTTGCAAAGCTTTCATATCCTTGTTTGCAACGTATTTAAGCGTGTTTCTCACCATATGTACAATACAACGTTGCTGCTCCGTCTTGGGAATGCTGTAGAGATTGCATCCTTGATACCAATCAAACCATCGGAGCAGAGAATGAGAATGTCCTGAACTCCACGATTTTTAAGGCTGTTCAATACAGACAACCAGTACTTACTGCTTTCATTTTCGCCTACAACAATGCTTAAAACTTCTTTCATTCCATCCTCATTGATACCAAGTACTACATATGCTGCAAGTTTCCTGATCACGCCATCATCGCGTACAGAAAAGTGTACAGCATCAATAAAAACGATCGGGTACACAGGCGACAAAGGACGATTCTGCCATTCCTCGATTCGTGGAAGGAGCTTATCTGTGATATCCGATATCATTCCTTCGCTTACCTCAAATCCATAAATGTCCTCTATGGTTTCTGAAATCTGTCGTGTAGTCATTCCCTTTGCATACATGGAGATAATCTTGTCATCAATCGAAGAAATGTCTTTTTGACGTTTTGGAAGCACCTGCGGCTCAAATGAACTCTGACGATCCTGAGGTACATCTACCTGAAATTCACCATATTTACTACGGACAGTCTTGGATTTTGTACCATTACGGTAGTTAGGCTCACCGGATCTTTCGTAACGATCATAGCCAAGATGATTATCCATTTCTGTTTCAAGCATATCTTGAATGGTTCCGGAAAGCAGATCTTTTAAAGCATCTTGAATATCTTCAGCAGATTGGATATCATACTCCTGAAGCAAACCTTGGATAAGATTTCTTTTTCCCTCAGTCATTGGTTTTGATTTGTAAACTTCTTTCTTTCTTTTCTGTTTGCCATAATAAAAGGCCTCCTATGATTTTAATATTTTATCATAGAAGACCCTTATATTGTTTAATTTACAGAGATTTTTTCACAGGCTCTTAAAAAGAGGGGGAAGATCCAGATATCGTGCTGATTGTACCACACAGGAAGTCGTTTTAAATCTGGAATGGCCCCTCTTCATCGCCAACTATTCGTTAAACCAGTGTTTAGCGAATAGTTAAATGGCGCTATCCTATCGTGATCTTGGTGACCATACACTTCCTAACACAGCAAAAATCCGTCAAAAAAATTTCAAATCCTCCTGATTCGTCTAGGCTTCACAGTTATTCACAACTTTTCGATTTTCTGCAGTTTGCTTTACACATCCATTTCTTCCTGATCTAATCCTATGTCGGTCAACGATACGCCTGGGTTTTCCTTTTTCATGCTGTAAAATGTATCTTCACCGATGATCACATGATCTATTAAGCGGATCCCCAATATTTCCCCAGCCCATGCAATCTGACGTGTTAATGCAAAATCTCCCTCAGACGGCTTAGGTACTCCGCTTGGATGATTATGCGCAACCGCAATAGCCACCGCATTGGCCACAATCGCACCTTTGAATACGTTCTTGATCTCTACATTGCATGCATAGCTTCCCCCGATCGCTATAATTTCCACACCAATTGGATGCAGCTTCATATTAAGATACAGAACCACGAACTGTTCCCGGTCCATTCCATCAAAAACCGGCCTTATTACTTCCACAATTTCTTCCGGAGCTACAATGCCGATTGCCCTGCGCTCTTTAATTAAATCACGATCTTTTTCTAGCCGAACCCTATATAGACTAATCCTCTGCGTATCTTTCTTTACCTTTTTCCCCTTCATCACTTCTTCTCCCCTATTATGTTTTTACAAGCACTATTCTTTCCAACTGCAACTATTTTCACATTTCATAGCTCACGCCTTATCATTCTCATAAGTAATAGCCTATTATCTGTAGGAAAATATTCTTCCAACAATGATGATCAGGAATATGAATGGAACTGCCTGTATTCATGCGTATACTTTCACTTATAATTCTATTATAGGCAGATTATATGTTTTTTCCAATCTGTTTCTCAGTTTATGGCCGTTTTTGTGCATCCGCAGAGTATTTTCCATATAATGTTTACGTTTACAATGTAAACGTAAACATTATCAAACTATTAATTCATTTGAGCGTGTATCTGGCCACATTGGTCCGAATATATGTTCTATTTTCGTTGATTTCAATTCATTCTCATAGTATAATAAATCTATAATTGAACTGTATCATCACCCGATTTGAGGAGGATTTCATGCAAATATCCGAAGAATTATTCCAGAATATTTTAGACCAGCCGAATCCGGTGGATTTATCACGGCTTACTCCCTATTGCTCCGACTTTACACTGGATTCATTTTCTCAATACCGTAAACATTTCAAAAATACGAGAACAGCGAATGAATATGCTTATATGTTTGCTGATTTTTTCAACCTACTGAAAAAAGACATCCAGCAGATATCTGCAGAGGATGTGCATTATTACTTTTCTTCTGTGCGCGATAAATATTCCAAGCATTCCTTATGCACACGGATCCGTGCATTGCGGGCATTTGCAAGATACTTAGATGCAGAAGTCAGCGATGACACTGCTGATTTCGATATGTTGGTACCAGATCTTCAGAGTGAGGAACCGGCAGAAATTTCAGATACTGGAAGATTTTCTGGACTCTTTCCAGAATTTTCTTTCGAATGTGAACAGCCACTTGTTGTTGGGATCACCATGCGGGATATCGATCGCGTATTATCTACACTTATGGATGAACAGAATGTAACCTTGTTTGCAATTATTTCACTTGTTCTTCGCACGGGCATAACAACGGAAGAAATTTGTGGCTTAAAGATCCAGCAGCTGGTTACCAGTGGCCAGGCTGATCAGTGTGGAATTATGATTTTGGGTATCAGAAACCGTTTTATCAAGGTTCCATCTGACCTCTTCTCACTGCTGCTACTGCTTTCCGAGCAAACAGACAATGAAACAGGTAATCTTTTTCTAACCGGACTCAAGCGGTACCCGTTTACTCAGCGCAACCTGTTGTTGGAAATCAAAAAGGCCTGCCTGCGGGCCGGAGTTCGTCCTTTCACTCTGCAGCAACTCCGTAATTTTGCCATTGTTTTAATGCTGCGCAGCCACGCCCCTGAGGAGTTGGTATCAGACTATGTTTCAACAGACTCCAGATGGATGACCAAATACAAAGAGGCTGCCCCGAGCCTAAACGCTGCCCCATGTGATTATATAGCCTTATCCTTGCGATATAATAGCTAAGGAGGAAATGAAGTGTGAACCCTGCCCTTTTCAAGAGAAAACAAAAATCAAATTCATTTGAGCAGCTCTTAACTGCAACTGCTGTAAAATCGGCTGCCATTAATATAGATTTCACTCGCTCTCACATTGAGCGCGGCCTGCGGCAGTGGCTTTTCGCCCAATTAAAACAGGATATTAACCTGCTGCCGGATGCTGCCTTGACAGAAAAGTTTTTCTACGAATCACAGGATTATATCATTAAGGGATTATATGGTTTCTCCGCTATTCGTTCAATCCAGGAAATTGAATTAACAGATGCTTCATTTAAAGATTATGATGACTCCTGTTTGCACTCCATTACTAGCATCCAGTTTGTATTTCAATATACTGTAAAAGCATCTCGTACTTATACCCTACGCTGCACGGCTGTAAATAGCACAAGGTTTGGTTGGCAGATCAGCCAGGTCACCCAGATTTAGTTTTGTCATCCATTCACTATAATTAGACAAACTAGCAGTATTTATGGAGATTATTATTATGGCCAGAACATTTCAGAAGTTTTTGCAGAGTAAAATTGATCTCTCCTCCGTGGGCCTAGAGTTCCGTGAAGATAATGCACCATACTTTTGTACGCCCAAAGGATCATCTATATTTGGTTGGGCAGGTGTGGACGGTATCCATTTCTGCTTTATTCGGAGCTTTGGAAGCATGGTATTTTCCATTAACCCTATGAACTCTTCACCTAATTTTGTTCACCCACTGGCGAGGAATTTTTCAGACTTTTTAAGCTTGATTCTTGCTTGCGGCGATGCATCAACTTTGGAGCAATCGTGGATGTGGAACGAAGCGCAATTTGAAGCCTTTTTGCAGGACAATCCTCCAACGCAGGAACAGCAAAGGACACTTTCGGAGCTTGCCGAGAAAATGAAATTGAAGCCTATGGAGCATCCATGGGCATATATCAAAGAGCTGCAAACATCTTTTGATTATAGCAAAATCAAGTATACCGAGGATTATTATGATACTGATATGAACCCGGATGCAGAACCGACGATCCCAGAGTGGAAAGTCTACTTTGATGGAAACTTTTGGGGGCATTCGGGAAAAGACCGTGCTGGGGCAGAAATCCGAGTAGATAAACAATTTGAATGGGCTGGGCATCATTGGACTATTCCTGCGGTGTATTCCTGCAGCAAGGGACTTGTCTTGGATTTTTGTATGTGTACCCCCGCAGAGGACATTTGCAAGTTTATGAAAAAGTGGGATTTACACCCCGAAAATGACTCCTGCATATACTTCACGCAGGAGCAGCAAATACAAATAGATTTAGACAACCCGCTTTGCCTTGACTTTATTCCTCGTTTGGAATTGAACGGGAAAATTATGCAGACTTCCCACGGTTGCTCGGTGGTCTTTAATCCATGTTTGCCAGATGGGATGATCAATGAATTGGAAGCAAAGTGGGCGTTGGAATACTATAATTTGGATATATCCTATGGGTGGATGATTTTTAGGGCAGCTTTTCCATGGACAAGCCAACGCCGTCCTGAGATAAAATCTCTCTCCCTTACGATGGAGCAACAGTCGCACCGTGTCCCAGGACCACATTTCAAGACACCCGCTCCCGGCGATTCGTTTTCTTTCTCCCATCCGGTCAGCGGAACAAAATATACACTGACCATACAGGAATTGGAGCAGCAGACAATTTCTCAAAAGCGCGTTGGCTCTGACCGTTGGTTTTATCCCACGCATTTTACTGCTATGAGCTATACGCTTTCGCCTAAACCAGACGATGATATTTTCATCCGGGATTGTGCTGATGGCGATAAGCCTTTAGAAATCGCTCCTATAACAAATCACTTTGCGCCGGAAGCACAAAATGATATTGTCATGATCGGCGGTGCGTATGGGGCAACCACGATCCTGTGGGATGACAGCAAGCAAAAAAATCTCCATATTGCTTGCTCTGCCCTACACTTTGAACCAGTATCGGACGATATTGAATGGTGGGTGGAGTTTAATATTACCCATCCATTAAAAAAAACATTCTTGCTCATATAACACATATTCAGCTAATTCCATGCTAGGTAAAATGGACAGACTGATCAACATAGATATCAGTAGATCCTATACACATTGATACAGTTCGCAGGCGTGCCATCACCTGCGCCAGCATTTAAATGTAATCAAGTATTACCTGAGCAGCGGGAAAACAGAGGATCTGAAATCGTATATCGAATAGTACCGCATGACTCTTCCCCCAGACATTGCCCGGACCTGGTGCGAAAATTATGCAGTCAATACCATCGTCCGCTATTACGGATAAGATACACGCAAAGCCGGAATTGACTTTTCCGTTCGTCTCGAACTTCCAAAACGCCTTTCCACAATGAACCGGCGTTATGTTCCATTCTCGGAAATATCCTGGAAAATGCGTTGGATGTCTGCTGGGAATGCAAAGATATTGCTCCTTTTATCCGCATCTGCGCCCGGTAAGAAAGCGGGCATATTGCGCTAGCTGTGGACAATACCTGCTGACGCACCCCTATCGAAGAAAACGGCCAATTCCGTTCAAGCAAGCATGAGGGCTTTGGCATCGGAACCGCCTTCAGTCCGGGCGCGCAGCATCATTATGGAGTAACAGAATTTCGCTATGAAGATGGTATCTTTTATGCTTCCGTCTTTATCCAATGCTGCATCATCCTTGTGCGCTCATCCAGATGCCGGTTCCTTGCGGCGACCTTACCATAACTCCTGGGCGTTACCATATGTATCTAACAGAAAGACTGCGGGACAAAATTCCTGCAGTCTTCCTAATATCGTATTATTTTCTATCTCCAATCTCATTAAATGCTGCTTTCAGTTTCTCCACACTTCCTACCCGGATGCCTTCAAAACGGCCATTCTTTCCATTGATTCCGTTCAGCCATTTCACGCCTGTACCTCCGGCCGTTTCCCAGCGTGTAAGGTTCGGTGTATGGTCATCGACCAGGATGTCCATCTTTCCCAGTTTTCGGTGCAGCATGGTTTCAACAAATTCCGCTTTATTTTTTCCATAAGGAACAAAGAGACAGTGTGAAGAGCTGATTCCCGGCAGGTACTTATCCAGCCACTTTTTCTTTTCCAGAAGCGCTCTGGTATCTGTATAGTATGAGGATAATATATTCATATTTTTGTCTGCCTTCAGAGCAGCACTTAAAAAATCCAATAATTCTGTTTCCGGTTCCAGGTCTGTATAATATCCAGGTTTTCTGCTTTCCTCCATTGGAACATCTCGCCATTTTGCAATCGTCCCATCCATATCAAAATACACCCGCATATCACTTTTCAATATCATTTTCTTCTGCATATATAACCAGCCCTTCTTCGTTTCCGGTTCCAAAAGCTAAAGTTTTCGGAAGATGTTTCTCTATTTTGCAAACATTTGTTCTCTATTCTAGCAAATATACTCTGGCTGCGCAAGTCCTAGCAAAAAACTTCACAAAGACAACCTTGTATAGGCCACCTCTATGAAGTTTCTTACTATAGGAAGGGTTCTAAAAAATCTGCTTTGTAAATTACCCATATAAATAACAAAAGACTCCCAAAGGAGCCTTCTGGACTATGGGCTTCTCATGTTTCCATAGTACGATTACCAAATATATCTTAGCCTTTTCAAACAAGTTTGTCAAGGCGAATATACTCATTTTAGTTTATGTGCGATCACATTAAACAATACAAAAATTGTGTTAAATGTACATAATTTCATTTAGCCCAATTTTTCCACAGCATTTTAAAGGCCCCAGCTCAAGCCATCTGATCACCGGTCTCTACCTGAAAAGTGACATAGCAGGACGTTCATCTTCTGTATTTCCTCTCAAAAAAATCTCACCATAGCTACTCATATCCAATGAAATAACAACGACCTCACAAAAAGGAGCCTTTGCCCGGAAATATATCAGGTAAAGGCTCCTTTCTATAATGTCAAGTCCTAAAGTATTGATTTTATGTACATGCCATTATTATAGGAAGGTTTTGTAAAAATATAAAATTTAAACCGCCTGCTGACCGGTCAGTTCGTATCGGCTTTTACAAAGTTTCGATAAACCGTCCGAAAGCAATTCTTCCCTTTTTTGTATTCTTATATACACCGGCGCATTCCAAAACCTGGACAAACACTTTTCCAATTTCTTTCTGCAGAATGGCATGGATGTTATCCTCTGTTATTTCATAGGATCCAAGCCAGGAATCCACCCAGTCTGCATGCTTTTCGATCTGCGGATTGCTGCGGACATCCTGCTTTTCAAGGATATATTGTTCCAAAAGCGCCATTTCCTTTTTCAGCCGCGCCGGCAAAACAGCCAGTCCCATTACTTCGATCAGGCCGATGTTTTCCTTCTTTATATGGTGAAGGTCTGCAGACGGATGATATACACCCCACGGGCACTCATGCGTTGTAACATTGTTTCGAAGTACCAGATCCAGTTCATACAGATTTCCATGCATTCTTGCGATCGGAGTAATCGTATTGTGCGGTGTTCCGTCTGTTTCACTAAAAATGAAAGCTTCCTTATCGGTATATCTGCGCCATGCAGTAAGGATATGATCTGCTGCCAGAGTAATCCTTTCTGTATCGGTTCCTCTTAATCGGATAACAGACATGGGCCATCTCACGATACCGGCTGTCAGATCCTCATATCCCGGAATGACAAATTCACTCTCGTAAGGTGCCTTGGCCATTGCAAAGACATAGCCGCCACCCTGAAAATGATCATGGCTCAAAATGGAACCACCTACGATTGGAAGATCCGCGTTGGAGCCGGCCGTATAGTGCGGAAACATCTCTACAAATTCCAATAGTTTTCTAAATACAGCCTGGTCAATCTTCATTGGCCGGTGCGCTTCATTGAAAATGATGCAGTGTTCATTGTAGTAAACATACGGAGAATACTGTAGGAAATACTGTTCTCCGCCCAGTTTGATCGGGATCACCCGGTGGTTCTGCCTTGCCGGATGAGAAAGATTTCCTGCAAACCCTTCGTTCTCTTTGCATAAGAGGCAGCTTGGATATCCGGCATTACCAGCTTACCCGGGCAATGTCTCTCGGATCTTTCCGGCTTAGACAGGTTAATGGTATCTATCGGACCATACTCGGTATCCGTTACCCATTTTCATCTTTGTGATGCGGTCTGTATGGATATAATTTGTATCCTGGCTCAATTTATAGAAATAATCTGTGGCCTTTTTCGTCTTCTTCCTGGTAAAGGCTTTGAAACCTGG
>SCPP01000203.1_pt1 | contig 103345 bp, 69 predicted proteins | sample 6106811 | NCBI WGS metagenome assembly SCPP01 (sample SAMN10720449, study PRJNA508395) | human gut metagenome | isolation source: Participant 2 stool, 15 month | host: Homo sapiens | collected 2018 | reverse complement strand
TTGCTTGTATCGAACGGTGTATAATCTCCAAAAGTGATAGAACCATCTGAATTCTTCTGATAATTGAATGTATAATAGAATCCGTAAGTATCGGCTCCTAATGAACCGTTTTGATATATTTTATAACCAATCTCCACTATACTTCCGTCTGTGTACATGTGTATGGCAACATACACAATATAGAATTGAGTTTGAGTGAATGCAAATAAATTCGAAACAGCAGCTTTATGTTTATCAAAATATTCGGATGACCATTGATTTTGCATATCGTTGTACACTACCATTGTCTGATGAATTGCTCCTGGAGGTGCATTGAATAGAGGAACAATTGGTGTAGTACCTCCTTTAATTTCAAGTATATCATTGCCTACTTGTGTAGTGTATCCGGTGGATGTCTTGTTGAATTGATAAATTTCGTAACCATCAAGGATTAACGGGTTCATCATTACGATATTTCCGTTCAGGTCTATTTTAGAACCTTCTATTTGTAGGGTCGGATTTCCATTGTTAGCGGATAAGAAACCAGTTTTTCTACCATTAGATACAAAATCATACGCTTGTCCTTTATAACTGAAAGTGAAGTATTTTTTTTGATAGATAGGAGCCTGATCCTGATTTTCCATTAAGGCGCCATTTTTGATGGCCTCTCTTTCCTCATTGGTAGCTTTAGTCAGTGTAGCTTCCATTTTGTTTTTTCTTCCTTTTAGGAGAAACTGATCGTTTTTGTAGGATATAATCTCGTATTCGTAGTCTGCTCCTAATCCGGTTCCTGCTTGTCCTGCACCATTCATCAGCTGGTTGGGATCTGCAAAGATAGATAAGAAAGAGTACGTATCAAATGATATAGTTGGTCCTTGTAGTGGCTTGAGTATATAGCTACTTTCAAACGGACTTGCTTTCAAGTCGCGGTAATATTCTACATAATCGAACATCATAGATACTCGATTGTCTGCAGTGAATTGCATCCATAAGGTGTGAATACCTCCTAATTGGGTATTTATTTCTGCAATCCATCCATCGGGAGCTCCTGTGAGTATATCAGTATATTCCTGCATTTTAGTTTGAATCCGTTTATCCGGGTTTTCCATATAAATGTCGGTTTCATTATTGCAAGATGAAAATATACTGCACAATGCTACACAGGTTAGAAGATAATATGTATAAACTATTTTCATAATTATTTATTCTGGAGTGTTTTCATTTACAATTTGATTAATAGCATCTTGTACTAAAGATACTAATCCTTTATTTCCCATTGCGTCGTCATAAAACTGTACGTTCCATACATTTTTAAAGTAATTGATCACAATTTCTTCTTTAGCCAGTAATCTGGTTAAAGCCGTTTGTGCCTGATTGGCAAGGGCTATACGCTGTGCTGTTTCTTCTGCTGTTTCTCCCTCTGAAGGAGGAGACGTTGTTAAACTTTTGAGCAAATTAATTCGATAGTCACGCCATTCTTTTCCATACACCATAATTAATGATGCCACTTCAACGAAATCTTCATCAACTCCCGACATTGCGTATGCGGAATAGAATCCGGCAAGTAATGCGCTTACTTCCGTTTCAGAAGTCCATCCTGTCGGATTATAATCTCCGGCGGATATATCTTTGAAACTGGAATCATACATTTTGGTTTGATGGAGAATATGAGCGAATTCGTGTTCAATGGTATGCATGATAGAACGTATCCAGTCTGCATCACTCGGATTGTAGCTATTACCATCAAATAGTGTAATTTTACGAGCGCCTTCAGCCTGTCCTAATACTTGACTGCCATCTGCATTATATTCCGGGCTACCTACCAAAATGATTTTCTTAGGTGTCATTTCTCTAAGAAATTTATCTCCTGCCAATTGTTTATAAGGCTCAAACCACACTCGTTGAATCATATCCATAGAAGGTTTTACGAAGCGTTCCATAATGGGGACTAGTTGGGCGGTAGTGTTCAGTTCATAACTGTTCCATTTATATTTCACTTCGATATTGTAAGCTTGGGTATAGTTTTCATATAACCATTTATCCAGTTCATTTTTTTGCTCGTCATTTCCACCCAATCCATAAATCTCTTGGTCAAGATTGAGTTTGTCCTCATTACAGGCAGTGAAAATAACAGTACTAATGCAGAATAGTAGCATGAAATATGCTTGTATCCATTTGGCAATGTGATTTGTTGTTTTCATTTTATTCCCATGAATTATTTACGTTATTTCTTGGATTAAGTTTTATTCCCGAAATAGTTGCCATTTCCGGAATTTGTAGTACCCTTCGGTCGTCGTCCGGCATTAAGCTGGACTTGCTGCCGTTAGCTTGGGTATGGGTGACGGGGATATTCCAGCGTACAATATCATACCATCTAAGTCCTTCATTATAAAACTCTATACTTCTGAAATCAAGTATTGCAAGTAGGATACCTTTTTTCAAATCACTCCAAGAGTCTGTCTGATTGTACTTATTGATGAAGTGATCAGTATTATTAAGTTTGGTTTTATAGAAATTGAGTATCTTATCGCGTGTAATACATAATTCTTTAGAATCATAATATCTGCTTGATGCCGGGCTTCTTGCTATAACAAAACGTTGGCTGGCATATAAATTTAGATCAGCGATAGCTTTGTCATATTGGTTAAGCATTAGGTAGGCTTCTGCACGGTTTAATAACACTTCTTCCATTCTTAAAACAGGAATATTGGCATACGGCAAAAAGTTGGATGCGTCTAAAGATTCTTGTTTAGTAAATTGGGTAAATTTAGGTATGAAGTAGAAATTGGATGTACCGTAATAGGGAATAGCCCACATACCATTTGTAACATTATCTGCATTGATTGTCTTGCCAATGTCAGTAGAAGATAAACCATATCTTGAATAGAAGGGTAATTCTCCCCAGGCGATTGAAGACAATGCTTCTGTAATCAATAAATTGGCATTGGTGGAAGAACTGCAGAAATACGAACGCATTTCAATATATCCGCTTGCATCCATGTAAGTTGTTGCAAAAGGATGAAAGTTGTTGCTTACAAACGAAAATGCAGGATCATCTTTTGAGATATATTGTTGCGGTGTACCATCTTGATTTTTAAGAGGTTCTCCTTTACTATCCGTCAATGTTTCAAATTGTGACGGTATGGAAATGAGTTGATTGGCATATTCAAGTACCTTATCATATTGTTTCATTAATAGATAAAGACGGGTACCAAAGGCGGCAGCTGATTTCTTATTGAAATGATATTTGGGAGCTGTATAAATGCTTCCATCCGTCATAAGAGGATAACTGTCCTCAAAATCTTGTGTGATTTTTCTATAAGTGTCTGCCACTGTCTCCCGGTCATATTGTTCTACTGGCTGTGTTTCTGGTTTCTCTACATAAGGAATACCCGGATATAACGATGCAGTCGATTCGTCATATTGTTGGGCAAAGAGTGAAGCAAGACAAAAATGTGAGAAGGCTCTGGTCATGAGTGCTTCTCCCTTTTGATTGATTGTGCTTGAAGGTGTTCCTAACTCGTCGATAGAAATAAGCGCCTGGTTAGATACTGCAATAGCTGCATAGCATCCTGTCCAGAAGTTTTCGAAGGAATCATTTCCATCTTCTATCACGTCTTTCCATAAGAAATTTTCACCCATAAAGCTGAATAATGCTCCTGGTTGCGCACCAGAGTAAACACTTCCGAAGTCGGTTATGTAATCACAACGGGTATTGACAATAGCCGCATAAGAAACTTTAGGATACGCATTTACTAGTAATGTGGATACTTTATCCGGAGAATCTATTTGAGTACGTTCGTCGGGTACTTTGTCCAGAAAGTCAGAGCAACTGGTACAAAAGGACATGATTCCAATATATAAGTATATTTTAATTTTCTTCATTGTATAAGGATGATTTAGAAACTGACATCTAATGAAAAAATAACTTGTTTTTGTATCGGTTGGGCTACACCACCGGTATTGACAAATTCAGGGTCTTGTCCATTCAATTTTTTATCAGAGTATAGTAACCATAAGTTTTTGCCGGTTACTCGTAAACGAATATCAGAGAACAACTTCCACGATTTGAAAAGCTTCTGCGGAATGGTATATCCTACAGATAATGATTTAAGACGGATGAAATCTCCTTTCGCTACCCGTATATCTGAATAATTGTATGCTGAATAAGGATAAGTACTGCTCAAATCTGATATCAGATCTTTATCAGCTATTGCAGGGATATTAGTATGCTTCTCATCTCCTCTGAATTCCCATCTGTTAAAGAACTCTTTGGGGGTTGCTTGAGAGTCATTATAACTGCTGTTAAATACAGGATTCAATCGGATTACATTTCCGGCTTGGAAAGTGAAGAAAATATCTAATGAGATACCTTTCCAAGTAAAGGAATTGTTAAACCCTCCTGTATATTTGGGATCTGTCGGTCCTTCGTATTTTAAGTAATCTGTTGAAGTACTTTGGAAATTGATATCACTGGTGATAGTACCATTCTCATCATAGAACATCGGTACACCATTTTCCGGATTCAGACCGGCAAATGGTATAGAGAAAAGCCCGTTCACCGGATACCCATTTTTATTTCCTCCTGTGATTCCTACCAACGTGTTGATTTGTGGTTGTTGCATTGAATTCTTGATTTCATTTTTGGAATATCCCATAGTGAAAGAACTTGACCACATGAAATCTTTTGTTACAATAGGTTTTCCTGACAATGTTATATCGAAACCGGAGGCGCTTAAGTCGGCACTATTGGCCCATTTATATCTTTCTCCTCCAATTCCGGAGACTTTTATTACACTTAACAAGTCGAAACTGTTTCGGATAAAATAGTCAAAAGAGAAGTCGAGTCTTCCTTTAAGGAAAGTGGCATCAAAACCAAAATTAGATTGATAACTCTTTTCCCATGTCAAATCAGAATTACCTAATGTGTAAATTTCAATGCCTGATTCGATGTCCGTACTTGGGCGCGTAGTATTAGAATTTATAAAAATAGGTGTTGCATTTGATAATGGAGGCATACTGGCTGTTAATCCAACGCCGGCACGTAGCGCTAATGCATCCAGCCAGACAAAATCTTTCATAAACGTCTCATTACCTATATTCCATTTCCCACTGATATTCCAGGTAGGCAGCCAGCGGGCTGAACTGGAATTTGCCATTGTGTTGGAGCCGTCATACCGTACTGTTCCGGAGATGGAATATCGTCTGTCATAGGTGTAATCAACATTTGCATAAAAAGCGGCAAAACGATCGTATGTCAAAGCTCTTGAATAATAATCAAAATTTTGCTCGATCATTTGTTTCATTATAAGATAGTTCATACTAACAGTGCCTCCCATGTCATATTGGAATCCGTAGCCGGTGTTGCTGTTCGTTTGTCTATCGGAATATTTGATTTGTTGTCCTAATAATGCGTTGAACTCATGTTTCTCATTCCATATTTTGCTGAAACTAACAGAGTTTCTTATATCATAATTTAATAATAAGTTTTCGGCAGTATTATAGAATCCCCCTTTAGAGAGAACAACAATCGGTTCGGCTGACGGATCACTAGGGTCCTTGTAGAGGTAGGGATTGTTTTCTCGAATGGTAGAATTGCCAGCTGCACGATAAGCATTTGCCATATTAGAATTTTCGTGTATTTCATGCTCTTGCTTTGAACGTACATAGCGGATAGCTCCGGTAAAATTGTATTTCAATCCTTTAATAATTTGCCAGTTAAATTCGGCTTGAGCTTTTAAATCTATCACATTCAATTTAATATAGTTATTATCGAGTTCTTCTAAAATATTGAATGGGGCAAAGTTGAGTGTATAATATTCCCGTTCTCCATTTGAGTCGTATGCTCGTAATGCACGGCTTGTGTTTAATGCATAATTGAACGGATTTATGTCAAAATTACGTGAGGAAATACCACTTACAACGTCACTGGAACGACTTAATGAACCGGGAGCGTTCTGCATTCTGACAGAACCTACCGTTTGAAAACTAAATCCGATTTTGTCATTTAGCTGGTAGTCATTTCGGAAGTTCATTGTGATTCGATTCACTTTGTCGGCAACAGTCCATCCCGGATCGTTCAAAAAGCCTAATGAAATGTAGGATTTCGACTTTTGTGAACCACTTGATACACTTAATGTATGTTCATTCATTATGGAATTGGTAAATAGCAGATCAAACCAGTCTGTATTAGCTGCTGCGTGTTCCATTAAAAAGTTGTGACGGGCTGCATATGTATTTTCTAAAAGGTATTGTTGCTTTGATTCATCCCATGTGTTGATTCTATTATACATGATTCCATAAATACCGGAAGACTGGTTATTTACAATGTCCGAAGTTAATAAACCTTTTCGTTCCATTTCTGCATACACAGACATTTGATCGGCTGAATTCATAATATTGAATTCAGAATAACGTGGTTTGGTCCGTACTGTGTAGTTTCCGCTATAATGAATACGTGGTTTTCCTTCTTTTCCTCTTTTAGTCGTAATTACAACTACTCCATTCATAGCTCTGGCTCCATATAATGCTGTTGCAGCAGCATCTTTTAATACGTCAATTGTTTCGATATCGTTAGTATTGATACCTGCTACGGAGGAGCCTAGCAGGGTGGTAGGGTCACCGCTTGCTAGTTGGTCGTTGGATACATTTACCACATCTTCTAATACGATTCCATCTACTACCCACAAAGGTTTGTTTTCTCCATTGATAGACGTGGCACCACGTACACGTATTTTGGGGGCACTACCAAAGGTACTCGATACATTCTGAATAGATACTCCGGCTGCTTTGCCTTCCAGCATACGGCTTATGTCTGTTTCACCGGGCAAATTAATATCATCAGCTTTGATTTTAACGGAAGAGCCGGTAAAGGTTGTTTTTTTAAGATTCTGAAACCCGGTGACTACTACCGCATCCAATAAAACAGAAGATTCTGATAATAATATCGTTACTTTCTTTTGTGTTCCAATGTTAACCTCTTTAGTCTCGTATCCCATAAAACTGACGATAAGGATATCGTTATTATTGACCTTCAAGGTAAAATTTCCATTATTGTCCGTAGTTGTTCCGCTCTTGACGTTCTTTATAGTAACACTGGCAAATGGGATAGGTTCTTGGTTAGTAGCATCTAGCACCTTACCAGTAATACTATGTTGTGCACTGGCCCTTGTAAGGCCAATGCACAATATGATAAATAATAGAATAATGTGTTTATTCATGTACCTGTTTTCTTTGGTGATTTATTCTTTTACACAACGTACGCTATAACCTAAGTATCTGCCGTCTGCATTGTTAGGCATGATGGGATAGAATGGTCCGTCATATTCGTCTACTAATGCTGCAGAGAATATATGATAACTATAGGCATTATTAGGATTGTCCGGATAACTGCCCAGCCAACCATTTTGTGCAGTTTTGTATTCAAACAAACTTCCTCCCGGATATTGACCGGTAATGGCATTTAAATGTCCGCCAAACGGGTAAAATATTTTTATGGAGCTATTAGGGCAAAGATAAATACCATTGTCAACATCTTCTCCGTTTATTTCACCATAAGTGTTCATCTTATAAGGCACTCTCCAGCCTGCCGGACATGGATCGTATAGTGTTTTGGTTTTTTCATCACTCTTTTTGTACCATAGTTCAGTACTACCGCTGCCTTCAATTAACCAATCTTTATAAGTAAAATGGTCTGCATCTCCCAAGAAATAGGTATCCGGGTTTTTCACAGCTGTTTCTTTAGATACGGGACCTTTTGCTGTTTTGATATGAATGGAGTAAACGTCTCCCCCTAAAGAGCTGGTTCCTAACTTAGTGATTTGGCTCCAATCAGTCATTATCGGATCCTTTCGACCGCATTGATAATACATACCGATCGTTTTCGCACCGTCAGTTGGTGTTGCACTTAGTGCGCCTAAGTTACGATCCATCATTGCCTGTGTGGATCCATCTTTCGTTTGATTGTTATCAACTCCCCCAAAACGGTAGATAGCTCCTCCTGTAACATCTGCTTTTCCTGGGTTTTGAGAAATTGCAGGAATTATTCCATTAATATCTCCTCCCGGATTATAATCTGTAATCCAAATGTGCCAGCTCCATAATGGTTTAGCGTCTTGTGCAGGTTCTCCTGCTGTTGCGTCGTAGATTCCTATTAATACATTACCTTCGTTTCCTGTAGGTTTGATTCCTATATAATCATTGGCGGAGCTTCCTTGTTGGGTGGTGAATTTCAGTAATTCCTTAGAACTATCTTTTGTTATGATACGGGCAACCCATTTAGTTACTTTTCCTTGGTTGTTTCCGTCATTCAACATATGATCTGTTTTGAAGCCGCCTTCTTCTGTTCCCCAAAATGCATTTACTCGTTTCACAGGAACCAGTAGCTCATGTTCTGAATTTGGATTCAGTATATAGCAGTTAGCTTCAGCTGCAATGCCTTCTAATGGAATCTTTTCAATAGTGATGCGTTTATCACTGGCATCTGCCAGATTAAGATTAATATTGTAATTATATGCATTATTTCTTGTTACATTGAAATCTTTCTCATTTTTCCCAATGAACATTTTGAAAGTTGCTATTTCTTTATTGCCTTCACTCATTCTTTCACCAACAATTTCAATGAAAGTCGCTAGTTTATCTGTTACCTTGTCTTTGTCTGTTGTGATACTAGAATTTGTTCCCATCAGGTTCTCAGCTATGTAATGGGTATAATTTTCTTCACCGATAGTACATGGGATTTCACTATAGTCTGCAATATTACTTTGAGATATTGTTCCCTTACTAAAGTAATACATTTTATATATATTCTTTAATGCTATGGAAGTTAACTGGAAATCAGAAGAGGTATTATTGATAGTGAATTTTACTTCAGCTGCAATTCGTTCTAATGTGATAGCATCTAATGTTTGATTTTCTTTGGTAATAGAAACTACTTGCTCTCCTACTAGCGGAATTGCGTTAGATGAATTGACTGGTAATGTATAAATAGTATTCTTTAGTGCTTCATAGGTTTGTTTTCCTAATTGGAAAACAATGCTTTTATCTACATTAGCAATTACTACCAGTTTCATATTAGCCCCTGCTACTAATTCTACTGTTTCTGCAGAGTTGATACTGAATCGTAGTTCTTTTATAACTGCAACATTCTTACCTTGTTGATCGAATTCTAATAACCAAAAGTTTTCAATAGAAGTTCTGTTATCATTTATATTGGTTTCCATTGCGTTGATAGGAGCAATATTTAATGATACATTTACATTTGTTTTTTCTCCTTCCGGAATAATAGAGGTGTTTTCGTCGTCTTTTGAACAAGAACTGAAAATTGCGCTTATGATAAGATATGCGCTAAGCCAAATTAGGTTCTTCATAATTCTAGTTTTAAATAATTAATATTGATTTTTTTGCTATATCACATTTTATATTATATATTAATAGTTTAATCAAGATGTTATTATAGAATCTGATTTTGCTTACGTCTGATATTGCAAAGTTATGGAATATGATTTATGAATACAAAAAAAGCATTGGACAATAGATATTATATAAATCGCTAATAATTAATGTGTTAATGTAAATAGGTATAGATTACCATTGGACAAATGGCAATTAAATCCTTTTATTATGAATAGATGTTAATGTAAGAAGGGATATTTCAGAATCTTTGAATAAAATCATCTAAAGAGATGTTTTTATCTGTAATGTTTAGTTTTTCTTGTTTGATTCTAAGTTTTCTTTTGCTAATTGCAGCTTTACTTCTGCAGTAGATATTGGCAAGGGTATTTAAATCTAATTGTATTTTTATTAAACAGCAGAACTGAATTTCATTTTTGTCGAGTAGTGGATATTCTTTCTTTAGTCTTACTGTAAATTGATCAAAAGTAGCATTAATATCTTTTTCCAGATTAGCAAAATCCTCATTAGAAAGTTTGATAACGAGATCGTTTGCTTTATTATTTAGAGATGGAATGTTGATAGCCACTAATCTGCGTAAAAAGTCTGCTTGTAGTGAAGATAGTTTTTCTTCTTTTTGAAGATTTTCTATAGCTTGCTGTTGTAGTTTATCTTTGGCTTGAGATATTTCTCTTTCTTGTTTTCGTATACGTTCACTCTTCTTTTTGTAGGTTATGAAGTAGCATAATCCTGTAATTAGTAACGCGAAAGCTGCAATTGCACTTATTTTATATACAAGAGAACTAATTTCTTCCATCTTTTTAGATAGTTCTTTGTTGTTTTTCTGCAGTTTTTCGTTTTGAAATAGATTCTGCATTTTAATAATTGCCACGCTTTGGTTTTGATCTTCTATTGAATCTCTTAATAGTTCATAGGTTTTGATAAATTCTAACGCTTTAAGAATGTTCCCTTTTTTTTCATAAATTTCTCCCAGATAGCTATAACTGAGTGCTTTTGCATATATATATTGGTTTTTACTACTTAGGGTAAAATAATGGATAGCAGAATCATATTGTTGTATATCTTGAAAGATTACTCCTTTGATAATGTAATTGTTATATCGGTCAATTGAATCCTTTTCACATGCAATGGCCTCATTGCAGATTTTTAGTGCGGAAATATAATCTTTTTTATTTATATATGCATAACATATATCGTTTAAAGCAGAAGAGGTGGCTTTGGGATGTACTTTTTGAGCAATAGGGAATGCCTTTTCGAAAAAATAAAGTGCGCTATCGATTTGCTCTTTGGTAGAATAAGCATGTCCCAGATCTGCCAATGCATAATAAATAGACAGACTATCTTTAGAAATCTGTGCATAATTATATCCTCTCCATGCCTCTGTTAACTTATAATCAAATAATCCTTGTTTAGAGTAGATGTCGCACAAGTCATGGGAAATTTTGAATGCTAGATTGTAGTCATTTGCTTTCTCCGCGAAATCTCTTGCTTTTAATAAGTATTGAGCAGCTTCTTCTATGTTTCTTATTTCTTTACTGATAAGTGCAGTATAAAAATATGTTCTTGCTGTTAGTATCGGGTCGGATGTGTCTTTGGAAAAATAATCAAAAGCTTTAAAAACAAATGAGTCCGGAACTAAGCTTTGAGCATTGTTATATTTTGCTTGAGCTACTAATAGGCACCATTTTGCATAATCCTTTGGGGACATATTTTCAGGATGCTGGATAGCTTTCAAATATGTCAGGGAACTATCAGGATAAAAATTTATTAGTTGGTCAGCCTTTGATAGATTGGGATGCGGATTACAAGAAGTAAATATACTAATTACTCCCATAATAATTGTGATAAGTGTATCTTTCCTCATTCCCATTTATCAAGACTTAACAGACCTTACAAAAGTATGAGTAAAAATATAATTCTACAAGACTTTAAAGTGAATTTTATCTTGCAGCAGAAAGTAGGGCAGCTTTTACTAGTTATTTAGTATTTTGCCTGATATTTCTTATAAAAAATCAAGAATAAAGTAAATCCAATTAGAGCAAATGGTACACCCGCCAGAGCCGGATAACGGTATCCACCACTAACAGCCAGTCCGCCTGCATAAGCACCGATGGCATTTCCGAGATTGAATGCAACCTGCACGCAGGCTGCTCCCAGCATTTCTCCTCCCTTTGATACGCGGATAATTAATATCTGCTCCGGACTGGATACTGCGAACAGTCCTGCCGTACAAAGACACATCAACAGGGCTGCTGCCCATTTATAGGGAGAAAGGAAGAAAATGAGCAATAACATAATACAGATAAGTGCTTGTGCGGCAGTCCCTACTTTTCCGGGGGTGTAGCGGTCGGAGAGACGTCCGCTAATCAGGTTTCCCATCACCATACCGAAGCCGGCAAGGATCATTAAAGGCGTAATGCTTTCTGCGGAGAAGCCGGACACATTGGTAAGCATCGGATTGATGTAGCTATACCAGCAGAATACACCGCCATTACCTAATGCCGTAGCACCGAGAATCAGCCACGGAGCCGGAGTTCTAAGAAAGCGGAATTGTCCTTTAAAGCCGGTATCCTTTAAGCCTTCTACATGCGGAACCCATCGCCAGATGTAATATAGGATAACAATTCCCCAGATACCGACCAGCAGGAAAGTGGCACGCCAGGAAAGCATGGTACTTAGGGAAGTGCCCAAAGGTACACCAAACAGGTTGGCAATGGTCATTCCTGCAATCATGATGGAGACGGCTTCCGAACCTTTACCCTTGTCGGCTAGTTTCTCTGCAACAATAGAGCCTACTCCGAAGTATGCACCATGAGGCAAGCCGGAGATAAAACGGGCAGCGAGCAACACCCAGTAATTGGGAGCCATAGCCGCACAGATATTACCTATCATAATTAAGGTAACTAATACTAACAGAATATGTTTTAGCGGATATTTGCGAGCCAGTGTCAATACAGGTGCACCGACACAGACGCCTAATGCATAAGCAGAAATGAAATGCCCTGCGGTAGGAATACTAATACCTAAATCTTTTGCCACATCGGGCAAAATTCCCATCATTACAAATTCGGCAATACCTAATCCCAGTGTGCCGAACGCCAATGCAATAAGACTCTTCTTCATACAAAACTTTACCTTAATACCTGTTACCTTTTTACCTTACTATTATTTGCCGCTTATTTGTTTTGGCTGCAAAGGTAAAACAAAATCTTTCAGGGTGAGTTCGATGAGATGGATTTTGATTTAAATCAAATTAGACAATGTTGGTGTAAGCTGATGACGGGAGATTTATGTAGTATATGTAAATTGTAGCCATTTACTTTCTTTCCAATTCTTGCAAATATTTGAAGAATTTGCAAGAATTAGCAAGAAAAGAATGTGATATTGAGAAATGTGTACTTGCTAAGTAATATCATTAATAGACTTATTGTTTCCTTATCCATTCAATGATATCTTTCAAGACTTCCGGATTGATTGTTTCTTCCAACTGCCCGTATTCGGCCAATGTTCCTTTTTCGCAAGTCTGAAACAGATGATTTAAGTTCGGATAGGCTTTGACTGTTACATTTTTGTTTCCATTTCCGGTGATTCTTTCCTGAATGGCAGCAAGATTCATGGCGGCATCCACTTGAATATCCTTTTCTCCGTTCAGAGCCAGAACCGGACATTTTAGTTTCTTCAAATCCTGGCCTGGGTCATATCTCATAAAATGAAGATACCATGGAGAAGTCATCGAACTGATTTGTGCAGATATCTGCTGGATGGTATTTAGGTCTTTCAATTGTTCGGGAGACATTGTTTTTGTGACGTCTGCATACAGTTCTTTCTGCAACTCTTCGGGAGTTTTGTCTGTTTGTTGCAGTATGGCATATCTGTTCCGTATTGAAGGCTTCATCCCTTGCCAGACGGCATCCGGCATTCCCTGGGATTTAGAGATTAGCTCTACCTGCTTCAGCATCAGACTGTCGCCTCTTACACCGGCTCCTGCCAATGAAACGACAAATGCAATGGATAGGTCCTTTTTAGCAACGATGAATGCAATGATTCCGCCTGCGCTATGTCCGATAATTCCGATTTTCTTTGCATTTATTTCTTTTCTGCTGCGCAGATAATTCACCATTGCTTCCGTATCTGTGGCAAAATCCTCATTGGTAGCTGTTGCGTGAGTACCTTGTGAAGCGGCAGTACCCCTGTCATCACATCTAAGCACAGCAATTCCGTTTCGGGTCAGATAATCGGCGATGACAAAGAAAGGTTTGTGTCCCATGATTTCCTCATCCCTGTTCTGCGCACCGCTTCCCGTCACCATTACCACTGCCGGAAATTTAGTTCCTTTTTCGGGAAGAGTCAATGTTCCGGCAAGGTTAATTCCATCCCGTTCATTCCTCACGGTGACTTCTTCACTTCTGTAAGGGAAAGGCGGTTGAGGCTCCTGTGGACGTTTGGGGCGGCTGGCTTCTCCCTTTTTCAAATTCAACGGAAGGGGCATCCCTTGCGTAAATGTTCCGTTGATTGTGTTATCACTGTTCAGTTTTCCTTTGTACGAAGCATGAATCACAGGTATCTGGATAATTAAAGTAGAATCATTGAAAGAAGTAGTCTGTGTCTTGATACCGTTGGCTCCCTGGTCGGGACTGTCCAGTGTGGTCACATAAGCGCCTTGTTCCGTTTGACTGATGTGGAATACAATAGTCAATGAACCGGTGGGAATGGAAAGTTTTCCGTGCCAGGTTCCCGAAATATCTTGGGCGGAAACAGAGGATGAGAAGAACACTCCGGCTAATAGTCCGGTAATGAATATAACGATGCAGCTAGCCTTAACTATTTTCATAAGCGAAAAATTAGGTTTAATCTTAATTGTAAATATAAGATATATACAAAGGTAACAATTTTCCCCATTATAAAAATAAGACATTACCTAATCTTGTCAGAATCCGGTAATATCTTATTTGGCTGTTCCTGTATACTATTACAGTTTTTATTGTTAAGCACAACCTCTATTCCAAACTATATAGCCTCCCTTAAAAAACGATGATTCTTAAAAAAGGAATATTTAATCATCGGAGAAGGACATAAATCGCAGTTTGGTAAAGAAAAGCCGGAAAATGCCATGCATTTGTAATTACGTGATTCTCTATTTTCGCTGTTTTGAGAATATACTAATGTAAATAATAACCCAAAAGTAGTCCACCATAATAATTGAAAAGTATACCACTAGGTTAGTAAATGGAGTCTGTTTTTTACTATTTCCCTATCGTAATTACATGCTCTATATTAAGATTTATTAATATAACCACTTCCTTTGTGGTTCAACCAATAAGGAAGTATAAACATGATAACCATGGTGGATAAACAAACCATAATTCATTTGTATAGAAGTCGTGGGCTCAGCAAACGTGCCATTGCCCGCGAACTGGACATCAGCCGTAAAACGGTACATAAGGTAATCCAGGAGTATGAGAGTACATTGTCTTCTGATACTCCTTCAGTAAGTTTAGAGACAATTTTGACTACTGCGCCCCGGTATGATAGCTCTAAACGTAGCCGTAGAGTAATCACAGGACAGGTACAATCCATTATAGATGATTGCTTAGCTAAAAATGCCAGCAAACGTGCCAGTGGTCTAAAGAAGCAATGTATGTTAAAGAAGGATATTCACAATCTTCTTCTTTCACGAGGATTCTCAGTCAGCTATCCGAGCGTATGCAAGTATATCACGGGGATTGATACTCAAAAGTCCCGTAAACGGGAAGAGGCTTTTATCCGGCAGTACTATATCCCGGGAGAGAACTGCGAGTTCGACTGGGGAGAGGTAAAACTCCGCATACATGGTAAGCTTCAGCGTTTCTTTCTGGCTGTGTTTACTTTTAGTCACAGCAATGGGCGTTATGCCTATCTGTTCCGTCATCAGAATACGCTGGCCTTTATGGAATCACACCGTAATTTCTTCCGCCAGGTCAAGGGAGTTCCCTATGTCATGGTATATGACAATATGCGTGTGGCGGTCAAGGACTTCATAGGGACAGATAAGACTCCCACGGAGGCTTTGAGCCGTATGTGCGCCTTTTACCGGTTTGATTTCCGCTTTTGCAACGCACGTGCCGGATGGGAAAAAGGACATGTGGAACGTAGCGTGGAGTATGTCAGGCGCAAGGCGTTCTGTATGAAGATGGATTTCGACTCGGTAGAAGAAGCCGGCAAACACCTGCAAGAGGTATGTGAAGGACTTAACACACAAGCCGGAAGTATCTCCACCTTGGACAAGGTAGAGTCGCTCGCGGCTGATCTGGCAGCCTTGCAGCCACATATAAACGAGATGGGATGCTTTTAAATGGAGGATTATAAAGTTGATAAGTGGTCTACTATCTGTATGAAGAACATCCATTACTCCGTTCCCGACACATTAGTGGGGAAAACGGTTTCTGTCAAGATATACAGCGAGAAGGTTGTTATCTTCCATGGGCAGGTGAAGGTGGCAGCGCATGAACGTGTGTATGGCGTGGCAGACTGGAAAATACAGTTGGAGCATTACGCTCGCACCCTGCTGCGCAAGCCGGGGGCGGTACAAGGATCGTTGGCACTCATGCAGATGCCCGCTAAGATACAGGAACTCTTCCAGATACATTTCCAGGATAATGGAAGGGACTTTGTTCTGTTAATACAGTATGCCGCAGAGAATGGATTTACAGACAAGGATATCATACGTTCCTATGAGGCTTTGAGACTGCGTGGAGTACACAAGGTATCGGCAGACCAGATTAAAGCCTTTATGCACGCTAATAATGAGCCGCAGGATGGAAATGGGGAAAATGTGCCTGCTCCGGAGCACCGACAGCAATCACGGCAGATAGAGGATGCGGCAATGGGGATCCTTGTGGACGACCAGGATGATGGACAGCACACAGGCTTTAACTCAAATAGATTCTTTAAACTAAAAAAATATTGTTATGGACTACTTGTCAGAAAAAGAAATGATTACAGACTATGCCAGAGAACTTAAAATAAATGTTCTACAGAACGAACTGGAGGACTTTATCACATTGGCAACGCAGGAGAACTGGGGATGCAGGACATTGATTGCACGCATACTGGAAAAGGAAATGGAAATAAGGGTAGAGAAACGAAGAAAACAACGGGTAAGGATAGCCGGATTCCCGCAGATGAAGTATTTGCAGGAGCTCATAAGAGAGGATTTGCCTAAAGACGCACAGATGGTCATACCTGAACTGGAAACACTTGAATTTGTTAAAGAAGGAAGAAACGTGGTGTTATATGGAAATCCGGGAACAGGAAAGACACATATAGCCACCGCATTGGGGATCAAGGCGTGCATGGAAGGATATACGGTCTTTTTTACATCTGTACCGCATCTGCTAACACAAATAAGGGAATGTAGGTCACAGAAGAGTCTAAGACAACTCGAACTCAGGTTTGAAAAGTATGATATGGTCATTTGTGATGAATTTGGATATGTAAGTTGTGATAAGGAAGGAGGAGAACTATTGTTTAACCACCTATCACTCAGAGCCGGGAAAAAAGCGACAATCATTACCACAAATCTATCTTTTGACAGATGGGGAGAAATTGTAAAAGATAAAGTTCTAGTCGCTGCAATGGTAGACAGACTAACCCATAAAGCACATCTGGTGAACATGAGCGGACAATCATATAGAGTTAAAGAAACACAAAACATGAGGAGATATGTATCACAAAAATAAAAGAATTATATCCTTTGCATAACGAAACTAGTGGACTACTTTTCAATTATTATCTGGTATACTTTTCGATTATTATATACACTTGTTATAGGGTAGAGAGTTCGGATTATCGGGGTTTCGGGTGTACTGTTTCCATTTGTCTTGTGGCAGGTCGTAGCAGAACACGCCGTCGGAATAGGTAGCCAGCCACAGTTTGCCGTGGCAGTCTTCCAGTATATTGTACACAAAGATTTTGTTCATTTCGGGGATGCGTGTGAAGTCATCCGTCTTTCGGTTGTAACGCATCAGCCCCGAGGTCGTGCCTATCCATAATTCGCCGGTGCTACTTTTATAGATTGAGAATATGTTGTCGGCATTGAGGGTATTGGATGCTTCGCCCTTTTCGTAGTGCCGTACTTCCCGGGTGCGAAGATGGATACGGTTCAGTCCGCCGGCAAAAGTACCTGCCCACAGGTAATCACCGTCGATACATAATCCGTGAATGTTGTGGTACAGGGCAGGGTGGTGGAAAGGCGTGACTGTACCGTCGGCGGGATTGAAATGGAAAAGTCCCTTGTCTTCTGTGCCGAACCATATCGTCCCGTCATTGCTTCCGCAGAATTCACGGATGCGGTGTCCCAAGTATCGCATGTCGTCCCGGGGATAATACTTTTCGAAGTAAGTATATTGGTGAGGATAATAGTTGACGCCACCGAAGTATGAGCCTATCCACATTCCGCCTTCACGGTCTTTGAAGATGGTGTAGATGGCGTTGTCGGATAATGCGTAGCGGTCGTCGGACTCCGAGGTGGTGAGGTGGATATATTTGTCGGTTTCCAAGTTGTAGATGTAGATGCCTTGTTCCGTACCTACCCATAGCTCCGTATCCGAACGCAGGCAGATGTTGCGTACGTAGTCGTTTAACAGGCGGCGCACCTTGCGGGTGGTCAGGTTGATTTCTGCCAGGCCGTTGGACGAACCTATATAGATGCAATTGTGCAGTCCTTTGACACAGGTGGTGATGATAGCTCCTTTGAAAGGCTCTTCGCCTTCGGCATCCCGGAAAACGGTGAAGCGGGCGGCGTCTTCCGAATGATACAGGTTGTCCTCGTAGCGGTTCACCCACAATTCGTTGTCTCCGAACCAGAAGCGGGTGATGTTAAGCGCTCCTTTTCCTATTTTTGCGGAATACTCCTTCAAGCTGTTCTTCTTTATGTCGTAGTGGAAAAGCCCTTGGGAATCGGACGAAATCCATACGTCTTTTTGCGGGTCGGAATCTATCCACGTTATGGTACGGCTGATGGTCTCACCGGTACCTTCGATGGGAATGTCGAACGGGGTGAATTTCTCTAATCGGGGGTTATAGATGTAGACGCCCGTATCAGTCCCTACCCATATATTTCCTTCGGCATCCTCGTGTAGGGCAGTGATAAAGTTGTTGCCCAAAGAAGAGTTCTCTTTCTGAAAAGTACGGAATACGAGACCGTCATATTGGTTCAGCCCGTCTTTCGTGCCAAACCACATGAATCCTTGCCGGTCTTGCAGGATGGTGTTCACCGTATTATGTGAAAGTCCGTCCTTGATGTCCAGCGTACGGAAATAGTAATAAGGGTTTTTGGCGGCACTCTCTGCCCAAAAGGTTGACAGGAGAAGGCTCATGATGGCGTATAAAATGCTTTTTGTTTTCATAGCGGACAAAGATGCAATAGCTATTTCGGACAAATATAAACATTATATATACGATAACTGTAATTTGGAGATTATTTTCTTTCTATAATCAATAAAGTTCCGCCTACTTGCTTTTCTCTAATTATTTTTGTATCTTTAAAGATTTTCCGTCCGTAATTCTGTAGTTGTCATCTTGTAAAGTGACAAATGTCCTGTTGTAAGGTGACATTAGTCCTCTTGTAAGATGACAATGGTCCCCTTGCAAGGGACAACTACCGAGTGCATAGAAAATTCTAGTTCAGTGCAGTGGAATTTCTAATAGAGTGCAGTGAAAACTCAAAGTCATCGAAGTACTTTTTATACTCAACCCAGCTAATATACTTCACAAGGATAATAATTTTAAAAGATATTGCTATTTATTATAGGATGAAACTTTATATCTCTCCCTCAAAAACTCTTAAAGATAATTGGGATTGAACTGATATTTCTTATAGAAAATCAGGAATAAAATAAATCCGATCAGTGCGAAAGGAACCCCTGTAAGCGCAGGATAACGATAGCCTTCGCTGATAGCCAGTCCTCCTGCATATGCGCCGATGGCATTTCCCAGGTTGAATGCAACCTGCACGCTGGCAGCTCCCAGCATCTCTCCGCCTTTTGCCACACGGATAATTAATACTTGTTCCGGACTGGATACGGCAAATAATCCTGCCGTACAAAGGCACATCAGTAGAGCGGCTGCCCATTTATAAGGTGAAAGGAAGAATAGGAGGAGTAGCATAATACAGATGAGCGCTTGTGCGACAGTTCCTACCTTTCCCGGTGTGTAACGGTCGGAGAGACGTCCGCTGATAAGATTCCCCATGACCATACCGAATCCGGCAAGAATCATCAGCGGGGTGATACTTTCGGCAGAGAAACCGGAGACATGAGTGAGCATTGGATTGATATAGCTATACCAGCAGAATACACCACCGTTGCTTAATGCTGTGGCACCCAGAATCAGCCACGGGGCCGGAGTTTTGAGGAAGCGGAATTGCCCCTTGAAGCCGGTGTCTTTCAACCCTTCTACGTGGGGAACCCAGCGCCAGATGTAATACATGATTACGATTCCCCAAATGCCTACCAACAGGAAAGTGGCACGCCAGGAAAGCATAGTGCTGAGGGAAGTTCCCAATGGGACGCCGAAGAGGTTGGCGATGGTCATTCCGGCAATCATAATCGAAACAGCTTCCGAACCTTTTCCTTTATCAGCCAGTCGCTCGGCAACAATAGAGCCGACACCGAAGTAGGCTCCATGAGGAAGTCCGGAGATGAAACGTGCGGCAAGCAATACCCAGTAGTTGGGTGACAAAGCGGCACAGATATTACCTATCATAATCAGGGTGACCAGTACCAGCAGAATATGTTTCAAAGGATATTTGCGGGCTAATGTCAGTACGGGTGCACCCACACAGACGCCCAACGCATAGGCGGAAATGAAATGTCCCGCAACGGGGATACTGATTCCTAAATCTTTTGCCACGTCGGGCAAAATTCCCATCATCACAAACTCGGCAATACCCAATCCCAGGGTGCCGAACGCCAATGCAATCAGACTTTTCTTCATACCAAACTATACCTGATACCTGTTACTTTTTTACCTTCTTCTTTTTTGCGGGTGCAAAGGTAAAACAAAATCGGCCAAGGTGAGTTCGGTAGGAAAGATTTTGATTTAAGTCAATTTATGCAATGTATGTAATCAAGGGGATGGATGTACTACCAGGCAATGTTGTCCGAAAAAGTGTATTGCTGATCACCTTACTGTTTCTGAATCCACTCGGTCATATCTTTCAATACTTCCGGACTGATGGTTTCTTCCAGTTGCCCGTATTCGGCCAATGTGCCTTTTTCGCAGGTCTGCAACAGATGGTTCAGGTTCGGATAGGCTTTTACAGTTACATTTTTGTTTCCGTTTTCGCTGATTCTTTGTTGGATGGCTGTAAGGTTCATAGTCGCGTCCACTTGAATGTCCTTTTCTCCGTTTAGGGCGAGTACCGGACATTTCACATTCTTCAGGGCATTAGCCGGGTCGTACCTCATAAAATGAAGATACCAGGGCGAGGTCATCGAACGTATCTGGGCGGAAATCTGCTGTACGGTATTCAAGTCTTTCAGTTGTTCGGACGACATGGTTTTGGTAACGTCTGCATACAGTTCCTTTTGGAGCTCATCCGTTGTCTTGTCCGCTTGTTGCAGTATGGCATACCTGTTTCGCAGCGACGGTTTCGTTCCTTGCCAAAGCGCATCCGGCATTCCCTGAGATTTAGAAATCAGTTCCACTTGCCTTAGCATCAGGCTGTCTCCTTTGATGGCGGCTCCCGCCAATGAAACGATAAATGCCACTGACGGATCATTGGCTGCCACAATGAATGCGATGGTTCCTCCTGCGCTATGTCCGATGATTCCAATCTTTTTCGTGTTTATTTCTTTTCTGCCGCGCAGATAGTGGATGGCAGCTTCCGTATCTCTGGCAAAGTCTTCGTTGGTAGCTGTTGCATGGTTGCCTTGTGAGGCGGCTGTGCCACGGTCGTCGCAGCGCAATACGGCGATGCCGTTTCGCGTCAGATAGTCGGCGATGACAAGGAAAGGCTTGTGTCCCATAATCTCCTCATCCCGGTTCTGCGCACCGCTTCCTGTCACCATGACTACCGCCGGAAATTTTGTTCCTTTTTCGGGAAGAGTGAATGTTCCCGCGAGATTGATTCCGTCCTGTTCGTTTCTTACCGTGACTTCTTCGCTTTTGTAAGAGAAAGGCGGCTGAGGTTCCTGCGGGCGTTTGGAGCGGCTTGCTTCTCCTTTTTCCAGATTCAACGGCAAAGGAATGCCTTGTGTGAATGTTCCGCTAATACTACGGTCGTTGCTCAGCTTTCCTTTGTAAGAAGCGTGGATAACAGGTGTCTGCACAGTCAATATGGAATCTTTGAACGAAGTGGTTTGCGTCTTTATTCCGTTAGCCCCCTGGTCGGGGCTGTCGAGTGTCGTTATGTAAGTGCCTTCTCCTGTCTGATTGATATGGAATACAAGGGTCAGCGAACCGGTGGGAACAGTCAGTTTTCCGTGCCAGGTTCCTGAGATATCTTGGGCGGATGCGGAAGATGACAAGGATAAACCGGTCAACAAGCCGGTAATGACAGTTACTAGGTAGACAGCTTTCAATGTTTTCATAAAAGAGAAATTTAACGGAATATTTTTTAGCTATACGGTATACGCAAAGATAGTGTATTTTTAAAAATAACAGATATACTTGTTAAACTTTATAGCCTGACAAACACCGTTTTAACTTCCGGGATATCACACCGCACGGATACTACCGATTCTCCTTTCCTTTTATCTACACGGATGGCTGCGCGACCATTGTAGGCCTGTACCTTTCGTGAACCGGTAGAAGTCCCCTGGTTCTCGATTAATTGCCCGTCTCCTGCCAGTCCGAATTCTATATAGTTTACGGCATCCAGACAGGGTACGCCTTTAGCGTCTGTCAGCTGGACTTCCACCATTGATATATCGCCTGAACTTTCTCCGCCGCAATGAGTGACTTTCGCTTGCAGTTGCGCAGGCTTACCCCATGTGCGGGTTTCGTATACAAACCGGAGCGTGTCTGCCACGACTGCTTTCCCTTTGGAAAGGGCGATGACTGTATTCTCTCCTGCCTGTAACTTGCAGTTCCAGTGTAGACCTGCCGCCGGATAGTCCTGACTGTTACGCTTCTTTATTCCTTGCGGCACTCCGTTGACAATCAACTCCACTTGCGGACAGTTAGAGTAGACTAATATCTCTTTCATTTCTTCCGGTTTGCCCCATCGAATCGGCCATGTATGCCCATAGATATGTATCATAGGCTTTTTCGCCCAGTATGATTGGAATACATAGTAAGTCTCCTTCGGTGTGAGATCTCTTTCCACTACTCCTTTTTGATTGACATAAGGCACAGGATTCTCCGGACGTACCGGAGTAGAGAAGTCCTTGAACGGCCAATATGCCGCCCCTGTCAGCCAATCCATCGTTTCCTGTTCTTTCAGATGCCAGTCGATGAGGCGCACCATGTAACTTTCCGACCAGTCGCCGTCTTTGGAAGCGCGTGCGTTTCCACCGTAAAGCGAAGCATCTCCCGCGCGTTCGTCTGCTCCCTTGCCCGCTTCAATCTTATCCAAATTGATGAACGGGTCCTCCGCATGGCGGCGGGCATGGCAGTCGCCTCCCCATTCGGCATGGAAGAAATGTTTCACCTGCTGCATCTCATGGAATGAAGCATTTTTATAATCGGTGAAGATGCCTCTGTACCACCCCGCCCAGATAGAAGGAGAATAAACATCTACGATATCTTTACAGAAGTCGCAACGGCGGATAGCGGTCACCCGGCTATCGTCCGATTGATGCGCCAATTCATGGAGTTCCTTCATAAAACTACGTATCTTTCCCTTGTCGAATTCCGGGAAGTCGTTCGGCCAGTCGTTTTCATTACCTAATCCCCAGATGATGACGGCGGGATGATTATAATGCGTATGAATCATGTTCGTCAACATTCGTTTGGCTTGTGCCTGATACTGCTCGCCACCCAGACCGCCGCGGCACCAGGGAATCTCTTCCCATACAAGAATGCCCAGTTCATCGCAAAGAGAAAGAATAATGTCCGACTGTTGGTAATGTCCCAGCCGGATAAAATTCACTCCCATTTCTTTCATGAGCGTCATTTCCGCCCGCATTTGTTCTTCTGTCATAGCTGCGCCTACGCCCGCATGGTCTTCGTGGCGGTGTGTACCGCGCAGCAAAAGGCGGGAACCGTTGAGGCGGAATGGTCCTTTTTCCACAAATTCAAAATGGCGGAATCCGAATCGCTCGATGGCTTTCTGCTCCTGTCCGTTGTGGTGCAGGGTAATTTCGCAGGTGTAAAGAGCAGGATCCTCGTCCGACCATAATTCCGGCTTCTGAATATTTGCCGTCAGCAGGGAAGCTTTTCCAAGCGGCATCACTTCTTTTTCTTCATTCAGTATTATCTTGCCTGAAGGAGATTTGACGATGATATGCGCAGTTGTTTTCCTGATATCCGACGGATTATAGAAAAAAGCTTGAACGGCAAGTGTTGCCTTTTTCAGGTTTTTGTCTAATACGGCATCTATTTGTACACGATCTATGGAAACTTCGGGGACATACGCCAGGTTGAGGTAGCGGTATAGTCCGCCATAAACGTTGAAATCCGATAAGTCGGAAGGAATCATTTCCGCATCCCGGCTGTTGTCGCAACGGATGGATAGGGGAACTTTACCGCCAAAACGTTGAACACATTCGGGAGTGGAGACGAATGCTTGCACCGCTTCGGTGATATCTGCCGTCCATTCATCGTATCCGCCGATATGGGAAGCGACCCGTGTCGTGTAGATGTATACTTCGGTCTTTTGTCCCGCTCCTTCAAAGTCGAGCAGGATTCGTCCGTTGGGATAGGGATTTTGTATGTCGAGCAGTGTTTTATACCACCCGGGGCCCTGGTAGTAATTCATGTCCGGGTCTACGGCATCTGTGGCATTGAAGCAATGGGGCAGGGTGACAGGCGTCCATAGGGGAACGCATTCCGAACTGCCGGGAGCGGCGGGACGCACTGCTTCCCAGATATTGCCGATGTCTCCCCGCAGATACAGCCAGTTGTCGGTTAGCCGGGTTTTATGCCCGGTGAGGACTTTAGCTTCGGATAGGGTGGCGCAGCCTATAATAAGGCATAACGTATAAATCAGTCGTTTCATTTCTTTCTCGTTTTTAGAAAAGTTTGCCGGTTTTCTCCAGTTTATCCTTGCGTAGTAATGCTTCTATAAAGTAATAGTCGGCATATACGATGGGTACGTCCACTTCTACGTTGGTAGGTTTGGTTCCTGTGCTGTGGAGTAGCAGGAAACCGTTGTCTTTGTTCAGCGTAGTGCGATAACTGTTCGTCAGGTTCTCTACTATCCTGTCGGCGTTTTTCTTGTAGCGTTCGCTGTTTTTGCGGTCATATTGCGACAGTTCGTAGAGTGCGGAAGCGATCACTGTGGCTGCTGAGGCGTCACGCGGCTCGTTGGGAATGCCGGGAGCGTCGAAGTCCCAGTAAGGGATCAGGTCTTCGGGCATATTTTTGTGGGTGAAGAGGTATTGTTCCACCTTTTTAGCCTGTTCGAGGAATTCCGGTAACTTGGTTTCCCTGTAACACATCGTATAGCCATACAGTGCCCATGCCTGACCGCGTGCCCAAGCCGATTCGTGCGCAAGTCCCTGATGTGTGTTCTTTTTCAGTACTTGTCCGGTGATGGTGTCGTAGTCTATCACATGATAGCAACTATAGTCTGCACGGAAATGATTTTTCATCGTAGTCCGTGCGTGGCTTACCGCTATATTATAATAGGTGGAATCCTTACTTTCTTTGGTAGCCCAAAACAGCAACTCAAGGTTCATCATATTATCAATGATGACCGGGCATTGCCATTTATCCTTGTTATGGTCCCAAGAGCGGATAATGCCGGCTTTGGGTTTGAACCGGGTGGAAAGTGTGCGTGCCGATTGCAACAGAATTTCTTTGTAGCGTTCGTCTTGCGTCAGGCGATAACCGTTTCCAAAGCTGCAATACATCTTGAAGCCCATGTCGTGAGTGCCGCCGTTCATCTTTTCCTGTTCCAGGATATCGGTATGTTGCTGCGCCTTCTTTTTCCAGAAATTATTCTGGGTATACTCATAGAGAAACCAGAGCTCGCCGGGGAAGAATCCGCTGGTCCAGTCTTTGGACGGGACGAGGTGAAGCGTCCCGTCCGGTTCCGTATTCCGGGGATTGGTGAGTGGCCCCCATCCGTTCTTTTCGCGTTGCGCACGGCTTTCGGGTGATTCGTTGGCTACGGCGTAGTCTATTTCATCAAAAGCGCATCGGAGTTGTTGCTGTGCAAACTCCATGTTGTCTTCCACTATGTTTGAATCCGGTTGCGGAGTACAGGCCGTGAGGCCGGCTCCGAGCAATAAAGCTGCTATGGGGAGCTTCAACTTTATGGTTACGGTGGATAATTTCAATTTCATATATGTATACTATTTGTTAGCGTTATTCAATGTATTTGCTATTTCGAAGTTATTGCGATACAGAGATTACTGCCATGCTTACTCTTTTTCAAGCCGTACGGCAATAGGAGTCATGTATTGGCTTCCCTGGTATTGTTTTCCTTTCAGGCTGCATTCAAAACTACCTTTCGGCAGCTTCACTTTTCCCAGACGTAGACTGTTGGTCCCTTTCTGTTCGGGATAAGTGGAGTAGTTCGCTTCCAGTTTCTGTCCGGCTATCTCTACCACGACTGTTCCCGTATCATTCTTTCCCTGCGTGTTGTAGTCCAGATAAACAGTATATTCGACAGGTGCGCTTGACCGTAAGTTCCATTTCATCCACTGATTCGTATTTTTCCATTTGGTAACGTAGTTGCGGTTCGGTTTGCCGTCACCGTATCCCAATCCACGCCCTTGCAGTTCGGAATCGAATGTATAGAGCGTATTGCTCTGTTTGTGGTCGATAAGACGGATGGGATTCGGCACTTTCCGGTTGTTCAGTACCAGTGCGATGACGGAATTCATGCTGTCCGGCGCATTGGCGGGCAAGGTCAGTTCGTAATCATCCGCGTTTAAGCGCTTGAATCTTATCGCCGCCTTCTTGTCGGCAACGAGCCATCCTTTTCCGATGTCGGAACGGAGTCCGCCGATAATCAGTTTTCCATCGGCTGGCCAATGAAATACGTGTGCATACAGCGTATCTCCTTTCAGTGTCGTTACGCCCCACGGCTGTATAGGCAGATTGGTGCGTTGTGCTCCATAGATACTTTCTCCGTTCACCTTCAACCACTGTCCTATGCCCTGAAACACTTCGATGTCTCTCTTGTCCCATCGGCCATTGCCCATCGGACCTACGTTCATCAGTATATTACCCCCTTTCGAAGTGGCGCTGGGTAATAATTGTACAAAGAATGAAACAGGTTTGCGCACTGTATCCACTACGCTGTATCCATAAGACTCGTTGGTAGTGGGAATAGATTCCCATGCCCCTTCGGTGGGGAAAAAGAAGGCGGAACGGTCGCCCGTATTGCGGTAATCACCTATATTATTAGAGCCAAAACGTGCTAGTCGTCCGTTTACGACGATTTTGTTTTGTGGGTCCGCTTGGCGGATAGCTTCCAGTATGCGGATATTGAGATAGAGCGGAAGCTTCTGCGGAGTATCGAACCATAAGATGTCGGGGTCGTACTTTCTGATAAGTTCCTGTATTTGCGGAATGGATTTCTCGTTTACATATTTCTCGGCATTAGCGAGAAAGTCTTTACGTTCCAGCCACCAGTTCTTGCCGCCCACAAGTTTATCTCCACCGGGATTCGTGGGATAATCCCAATCGTTTCCCGGAGCGTCCGGGTGTTCCCAGTCAAAAGCGTGCGAATAATAGAAACCGAACTTGATGCCATATTTCTTAGCGGCTCTGCTCAATGCTTCCATCGGATCTTTCTGAAATTTGGAAAGGCGAATATCGTAGGGATAAGCATCGGATGGATACATGGCGAATCCGTCGTGATGCTTGGCAGTAATGACGAAATATCTCATGCCTGCTTCCGATGCATGGCGCATCCACTCCTCGGCATCAAATTCAGTAGGATTGAAAGGAAGTATCAGTTCTTTTTTGTACTCTTCCAGGGGGATGCGGGCTTTTCGCATCAGGTGTTCGGTATAGCCGCTCTGCATCTTGTTTTTCCAAAGACCCGCGGGTACGGAGTAAGGGCCCCAATGGATGAAGCAACCGAATTTGGCTTCGTTATACCACGACATTCGTTGCTCCTTATTCTTTTGAGAGGCTGTCCACCAACCGTCGTAGGCTTTGCGAAGCTCGTCTTTGTCTTGTTGCAATTGCAGGTTGCGGGGGATTTCGAGCCCTTGTTCGTCGCCACTCTGCGCCCATATAGCGAGGGGAGAAGCACTCATTGCCATGCAGCAGGCAATCGTTATGGTTTGATAATAGTTTCTCATGATTGTTCTCTCTTTTATTAAACTTGATAAGCAGTCTTTTTTTATTTCACTTGATACGTCTTTCCCTTTTCCGTTTCAATCACTTCTTCGTGGGGTGAGGTCGCTTCGCGTATCCGGCAGGTTCCTCCCGAATGGGAAGTAACGGACAGCCGGGTAATCCTGCTTTCTTTCCATTCCATGTCGATGGTGAATCCGCCTCTGGCGCGGACGCCTTTGATACTTCCGCTTTGCCAGTTGTCCGGCAGGGCAGGTAGCAGGTGTATGTATCCCGCATGGCTTTGCAGCAGCATTTCCGTAATGCCTGCCGTTCCTCCGAAGTTTCCGTCAATCTGGAAAGGGGGATGGGCATCGAAGAGATTGGCGTATGTACCCCCTCCACGGACGCTGACTTGGGTGGCATCTACGTATCTCAATCCGTTTTTCAGCATCCCGAAAGCATGATTACCGTCGCGCAGACGTGCCCAGAAGTTAATTTTCCATGCCATAGCCCAGCCTGTGCCGCCGTCTCCGCGGATTTCGAGTGTCCGTTGGCAGGCGGCTGCCAGTTCCGGCTGCTGTTCGGGGATAATCTGTCGTCCGGGGTGCAGGGCGAACAGATGGGATACATGGCGATGGTTAGGGTCTGTCTCTTCAAACTCTTTATCCCATTCGAGTAGTTGTCCTTTTGAACCGATGCGGAACGGTTGCAGGTTGGCGCGTACATCCATGCACTGCTGGCGAAATGCTTTGTCCGTATCCAGCACCGTACTTGCTTCGATGCAGTTGGTCAGTAAGTCCCATGCCAGACCGAGATCCATACCGGATGAACGGCTGATCTCTCCGTTCTGTTTCTTTCCTTCCTTGTCGATATAGCGGAAGCGATTCTCGGGTGAAGTGGATGGGTTGGTAATCCAGTAGCCTGTTTCCGGATCTTTTTGCAGCCATTGCAGCAGGAATTCGGCTGCGCCTTTCATCAGGGGATAAGCCGTTTTGGACAAGTATTTTTTATCGCCGCCGAAGGCATAGTGTTCCCATAGATGCTGACAGAGCCATACGCCTGCCATTGGCCAGCACGACCATCGAGGTGCGCCTTTCGGATCGGAATCATAGCCTCCGGTCGGAGCGGTTTGTGCCCAGACGTCCGAGTTATGGTGGGCCAGCCATCCGCGATTGATGCCATAGTTAACTTTGGCCGTTTGTGCGCCATTGACAGCCAGGCGGCCGATGAAATCGGACAATGGCAGGAAGCATTCCGGAAGATTGGTTATTTCCGCCGGCCAGTAATTCATCTCAGTATTAATGTTGGTCGTATAATTCGATCCCCAAGGCGGTTGAACGTGCCGGTTCCAGATGCCTTGCAGATTGGCGGGCAGCCCGCCCGGGCGGGAAGAGGCAATCAGCAGGTAACGACCGTATTGATAGTAGAGTTCCGTCAATCCGTTGTCAGTGGGGTCTTGTTCGAAGCTTTTTAAACGTTCGTTGGTGGGGAGTGCTTCTTTTTGCAGATTCTCTGTGCCCAGTGATAGTTGCAGGCGGTTGAAGAGTTGCTGATGGTCATCCGTGTGTCGTTGCAGTAATTCCTGATAGGGACGCTTGCATTTTTTGAGTGTCATTTTCTTATTCCCGAAATCGGTGACGGCAGAGAGTAGCAGCACTACTTCATTTGCATTGCGAACGGTCAGTGCAGAGTCGTTTGCCTCACAGTGACCGCCATCCGGCAGCAGTTCCACTTGCACTTTGAATTGTGTCCCCCGTTTGTCATCGTATACCACCTGATGTGGGTCGTAGTCACGATTGGCAACATAGGCGGGGGCTTTGCCGTTCAGGATCAGTGTCTTTTCCCCTTTTGTCTGCACGGTATAGCGCAGCAGGCTGTTCAAGCGAATATGGAGCGATACCGCCTGGGGACGGTCTGCGGCTATTTTTATGACCATCACCTGGTCCGGATAGGAGATAAAGGAAGTGCGGCGGTATTTCACTCCGTCCGCTTCGTAGGTGACGGTAGACAGTGCGTTCGATATGTTGAGTTCACGATACAGATTCCGGGCTTCCCCCCGCGTCAGTTGGTCGAGCATCAGGTTTGCCATAGGCAGGTAACGGGCTGTATACGGACCTTGTGCATTGGCTTTCCAGAGTTCGCTTGCCTTGGCATAGTCTCCGCGGTCGACAGCTTCCCGTACCTGTGGCAACGCGTTCGCGGCTTTGGGGTTGTTCCAGTCCTGCGGATAGCCCGACCAGATCGATTCTTCGTTCAGTTGATATACTTCCTGTAGCGGGTTGCCATATACCATCGCTCCGATACGTCCGTTACCGATAGGAAGAGCTTCTTCCCATACGGTAGCCGGAGCGTTATACCAAAGCTTGTATTCTTTTCCAAACGTTAATGTCGTGGAAAGGAATATACATCCTGAAAACCATATACTTCGTACCTTCATATTCATCGTCTGCTATTTTTTATTCGTCCGTAGATTCTCATTCGTCAGCTATTTCGAATGCTTTCGCGGTGTTGGATATTAATTGGATTGCGGGCAGTTTCTCTTTCAATTCCAGTCTGACAACCGTAGCTATCTTGTCAGGAGCCTGCGTGGGAACTTGTATCGTAATGCCGCCGGGCGTTTTAGTAAATTTCAGTTTCGTACCGTCGGCCAGCAGCATTGCTTCCTTCACTGTATATTTCGTGTCGAATGCCAGTTTGCCGTCTTCCGGCCATTGAAAGACGGAGAGATAATATACGGAGTTCTTCTTTTCGTCTTTCCGGATACATTCGCCCCAGGGAGGAAATATTTCGCTGCGCTGTGTTGCGTAAATCGCTTCACCGTTCACCCGCATCCATTCGCCTACTTTTCTCAGGCAGTCCAGTGCGGGAGCAGGCACAACACCTGTCGGGTCGGGGCCGACGTTGAGCAGGTAGTTGCCGCCACGGGCGGCAATGGTATTGAGATTACGGATAATTGTTTCCGCACTTTTCCAGTTCTTCTCCCAGCTTTTGTATCCCCAGGAGCTGCCGATATTCATACACGTCTCCCAGTCTACGCGTTCGATGTCCTTTGCGTGGGGGATACGTCCTTCGGGAGTCTTATAGTCGCCGGGAAAATCGGGACGGCGCAACCGGTCGTTGGTAATTACCTGCGGATACTTTGCGAGTTCGGCAGTGATTTCCGCCGCTGTCTCTTTGCTGATACGGTGCGGGGTATCCCACCACATGACGGCTACGTCACCATAATTCGTCAGTAGTTCTTTGATTTGCGGGATGGCTACCTTTCTGAAATAATCATCCAGAGAGGCGGAACGTTGCAGGCAATCCCAACCTCCCAGATTCTCTTGGGTAAAATTGTCGATGGCTACCGAATCAGGGTTTGCCCATCCTTCTTTCATTTCTTTGCGGATAGTGCCGCCGCCGGGGTTGCACCAGTCCTGTGTCTGGGAATAATAAAATCCCAGTTTTATATGGTGCTTACGGCAGGCTTTTGCCAGTTCGTCTACGATATCACGTTTGAACGGGGTGTAGTCTACGATATTGAATTCGCTGGCATTGCTTTTGAACATCGCGAATCCGTCATGGTGTTTGGTGGTGAATATGATATACTTCATACCTGCATTTTTGGCAGTCAGCACCAGTTCCTCGGCATTGAAGTCCACGGGATTGAAGGTGCAGGCTTTCGCACGATATTCACGTACAGGTATTTTGCAACGGTTCATAATCCATTCCGCACCGCCTCGTCTTTGGTTGAATCCGTTGTATACGCCGCCGTACAGGCAGTAAGGTCCCCAGTGCACGAACATGCCGAATTTGGCATTGCGCCACCAGGTACCATTTTCTCGTTATGTTCAAGCTTTTGGGCAGAGGTTGCGCAAAACGGTTGCGGAGAGAGTTAGGGTGAGTATGATTGATAGAATCTTCTTCATGGTTATCTTTATCGGTTGAAATATTTATTGTACTGTGGTTCGTCCATTACTTTCTTGAGTGCCGACTTTCCAAGGCGGTCACGTAACTGATAGTAATACAGGCTCGAAGGAACCACTGTTCCGGCTGTCTGCTCGGTCCATCCGGTTCCGTTTATCGGTTGGTCTTTATATTTCATATCTATCATCGAAGTGTTGACGATGCTGTTGAAGGTCGATTTCGCACCGGACCGGGCTTCTTTGCTATTGTCTACTTCTGTGGCTTGCAGTCCGATGGCAAAGTTCTGTGCCGTAGGCGGCTGCATGACCAAAATCAGCGGGGCGGCACAATTCCAGAATACCATTTGCGCGCCAGCCCATCCGTGTCCCGAACCCATCGATCCCCGGTTGGCTGCCATGAGTGATGCGCTCGGACCTTTCAATACTATATTGTCCCATAAGCATCCGGTCGACCAGCGGTGATGCGGTTCGCTGGAAGCAAAGGTCATTTCACCATAACCGTCTACAAAAGCGTTTGGCCCGGGAGTAGTGGCCCCCAATACAAATTCGTGACGGTGATGGCTGGAGTAGCAACGTTGGAACAGACACATTTGTCCGCCGTTGATGTGGTAAGCATACCGTCTTCCTCCGGTAATCTGCGAGATGGGGTTGATGGCGGAAAGGTCTTGTCCCGTGATATATTTGGTGGCAGAAGTGGTAGTCACACAACAGTCAAAATGCTCTACGCTGACATTGCGTACCCATGCATTCTCGACCGTCCGGAGAGCAACGAATGTATTGGCATGGTTCTCGTCGCAGCAGTATTCGCCTATGCCCCGATAGCTCTTTTTAACCGACTCATCATAGATGCACATGCCGTACAGATTCTCTACGCCACATTGTGTGAAGCGTTTGTCATACCTGTATTTATAGATGGTTCCTCCACCGAACTCCTTCTGCAAAGCGTTCGTCAACGGGATATCCAGTGTGATTTCGTCTTTTTTCACTGATACAATTTTCCGTTCGAACGTCAGATCCTTGCTCCCCGGTTTCCATTGGATCGTTCCGTTCATGTCCGTATCTTTTCCTTCGCGGCGGAAACGTTCGAAAGCCTCCCATGTAGTTTCTCCTTTGCGGGGGCGGGGGGCGATGGAATCCATGCCGATGGTCTGAATCCACGCTGCCGTACTGGGGCGTCGGACAATTACGTCGTCGCCAGTACGAAAATGTTTATCCGCATTCTTCACATGGAGGATACGTGTGCCCGAAGGAACATATTTGTCGATAATTTCCTGTACATCGTTGGTGTTGTATTTGGCTTTTCCGTTAAAGCCGACCTCTATGACATTGTATTTCCTGGGAGAGGTGGCAATGAGTACCGTTCCGCTCTCCTTATTATTCCCTTCGCCGCGAAGCACAATGCCGCTTGCTGTAATCCGGATAGGGCTTGCTATATGATATACGCCTTTTCTGAGCAGGATGCATCCCCTGAATCCATCTTCATCCGGTTGCAATTTTGCTACTTTGTCTATTACGGCCTGTATAAAAGGGGTATCGTCCTCTTTGTTGGGCGAAGGACTGATAGAGGCGGTTACCTTTATATGGGGAATGGCCACTCCACCGCCCTTATAACCGCAGAAAGAGAAATCGGGGAGTAAATCTCCTTTGTCTGTATACGAATGATAAGAGAGCTTTCCCTTCTCATTGATTGATATCAACTTACTTTGTGCACTCGCCATGAAGCAGAGCACAAGTGATGAAGCGATAATGAATGTTACTTTCTTGATGTCCATAGTATTTCCAGCTTTTCGATTTCAAAGTTATCGCATCTTGAGGAAAATTGATTATAAAGGTAAGTCTAATACTTATAAAAACGCCCCTTCCATCGAAAATACCTCATTTTACAAATGAATGACGGAATATTACAAATCTATCGTTTGCCGTGAACACCGTGTCTACAAGGTTTTATTCTCTTTCGCCCTCCGACCTGTTCTTAAACTCCGACGGAGATACTCCGTACAGTGTTTTGAAACTGTTAGAGAAGTAAGCCAGGCTATTATAACCTACGGCACAATATACTTCCGTTATCGACATATCCGTTTCTTTTAGCATCTTGGCGGCTGTCTCCAACCGGAAATTACGGATAAACTCATTGGGAGAGTATCCGGTGATTTGCTTAATCTTGCGGTAAAGGTTCGATTTGCTTAGTCCGAGTTCTTTGCAGAAGGCATCCAGGTTTAAGTCCGAATTGGCGATATTCTGTTGCAGAGTGGCATATAGCTTTTGCATAAACTTCTCATCGACGGAAGTCACGTCGACACCGAGTGATTCGAGTGAGAAGTTTTTGCTATACAGCTCTTTCAGTTTCTCGCGGCTTTGGATCAGGTTGTCTACTCTGATTTTCAGGATGGAGGCATCGAAAGGTTTTGTGATATATTCGTCAGCACCTGCTGCATAGCCTTCTTTGATATCGTCCGTGCCAGTCTTTGCCGTCACCATAATAATCGGGATATGGCTGGTATTCATATCCTTCTTCAACCGACGGATCAGTTCGATACCATTCATCTTGGGCATCATCAGGTCGGTGATAATCAGGTTGGGAAGCAGATAGACCGCTTTGGCAAGAGCGTCTTCGCCGTTTGTCACGCCCACTACATTGTATCTATCCGCCAGGCAGGAACAGATATAATTGTTCAGGTCGCGATTGTCCTCCACTACCAGAATCGTAGCTTGCTTTCTGGAGGAATTGTCCGGTTCGTAAGCGGCGTCCGGAAGCTCAACGCTGAAAGATACGGCTTTATCTTCGGCCGATTCGATTATCATTTCGGGAGCGAAAAGACTTTTGTCGACCGGCAGTACAAATTTGAATACTGCACCGGAGCTTGATAAGCCTACACCGGACATATTCGCTCCGGTTGCGTTTTCTGCCCACACCACTCCGTGATGCATCTCTATAATTGCCTTGCTGAGGCTTAGTCCGATGCCGGTTCCCGATTTGGAATGTTCGTTCTGAGCCACTTGGTAGAATGGTTGGAAGATCTTCTCCAATTCATCGGGAGCAATGCCGACACCATTGTCCTGGATGGAAATGGTGAGATATCGTATCTCCGTATTCTTATATTTATTCAGTTTGGCAGGCAGGAAGAAAGTAAGTTCGGAATAGGGCTTGACGTCCAGTTCTACGGATACGGTTCCCCCGTCCGGCACATTCTTGAAGGCATTGGAGAGGAAGTTGAAATAGACTTTCTCCAACAAATTCCAGTCGAACCATACAGGTTGGCAGTCGATGGAATGTTTGAACTTCAGATGAATGTTCCGATATAATGCTAAGTCCTGGAAAGAAGAGACAGCTTCGTGCGTGAATTTTATCATGTCGTTCTCGGAGACTTGCAGTTTCATGGTTCCGCTTTCGTTCTTTTGCAGGTCCATCAGATTGTTGACAATGCGGAGCAGGCGCTGGGCGTTGCGTAGCATCAGTTTCACTTTATAATGAATATCATCCGTCAGGTCGGTGCGTTTTACGAACTCTTCCAACGGAGCCATAATCAACGTAAGCGGTGTCCGCAGTTCGTGCGAGAAATTGGTGAAGAGACGATTGCGTTCCTGATAATATTCTTCGTGAACTTCCGCTTCCATCTGTTTGAGACGGATGTTGTTTTGCAGACGTTTCTTTTCGGTGAAATAGCGGATAATGAAAGCGATAAGAGCAATAGCCACCACTGCATAGAAGAGGTAAGCCCACCAGGTCTTCCATAGCGGGGGAAGAACCACGATTTCCAATGTCGTGCCTTCTTCGTTCCAGATGCCGTCATTGTTGGAGCCTTTCACTACGAATTTGTAAGTGCCCGACGGGATATTGGTATAATAGGCGGTACGGCGGTTGCCTACTTCATTCCAGTCATGGTCGAAGCCTTCCAGCTTGTAGGCATATTGGTTCTTGTTGTTGAAGATATAATTCAGTGCGCAATATTCGATGGTGATATTGGTCTGATTGTATTTCAGTACGATTTTCTTTTGGGTGGAGATGTTCTCTTTCAGGATGTCGCCTTCATCGCCGGCTTGTATGAGGCAGTTGTTGATATGCAGTTTGTCGAGGATGATGGGCGGGACATTCGGATTGGTGATGATGTCGTTGGGATTGAACAGTGTGAAGCCGTTGTTTCCGGCAAAGAAGATGCGGTTGCCCGATAGGTGCAGGCCGGCGCATGGAGAAAACTCCTGCACACGTATGCCGCTTTCCTTATTATAATTGGTAATGCCGCGGGTACGCAAGTCGAGGTTGGATATCCCGTTCAGTGTGCTGAGCCAAAGGGTGTTATCGTTCCCTTCTACGATTTTGCAGATCTGGTTGTTCATTAATCCGTTTTTCTCGTTGTAGGTGGTGAACTGTCCGGTGGAAAGAACAAGCTCACTCAAACCACCGTCGATGCTGCTGATCCATATCCTTCCGGAATGATCTTTCAGTATGCTGCTGATATATTGGGCGGCGAGGCCGTTTGTCTCGTTGTAGGAGAGCAGCGTGTGGTTGATCTTGTCATAACAGAACAGTCCGTTGTTCTTCGTACCGATTAGGAAAATATCGTTGTCGACCTCACATACACAAATCACATGAGAGAAGTGGACACCGCCTTTCCCTTTGACGGGAAATTCAGTTTGTATGCTTCGTTGTCCGTCGTCGGAGATGAATACCAAGCCTTCCGTCACACTGATAGCACCGATAATCACTTCTCCGGCGCGGCTTCGGCTGATATGGTAAATCGGTCGCCGGTCGGTAGTCTGGTAGAACAGGGAGAATTGACGGGTATTCAAGTTGAATTCATATACTTCACCTTGGCTCGTCCCGCACAGGATGCGGTCACCGTCCAGATAGACAGTCTTGAAGATATTTTTCACCGAACCGTCAGCCTTGTGAGGTAGGGTATATTGCCGGAAGGATTGTTGAGCAAGGTCGAAGGCAATCAGTCCGCCGCCTTCCGAACTGATATAGAGTGTTCCGTCATATTCGACGGCGGGGCCCAGAATGCCCAGATTGGCGTTCAGGATGGTGGCGGGATTGTAAAAGTCGAACAGGTGGCCGTAAGGATTGTAGTAATCAACTCCACCGGCATAGGTTCCGATCCAGATGGTTTGCATCCGGTCGAAGAGTATGCTGTACACCGAATGATGGCTCAGACTGCCCTGTGCTCCGTGTTTGTAAGAAGCGATGCGGCTCGTCACAGGATTAACGATATTCAGTCCGTCGAAAGTACCTATCCACATTTCTCCTGCAGGAGATTCTTTGATGCAACGGATATCGTTGTTGGACAGTCCGTTGGCGGTATTGTAATATATCACTTCCGATAAGTCATGCCTGATGACGCAAACTCCGTCTTTGTAGGTTCCTATCCAGATGTTATCTTTCTTGTCGATATATACATCTTTAATATAATTGGAGGGGATAGGCAGCGTCTTCGAATCTTTGCGGTACGAACGGACCACCCGGTTCTTCCGTGGATCGTATATCACCAGTCCGCTCATACTCGAAGCGATATAGAGAAGGTCGTCTTTCTCGATGATAGTACTTATGGAGTTGTTCGCCAGTTCTTTCAGAGGGATCTCCTTCAAGATGTCCTCCTTTGCATCAAAAACATATAAGCCGGAGATGGTTCCCACCCACAACGTGCCTTCCTTATCGGTGAAGAGGGATATGATTTTATTGTTGGCGGCATTAGCTTCAGGGTCGAAGTAATACCGTTTGAACCCGTTTCTGCGTTTATCGAGTTTGTTCAGTCCGTTTTCCGTTCCGAACCAGAGGTTGCCTTCCGCATCTTCGGTGATGCAGGCGATGGTATTGTTGCTGATACTGCATTCGTCGTCGGCATGATTCCAGAAAGTTTCGAAGTTATTGCCGTTGAACTTGTTCAGTCCGTTGCGGGTGCCGAACCACATATATCCCAGCTGGTCCTGGTAGATACAAGTGACATGAAGCTGTGATAGTCCGTTTTGGACTGATAAATTGGAAAAATGGTATCGTTGATTTGCGAAAATGATTTGTGGAAGGATAAAAACCAGCAAAATACATATCAGCTTCTTCATAAATGAACTATATTTGGGGTGTATGCTTTTCGTCTAGCAAAAATAATAAAAAAAGGGCAAAAGCAGGGCTTAACAAACTCATTTTATAGTATCAACACATCTATGGGCTATTTTTACAAGCTTTGGAAGGATTATTGCAAATGGAGAATCTTCCCTACAACTCTTTGACGGATTCTGTAAATGCCTTCTATCTTGTTATCACTATTTTTGTAACTGGAAGAATGAACCGAAAAACTTTCTCCGGCCGGGAAAGAATCGTTTTTGTTTTTCCGCGAACGTAAATATGAAAAACATTGTAATATGAAAAGAATTCCTATCTTTTTGATAAGTACCCTCTTCATGGTATTTATAGTTGGAACTCCCGCTTTGGCTTTTTCGCCCGGTTTGGACGAGGCGCAACAGAACACAGTTGTCGGCGGAGTTGTAGTCGATAAGAATAACGAGCCTCTCATCGGGGTATCGGTTATGGTGGAAGGGTCTTCCGGCGGAACGATCACGAATATGGATGGTAAGTTCTCCATCAGCCTGCCGAAGAACAAAACATCATTGAAATTCTCCTATGTAGGTTTCGCCACCCAGACAGTTTCGGTAAAGAACAAGAAAGAGGTACGCGTAGTGATGCACGAAGATTTGCAGCAACTGGACGAAGTAGTTGTGGTGGGCTATGGTGTGCAGCAGAAATCTCATTTGTCCGGTTCGGTGACAAAAGTCAATATGGACGGTATCGAAGACGTTCCTACCCCTCGTCTGGATCGCGCTGTTGTAAGGTAAGGTGGCCGGTGTGCAGATTCTGAACACCACTTCCGAGGTGGGAGCCGATCCGGATATATCCATTCGAGGTACTTCTTCATTCAGTGCCAGCAGCAATCCGCTGATTATCGTCGACGGCTTCCCGGTGAGCGACGGTCTTGAATCGCTCAATCCGAGTGATGTGGAAAGCATCGAGGTACTGAAAGATGCCGCATCGGCGGCTATCTACGGTTCGCGTGCAGCCAACGGTGTTATCATGATTACAACTAAAGGCGGCGTTATCAGCAAACCTAAATATTCGGTGAAAGCCAAGTGGGGCGTAAAGTCGAACTATAAGTTGCATTCCGTGCTGAGCACGAAAGAATATCTGGATTTACGCATCAGGGAACATAATTTGTTGGGTACATCATTGTCTTCACAAGAGATGGCGTATGCAGCTATCAATAATAATACGGACTGGCAGCAGGAAGCCTTCAACGACAATGCTTACTATTATAATGTAGACTTCTCCGTCAGTGGTGGTAGCAGTGGTATCCGGTATTATATTTCCGGTGCTTATAACAGCGACGAGGGCATGATGCTGAAGAACTATTATAAAAGGTATAATGTAAAAGCGAGAATAGACGCCGATTTGTCCAAGCGCGTGACGGTAGGTATAAACATCGCTCCTTCCTATACCGAATCCGAACGTCCGGCAACCAACTTTACGGACTTTGTGAGAACCCCTTCCTGGATGCCGGTGAAGCATACCGAAGAGACATCCGCCATTACAGGTGTTCCGGTAGGAGAATATACGAGAGGTTCGCATTTTAATGGTAAGACCTATACAACTATTGATCCGCAGACGGGGCTGGAAAAGACCGTGACAGCTACCCCGTGGGGATCGACGAACAACAATCCCCGTGGAATTATCGATAATGTTTTTAGTCCGAAAGGGCAATACCGTATGCAATTGCAGGGATATATCGATATCAAGTTACTGAAAGAATTGCGTTTCCGCTCTTCCAATAGTTTCAATTTCAACTTTACTGAGACGGATACTTATCAGAATGTAGGGGCGAAAAGTGCAGGTGATTCCAATCGTGGATATTATACCTCCAGCAAGTCTATCAACCTGGCGTCGGAGAATACATTGAATTACAGTAAGAAGTTCAAAGGTATTCATCAGTTGGATGGGCTGCTGGGAGCCTCTGTCTATAAATATACGAATAAGAGGACGGGGATTCTGGGATTCGATTTTCCTACCGATTACATTCATTACTTGAGTGCGGCAGGAAGAATAGACCAGTACGAAGGTACCACCCTGCGTACCGGCACATGGAAGAATGACAATGCGATGGTTTCTTATTTCAGCCGTGTCAATTATGCATTGAAAGACCGCTATCTGTTGTCAGTGAGTTTGCGTACGGATGGAAGCTCCAAATTCGGTAAAGATAATAAATGGGGATGGTTCCCCTCCGTATCGGCAGGATGGAGAATCTCGGAAGAATCATTCATCAAAGAACGGGCGAAGTGGCTGAATCAGTTGAAACTGCGATTGAGCTACGGTGTGACGGGTACGGATGCTATCGAAAGCTATGCTAATACGGACCTGCTCGATTCGGCAGGTTATATCCTTGGCGAGGGCAACGGTTCGGTTGTCTCCGGACTGGCCAACAACTCCGCTTCTCTGGGCAACCGGGCCTTGCAGTGGGAACAAACCAATCAGGCGAATTTCGGTCTGGATATCTCTCTGCTGAACAATCGCATCGGGCTGACTTTCGACTACTATTACTCTATCACGAAAAGTCTGCTCTATCAGAAAACGGTTAACAGCATCGCCGGATATACACAAGCCTGGACAAATGAGGGTAAACTGAGAAACCGTGGTTTCGAGATGGAACTGACTACTTACAATATCAACAACCGACAATTTAAATGGAGCACTTCTTTCAACCTGTCACTGACGCGCAACAGGCTGCTCGACTTGGGCGGACCGTCCGAACAAGTCACGCCGGGCTCAAATAAAGAATACTACATTGCCCGTGTGGGTGATCCGCTGATCCAGTTCTATGGATTCAAAACAATCGGCGTATGGAAGAGTCAGGAAGAAATAGACAATAATCCGCATCATATCAATGACAAACCGGGAGGATTACGTGTAGCCAATACGAACGGTGATGATGTGATTGACGACAACGACCGTGTGCCTCTCGGCAATCCTTATCCTGACTTTATCTGGGGTATGACGAATACGTTGAAGTATCGCGACTTCGATTTGGCATTCACCCTTCAGGGTCAGGTAGGAGGAAAGGTGTATAACACCGACAATAATTATAATGAGTTCCGTATGTGGAATACGAAGTACGTGGCCAACCGATGGTTGAGCGTCGAATATCCGGGCGATGGAAAAACGCCTTTCCGCGACAACGGAATACAGCATTCACTGACCGACTATCAGATTGAGGATGCCGGATTTATCGCGCTGTGTGATGTCACTCTGGGTTACGACTTGCCGAGGAAGGCGGCACGCAAAGTAGGACTTTCCAAATTGCGGGTTTATGTTTCCGCACAGAACCTTCTGTACCTGTGGTCGGACGGCTATCGCGGTATCAATCCCGAAGCCCGCTATGCAAGCGGAGTATACCGGACGGCTATGGCCAGAAATGCTTTGCAGAGAGGAGCATTCCCTATTCAACGCACCTTCAGTGCTGGTCTGAATATTAACTTTTAAAAAAGAGAGAACCATGAAGAATATACTAATTTATCTACCGGCTTTATTTTTGCTGTTCGGCTGCGAGGATTTCCTGAACAGGGCAGCCTACGACCAGATGGACAGTGAGAACTTCTATCGGAACGCAGAAGAAATCAACGCCGCCGTGATGGCTTGTTACAATGGCATTCACGGAACATTGAACAATGAATTCTTTTTGACCGAGGTCCGTTCGGACAATACCAGGCATGAAGGACAGGGATCGACTACCGGGACTAGTCTGGAGATTGCCAATCTGGACCTTTTCAAGGTGGAGCCTTCCAATACGATCAATAATGCGTATTGGGAAAAGGCTTATCATAACATTGCGAATTGCAATACAGTGCTTGGACATTCGCAGGTGGTGACGAACGTGACGTTGAGAGAACAGTATGATGCCGAAGCCCGCTTTATCCGTGCCTATCATTACTTCAATCTGGTTCGCCTGTATGGACCGTTGTTTCTTGTGACTGAAAGAATCACGGCCGAGGAAGCTAAAAATTATGAGCGGAGTACGGTGGATGCCGTCTATCGGTTGATTATTGACGATCTGGATTATGCTTCCAGAAAACTGCCCGTTAAATATGACAGCAGTAATATCGGACGCGTAGACCAATGGGGAGCAAAGACGCTTCTTGGAAAGGTATATCTGACACTTTCCAAAAATGGAATGGACAAGGAGATGCTTACTCAGGCCAAACTCTTGTTGGAAGATGTGGAGAAGAACAGCGGATACGGACTGGTGACAAGCTCGTATGCGGATGTGTTCAGTATTTCGAATGAGATGAATAAGGAGATGATTTTTGTGTCCCGCTATCTGTCTGGAGGAAACGGACTGGGGTCGCCTTTCGCCAATTATTTCGCTCCGGTGAATAGTGAGAATATGATTTTGACCGGTAGCGGAAACGGCTACAACTGTCCGACGGAGGATTTGATCAGCACCTATAATTCGGAAGCAGGTGAGACTCGGAAAGATGTTATATTGAAGGAGTTCTGGATTGACCAGAAGGGGGCAACGCAATATGTGTCTTATGTGACGAAGTATCTAAGTCCGGTAACGGTGCGTTATGATGCTGAAAACGACTGGCCTATTCTCAGGTTTGCCGATGTGTTGCTAATGTTGGGTGAGATAGAAAATGAATTTAACGGACCCACGCAAAATGCACTCGACTATATCAACGCAACCCGTCTGCGGGCGGGACTGAAGAAGGTCGAAGAGGTGCAGCCCATTACAACCAAGTCGGAATACCGGACAGCGATGGCTAAAGAAAGACGGCTGGAGTTTGCTTTGGAGAACCACCGCTTGTTCGATTTGCTCCGGACGGAACAATTGATAAATGTAATGAGGAAACACTATACGACCGAACAGATGCGCAATAAGAGTACAGGTGCTCTGACCGATTACTATGCGAACGAGAAAACGCCCGTATATGTGAAAGACCCGCTTTTGGAAAACTGGCAATTACTGTTGCCTATTCCCTACAACGTGATTATTACTGCTCCGAACGCTACGCAGAATTCGGGATATTCAGGTGTGTGACAGACCATTTTGCCGTAAATTTAAAAACTTGAAATAATGAATATGAATCGATATATATATACATTAATGGCTGCCGTTGCCCTACTGCTGGGCATTACTGCCTGTAATGAGAAATTGAGCATGTTTGAGGCGAACCAGAATCCGCCCGAAGTGACCGACTTTAGTCCGAAGAACGGAGTGGCAGGAACAGAGATCAGTATCACGGGCGCTAACCTGCAAGAGGTAGACTCCATCAAGATAGGTGGAGTGAAGACGGACGTGAAGTATCGGATTAACCGCTCACTGGTTATTGCCGGAGTGACGAATGAGGTTGTATCGGGCATTATTGAGGTGTTTACTCCTTATGGGAGTATAAAGACCTCAGAAAGCTTTACGATGGAATATGTGATTCCCGAGCTGACCGGTTATGTGAATAAGTCCCGGCCGTATACCGTTGTTGGCCTGACGGGAGAGAACCTGGACATTGTGACGGGCGTACTTTTCGGAACCAAAGAGGCGACGGTTGTCACCCAGACGCGGGAAGAAATAGAAGTGGAAGTACCTTACTTTAAAGATGAGGCGGTGGATATTGTTTTGAATTATCAGTATGGGACGGAGATTCGCCAGGTGAGTACTTCCGGCACGCCTTTCTCACTGGAGCTGGCTTATCCGTCGGTCAGCGACTATCCGAGAATGACTTCCGCCGGCTCTTCGATTGAAATCAAAGGCGTGAATCTTACACAAGTAGACAGTGTGTTCGTGGGTGAATATAAAGCGGAAATCACCAAACGGGCAACCGATGTACTGACCTGTCAGCTGAGTGCGGAATACGAGGTCACAGGCACAAAGAAGATTACTCTTTATTATTATGACGAGACGAAACTGGAAACGGGAAGACTGCCAGGTCATTGTCCCCGAAGTATATATCTGAAAACATAACCCTTTACGGGCATGGCAGTGAGAATGCGAATCTATTTAGCGGAACAACCGGTAAATATTATAATCCTTGTGAGTTTGCGGATAATAAAGAGATTATCCATTTGTGCGCTACACAAAACAGCGACGGTATGCAGTTGGCAGGGTTCTCCAAAAAGCTGAATATTCATAAATTCAAATGTAACGGCAAGGCGCTCGAAGCCGACGGACTCAATCTGAGATTCCGCAAGCTGCTCGAAACGACTCCGGCAGAGAAAGCATATATGGATAAGATTAAAAATGGAACTTTGGAGAAAATCAGCATCGAGCAGGCGAAAGCTGACGGATTGAATCTGACAGGCAGCACCAAACAGGTAGCCCGTTATAAGCTTTTGGATGACAACTATAACAAGACCAATCTGGAAGGATTTGATATTGGAGGCATCAATTTGCTTTTGGTGTATAGTGATGTGGATGGCAAGAACCTGGTGGCAATAGGTTTTGTGGAACTTGTAGCAGTCCAGATGGAAAGTGTTTCCGACACTAAAGGTTCGATGACCTTGAACTTCTATTTCCAGAAAGATTAATGACTAAATGAAAGGAAGATATGAAAAAGAGTATATTTATTATATTACCGCTGATACTTTGGGCATTTGCCGCATGTGATAACGATGATTCCGAATGGGATAGCGGTAACTTGGGAGTGAACTCCGTAGAAGGGACGTGGCAACGTGTAGGGGCTTATCCGAAAGTGCTTGCCATTTTTGGCAGCGACTATACATCAACTATACAGACATTCGATGTGGATGATAATCTTGTGACCGATTACCCGCAAGGAAAATACCGGGTGGCGGGAGATTCGTTGCTCGTCTATGAACGCGGATTCATCAACCGGTTTGAATTTGATAATGACGAATTGGTGATAACCTACGGCTACAACGCTTCGAGACAAACGACTTACAGATATACCCGGGTGGAACCGGCAGAGCCTGAAGAGCCCGGAGTACCGGAAGATCCGACGGTCACCTCAGAGGATTTTCCTGCCACGGTAACGGAGGGAGAGCTGATTACCATTACCGGTACGCAACTGACATCTATCGAAAAAGTTTTGTTTGGCGAGACGGAAGCGGAAGTCATAAGTCTGGAAAAAGAAACACTGATATTCAAAGTTCCGGTTTTTGAGACTACTGCTACGGTAGCTGTGAAACTGGTTTATGCGAATGGTGAAAAAGAGATAGAATTGTCTCCTGCTTGCCAGGTAACGGTAATGGCATGGCTGTCTTATCCTAATCTTAAACTGGGAGCACATCGTAATTCTACTTTCGGAAGTATGATGATTGCCGACAAGGGCGAAGTGGTAGCTGCTTGTATTCTGACTACCGAGCGAGAAAGAGAAGTAGACTTTGCTACCATCTGCAATAGCCCTATGGATTTTAATCTGCAAAGTCCCGAACGGCTTGGAAAGAATTTGAGAAACTGCTGGTGTGAGGGAAAAAGACTGGAAGGACTGACTTCTTCTTCTGAAGCTGAAGATGTTGAGAGACTCTTCCCAAACTATTACTCCAATAAGACCACATTCCTGATATTGTCGGAAACGGATGAAGCACAGAAAGCTATTATTGATAAAGTGAAGGATGGCAAGATGGTAGAATTATCTACGGATGCATTTGCCGGAATGGATATAAAAAGACGGGATATACGCACGTTTAAAAAGGATGAGACAACAAAAGACGAGTCTATTTTCGAAGTTGGAAGCGTGATCGCCTTCAAAACACCGCATAAGGGGGATAAGATTGGTATCATGCGCATTCTTTCAATCGGTGTGGATTTTACTCAGGACTCTGCCTGGAATAATGAGAATGCAACTATAACTTTTGATTTGTATTATCAGAAATGATCGTTTCAAGTTTTTATGAATATAATTATTAAAATAATAATGTGATGAAAAAAGTAGTATTATCAGTGGCAATCATGTCTTTTGCTCTGTTGGCAAATGCGCAAGTTCTGAAAAAGGATCTCCTGAAAGATTATAAACCAGGTGACCAACTGGAAAAAGCTGTTTATGGTGATAAGAAAGAGCCGATTCGTACCGATTCCTGGAATGGGGCGTTTTCCACTAATCCGCTGGAAGGAGTAGGAAGTCCGTTAGTAGGCAAGGCGCTTTCTTATAAAGGGTATCCGGAAGGAGGATTATCCATAGATATAGGCAACTTTCCGGCTGATATCAAAGGTAGTCGTTTTAGTGTTTATTCTCTTACGGATGTAAATAAGGAATATAGAAAGGGAACCTATTATCTGGCTTTTCTAGCCAACTTCTCCAAGTTGGGAGGTAGCAACTTTGCCGATTTTGTGGCTTTGGATATTAATTATACGGGAGGAGCCAATAGAGGGAAGGTGTTTGTTGCACGCGAAGGTAAGGATAAGATTAAGTTTGGAGTCTCTGTACGCAATATGCGTACAGAGGGAACAGAAACTTATGATTATGACAAAACCCACCTTTTGATATTGAAAGTCGATTACGACAAGAATCAGGCTTCCCTTTTTGTTAATCCGGAATTGAGTAAGAAGGAACCTAAAGCTACGCTTGTTGCCGACGGTGAAGAGAATGATTTGAAGAATGGGTTGAAAGGGATTTCATTCAGATATCGCAGAGGATATAAGGGCAGAGTCGGTAATTTCCGTTTTGCTGATAACTGGGCGACTGCAATTGGTAAATAGAAAATAGAAGATGAGGGAAGTTTGGGCTTCCCCATTTTCATCTAGTCATTTTAGCAGTTTTTTCTTAATCATGCGGTTGCGGATCAGGATTCGTGTTTTTCTCGTATACCTTGAAATCCGCCAGTAGAATATGTTCATCTTTGATTCCGTTGGTTGGACGGTCATTTTCATCCGTCAGGGTTTTGCCGAAACTACGGTATATGCCGAATTTATTGCGGATACTTATTGCTCCCTTCCTCCATAAATCTATGTCATCAAAGGAACGTTGAACAAGTCTTTTCCCGTCACTGAGTCGGCTTAAAGTGATACTAAACGAGCCATTGTGGGTATAGTGCATTTCAGTTTCTACCTGAATCCATTCATCTTCGAAATCTTCCAATGGGAGATTGTCTATTATAGTACCTTTCGTTGTTTCTTCGGTATCTCCGTTATGAATGATTTGTATACGGCGATTACTCCCGTTTCCGTTGCTTCGTGCAGTGATAGTAATTACGGGTGAACCGTTGTTGCCTTCCTGTGCCTTTAGTTGATGTAAATGAGTAAAACTGCCGGACGGACGGAAATCTTTAGGAATCTTGAACTTCCATTTTAGTTGTTGCCATTCATCCCAGTTGCCGTTTAACTTATACCAGGAAGGCGTGGTCTGTGTTTTCATCTCATTGCGTTGGCGGTCTATTAATTTGCCACGGTCTCCATCCAGTGCTTTTTCATTGGCATGAATGGAGAGTTTGAAAATGTATTGTCGAATAAACAAATCATAAATAACTTCTCCGTGCACTCCGTCCTTGTGGTCTAAGGAAGAGCTGTTGGGATGTTCGGAATAGTCCCAACCAATCTTTCGCATATATTGGTGTATTTGAGTGTAGCCGGCTTCTACTAATTCGGCGCTGCCTTGCATACTGCCCTGCAGAACGTAATTGTTGCTTGGGGGAGGAATCACCGGTTCATCAGTGTCCGTATTTTCTGTTTGCGAGCAACTGCATAAAGGGATCGAGAGTAACTGTGAAAATTAATAGGTTTTCATTGTAGATGGTGTCTTTTGGAATTATTAATTGGATATTTAATGATAACCAAAGGTAGGTGTTTCTGTAGAAACCGGCTTTTTATATTTGCCCAAATATTTGTAATAATCTTCCAAGGAATCGTTGCAGGATGTACATGACTCCCCATTATTAAACATTTGTTCTATATAAATAAACAAGTGGTGGCTAAATTTGCATCGTTATTAACTGCATACTATTATGAAAAACTTAATCTATCTTGTTCCAACATTATCTTTAGTCAGCTGTACCTCTCAGCAAGTGGAAGAAAAGCCGAATGTGATTGTGATTCTTGCCGATGATTTGGGCTTTGGCGATGTCAGTGCTTATGGCTCGACTACGATTCATACTCCGAATATCGATAGCTTGGCTCATGGAGGAGTCTGCTTCACGAACGGATATGCTACTTCGGCAACGTCCACTCCCAGTCGTTATGCGTTGATGACCGGTATGTATCCGTGGAAAAATAAAGAAGCAAAAATTCTGCCGGGAGACGCTCCTCTCATTATCAATGAAAATCAGTTCACCTTGCCGAAGATGATGCAGCAATGCGGTTATGCGACGGGAGCTATCGGAAAGTGGCATTTGGGAATGGGAGACGGAAATGTCAATTGGAATGAAACCGTGAAACCGGGTGCAAAAGAAATCGGCTTCGATTATTCTTGCCTGATTGCGGCGACAAATGACCGTGTCCCGACTGTTTATGTAGAAAACGGTGATGTTGTGGGACTTGACCCGTCCGACCCTATCGAGGTGAGTTACGAAAAGAACTTTGAAGGCGAACCGACCGCCATTTCCAACCCGGAAATGTTGAAGATGCAATGGGCTCACGGACACAATAATTCAATAGTTAACGGAATTCCCCGTATAGGTTATATGAAAGGCGGGCAGAAAGCCCGTTGGAAAGACGAAGATATGGTGGACTATTTTGTCGATAAAGTGAAGAACTTTGTAACTGAACATAAAGATGTTCCTTTTTTCCTCTATTATGGCTTGCACGAACCCCATGTTCCCCGTGCTCCTCATCAACGTTTTGTGGGGAAAACGACTATGGGACCTCGTGGAGATGCTATTGTTGAGGCTCGACTGGTGCGTAGGTGAATTGCTCGCCCATCTGAAGAAAGAAGGATTGTTGGAAAAGACACTGATTATCTTCTCCAGTGATAACGGGCCGGTTCTGAATGACGGTTACAAAGACGGAGCTCCCGAATTGGCAGGCGATCACCTTCCTGCAGGAGGTCTGCGCGGAGGTAAATATAGTTTGTTCGACGGTGGTACGCATATTCCTTTGTTTGTTTATTGGAAAGGAAAGATTCAGCCGGTTGTGTCCGATGCACTGGTTTGCCAGGTAGATATTCTTGCTTCTCTGGGGTCGATGATACATGCCGATTTGCCGGAAGGTTTGGATAGTCGGAACTATCTGGATGCTTTCTTCGGAAAAGAGCAGACTGCCCGCAAGGATGTAGTGTTGGAAGCGCAAGGACGTATGGCTTATCGTTCGGGCGACTGGATTATGATGCCTCCTTATAAAGGTTCCGAACGCAACCTGACCGGAAATGAATTGGGTAACTTGGGTGAATACGGTTTATTCAATGTAAAAGCCGACCGGACTCAACAACAGAATATGGCGGCACAACAGCCCGAACTTCTGGACTCCCTGAAGCAGAATTTCTTTGCTGAAGTGGACGGTTATTATCGCAGTGAAGTAGAAGAAGAACCATTAAAATAAGGTCAAATGTTTATTCTGAACATAAATCCCGTTGATAAAACAATCGTTCTATTCTACCGGGATTTATTTCTCTACCTTTGTTCTGTTCGATGTCGGACAATTAACCTTGAAGTATGTATATGAAAATGAAAGCTTTTTTAATGTTTGTATTGCTGTTCTTATGTTCGATGGGAACAAAGGCGCAGGATTTGGGGGCGAACTATAATGAAAATATAGATTACCCGATTACGGAAATAGAGATGTTGAAACAGTCGAAAGTGAGTTGGGTGAGAGGATTTGTCAATATCCCCAATCTGTTTCTTCAGAATGAAAACGGGAAGATTGTTGGTGTGAAAGAAAATGCCATCAGGACACATATTCCTACATTGAAATTTATTCAGGCCAAGAAAGCGTTGGGCGACCGTGTGAAATTCATCTTGAGTCTGAAAATACCTTTTGAATTATATACCGATACGGTTCCCAAAGTAGGAACTAAGGAGATGGAGTACATATTTCAGGCAACTGAAGTATTACTGAAAACCTATGATATGGCGAAGAATATTGAAATACTTGTCATGGGTAACGAACCGGAATGGGAGAATGCATTGGATACCGATCTCTGTCATGCGGATGGTGAAGATTATCGGGCATTTCTGAATGAGTTTGCCAATCGGCTGACTACCTGGAAACAGGCTAATGGCTGGACATTTGATATTTATGCCGGAGCATTGAACCGTGTTTCCGAGTTGCCGAAGAGCGAAACGGTACCTGCAGTAGTCTCTGTGGTTAATAACAATCCTAATGTTGTAGGGCTCGACTTGCACGTTCACGCATTGAAAATCAACCAGGCGGAAGATGATTTCCGTATTATCCGCGATAAATATGGTGTAACAAAGAAACTGATTTGCACGGAATTCTCTATGGTGCGTGCTTTAAATCCTCATGTGGCGGATGCACTGGGAGAATGGGGAACCAAGCATGGTTATACGGCCGGGATGAAAATTTACGAATACCTTAATCTGATAGCCGAAAAAGCTAACGCCGGTACACCGGTGAGTGCAACCGAGTTCAAGAGCCTTTTTGAGAGTTATTCCTGGTATCCGAAGAATTGGTATAAGACTTTTTATGAAGTATTCAAGAAATATGATACGTATGCCATTACCGGACGTTTTAGTGTGGTTCCCGGTGGAGCGAGAGCTGTTTACGATGCGAAGACTGAAATGTGGGAACTTGGAGGAATTTATTTTTCCCGTTATTTAGGACTGGATGCAGACGGATTCTACAATCCCAATCCATTGTTATATCCTGATTTTATTGCTGCCCGGGATGGATTGGCAGTTTCCAGCCTTGTCGGAGGACAACGGGAATTGTTCATAAGTTGGGGTAATGGAGCCGATAAAACAGGTATATTGTCAGTAACAGATGAGGAGGGAACAGAGGTGGTGCGTCGATCGCTTGATTCGGAGAATGACTATACATTGGTTGAAAATCTTGCTCCCGGAACGACTTATCATGTAGCATTGCTGAAATCGGATGATGCCGTGTTGTGGAAGGATGATGTTAAGACCAAGTCTGTAACAGGAAAGTTTCCTTTGTTGAAATATCAACAAGTGGATGGATATATGTTGGTACAACTATTAAATTTGCCGGATGATGTCTCATCTTATAAAGTAAAGCTGGATGGACAGGAAATCAATATAGTGAATAAGAACCTGAACGGACAAATACTTACCGCTGAAGTGACTTATAAGGATGGATCGGTAGAAATATTGTCGACAACTATTAGAAAGTAATTATCTTAAATTTATTCGCTTATGAAAGTAATATATGTAGTGTTGGTATGTTTGTTGACTTTCACCTCTTGTGCGGAGACGGAATATGCCGAAAACGGGGTTGATAAGAAGAATATAACAGGATATACCGAAGTTGGGTTTTATAGTTTGGATGGAATTTGTACTTTTACAGAGCAGGAACAACTTCAGGCTGCAATTAATCCTAAACGGTTGACTTATCGCCTGCAAAATTCGGATCAAAGCAAATACATTCATGTGAAGTTTGACGGGAAGCCCACGGCTGTTGGTCAAAAGATAAAGACTGAATTCTCATTCCAAGGAGTTTCTTTCCTCAAAGAAGGGATGGAGATGGAAGTAGTTCGTATAGATGGAGATAAAGTTTGGTTGTCAGGAGATAACGTCGGTATAGTAATCCCTGTTTTTAATAATTAAAAGAAAGATATTATGAAAAGATACATTCCTATTGTAGCGTCATTAATGGTGTTTTCGTTGATATCATGTGATGAAGTCATGGATCTGACACAGCCGGAAAAGGCTGAAGTTACCTATTCCAATATTACCTTGTCGCTTTATCAGACAGGCAAATATGATTTATATCTGGATGAGCCGGAATACCAATATAACATTATGGTGGAGAAAAGCCATTGCGAAAAAGAAGCAAAGGCGAAATTGGCTGTTGTCGATGCCAAAGAGTTTGGTGAAGAATATCACCTCTTACCTGTGGAATATTATGATCTGGATGGGAGTAATTTTAATTTTAAGGGGGACGATGTCCTGCGTATGGTAAATTTGCGCTTCCATGATTTAGGTACGCTTGACGGATCAAAGAAATACGTTCTCGGTTTGAAACTGGTTTCCGACGATCTTGCAGTCAATCAAGAGAAAAGTACAATGACTTTCTTCCTGCAACAGAAACAGGGAGAAATCGACAACCCTTATACCGTGGCGACAACGAACGACTTGATAACTCTCGGAGAGAAACTCAAAGATGGTAAGACGATCTATGCCAAGATAGAGAATGATATTGATTTGCAAGGTGTAGACTGGCAACCGATAGAGACTTCGGTTTCCAAACAACTTGTATTGGATGGAGGCGGACATACGATTCGTAATCTGAAAGTAAATACTTCCTCTTCTGTTAATCAGGGATTCTTTGGATTGTTGGTTGGTAAGTGTTCCAATATAAACTTTGAAAATGCGCAGATTACAGCCAATACAAAGATGGCAGGCATCCTTGCCGGACAGGTGGGAGCTGCTACTTCTCCGGGTATTGTGGAGAATGTTCGGGTATCCGGTACGATTTCTTTAACTTCGGGAACGGGAGCGACTGCCTGGGATAACGGTCAGGCTGGTGGTATCTGTGCAAGACTTCATGGTGCAGATAGTAAAATTCATCAGTGTACATCGGCAACGGATATTACTGCCGTATGGTGCGCCGGCGGTATTTGTGGGGAAACGAGAGGCGGAGCAACGATCTCTCAATGCTCTTCCACTGGGGATATTGTGACTGAATCATGTGTAGGAGGCATCGTTGGACGTATGTTATATTCTATCGTTACGCAGTGTTATTCTTCAGGTCTTGCACAAGCTTTCCCGATGAAAGTGGCGAATCCTGCGGGTGGTATTGCCGGATTTGTAGATCCTAGTCCGACAGCTGTGATCTCTTATTGTTATTCCGATTGCGAGATTTCCGCTCAAAATCAGGTAGGCGGTATTATGGGATTTGCTAACAAGGCGACAGGAATCACCGTAACACATTGTGTGGCTTGGAACCGGAAATTATTCTCTAACGGTGCACCTAAGTCGGGAAGAATTTGCGGACGCTTTAACAAAAATGAGGCTAATAATTGCTATGCGAATCCGAATATGGAATGTCGTTTTTCTGCCAATACGCCTGCTATCGTAGATGAACAAATACCCAACTACGCAGCACAAAACTTTGGTGCCGACCGTTACAATGGTCTTTCTACGATGAGCACCCCGATAGATGCTGCCAAGGCTCTTTCCTGGGATGAATCAATATGGAATCTCGCAGGGGAGAAACCCGGTTTGGTTTGGATGTTAGATTGAAATTTTGTAGATGAGATAAAGATCAGATATAGAATAAAATAGGTATGAAAAAACATAAAATGACAAAAAGACTTATTCTCGCATTAGGAATCATTGGTTTGTCTGTCACTGGGGTACGGGCTGATTCGGTTAATGAGAAGGAGATCACTTATGCCGATCCTACAATTTATGTGGAAAACGGAAAGTATTACCTCACCGGCACACGCAATCAGGAACCACAGGGCTTTGCTATCCTCGAATCGACCGATCTGGAGCATTGGACAGTGCCTGATGGCAGTTCCCTGCAACTGATTCTGCGGAAAGGAGATCGAACGTATGGTGAAAAAGGCTTCTGGGCACCTCAATACTTTAAGGATAAAAGAACTTATTATTTCACTTATACCGCTAATGAGCAAACAGTAATTGCTTCCTCAAAATCGGTATTCGGACCTTTCCGGCAGAAGGAAGTCAAGCCGATAGACGCTTCCGCTAAGAATATAGACTCTTTCCTATTTAAGGATGATGATGGGAAGTACTACCTATATCATGTCCGCTTTAATAAAGGTAATTACCTTTGGGTAGCCGAGTTTGACATAAAGAAAGGAAGTATCAAACCGGAAACATTGAAACAATGTATGGACTGTACGGAGCCTTGGGAAAAGACTCCGAACTATAAGTCTGCACCGGTGATGGAAGGACCGACTGTTATGAAGTGGGACGGGGTATATTACCTCTTCTATTCTGCCAATCATTTTATGAATATCGATTATTCGGTAGGTTATGCCACTGCTTCTTCCCCTTTCGGTCCGTGGAAGAAGCACCCGAACAGTCCGATCATTCATCGCAGCCTCGTAGGAGAAAACGGATCAGGGCATGGAGATGTGTTTAAAGGGTTGGATGGAAAATACTACTATGTCTATCACGTTCATCGTTCGGATTCCACCGTGTCCCCTCGTAAAACACGTATTGTTCCGCTCATCCTGAAGAAAGGAAACGATGGCATATACAACATCACCGTAGACAAAGAGCACGTCATAAAGCCAATGTGGAAATGATTTGTTCAGAAATGTAGTAGAGAAATCTATTTTGCACATTTGTACGGGTTTTGAGGATAATCTTCCTTTTCATTTGAAGATTTTCCCGCTTAATTTGTGTCTTGAGATAAAGAATTTGTTAACAGTTAAAAATAATGTTTATGAAAAGAGACAGACTTTATTTTTCTTTCTTATGTCTTTGTTGCTTTTTGTTTTGTGCGCTGGACGTGCAGGCACAACAAGATTATTGGAAGGGACAAGTGAAGGATGCAGTATCTGGTGAACCGATGATTGGTGTCAGTGTTCGCGTGAAAGGTACGGGAAGCGGTACGATTACTGATTTTGACGGTAATTTTACTGTGAAGGCATCGAAAGGAGACATACTTGTCATTTCTTATGTGGGTTATAAAACTCTGGAACTGGATTTAAAGAATAAAACGACTTTAGGAGTAATTTCTTTAGGAGAAGATACGGAGACACTGGAAGAAGTGGTAGTGGTTGGATACGGTGTACAGAAAAAGGTATCCAGTGTCGGTTCCATTGCTACTGCAAAAGGAGATGATTTATTAAAGATAGGTAGCGTGAACTCCGTTTCCGAAGCCTTACAAGGTCAGATGCCGGGTGTGGTTGCCATCAATTCCACCTCAAAGCCAGGAGCCGATAAGGCTTCTTTATTGATTCGTGGTAAGTCTACTTGGGGAGAAGCGGAACCACTGGTATTGGTGGACGGTATCGAACGTGACTTCAACGATGTAGATGTGAACGAAATCGAATCTATTTCGGTACTGAAAGACGCTTCGGCAACTGCGGTTTACGGTGTGAAAGGTGCGAACGGCGTTATCTTGCTGACAACCAAACGCGGACTCGAACAGAAACCGGAAATATCATTTACAGCTAACTTCGGTTTTAAACAACCTTCTGCTGCTCCTGAATGGTCTGACTATGTGACCTCTATGAAACAATATAACAGAGCCCAGGCTAATGATGGTAACTGGGGAGCAATGGTTCCCGAATCTACCATTACCGCATGGGAAAATGCGTATGCTACCGGAAATTACGGTCCGTATAACGATGTCTTTCCCGAAGTGGACTGGTGGAAAGAACTGGTAAAGAATGTAGGTTATGAACAGGCTTATAATCTTAATGTACGTGGTGGTACGAAGAAAATGAGTTATTTCGTATCTTTGGGTTATTTGCATGACGGAGATATTTTTAATACTACCAAACAAGAGGATTTCGATCCTTCCTTCTCTTACCGTCGTTATAACTGGCGTAGTAATTTCGACTTCAATATCACAAGTACTACTAAACTTTCGTTCAATGTGGCCGGTAAGATGGGTTATCAGAACCAACCGTCTTATTATGAGAATGTCGATTCTCCGGATGAACGTTTTTTTAAAACGTTCTTTACGGCTCCAAGTAATGAATTTCCGATTAAATATAGTAATGGAATATGGGGAGACGGGTTAAGCTCCGATCAAAATATAGCCTGTCTGATGAACGAAGGAGGTAGTCGTAATATTAAGCAACATCAAGGTTTCTACGATGTAATCTTGAATCAGAAGCTGGACTTTATTACAAAGGGACTGTCATTGAAAGCATCATTGTCTTACACTACTTCTTCTTCATGGACTACCCAGATCATGCCGGGTAAGATTTTAGGTAAAGACGATTTGGTTGCCCAACGTACACATATTCGTATTAATCGTGTGTATGATTACGCCAATCCTATTTATAATGCTGACGGAACAATTACTTATAATTATACCGAGAAACGCTATCCGGATGAAAATGCTCCCGGAGATTTGCCTGTTGGTGGTGTTTATGACGGTTTCAAGGCTTACGGACGTAAACTTTATTACGAATTAGCATTGAATTATAGTCGCCAGTTTGGCGATCACGATGTAAGTGCCTTATTTGTATTTAACCGTAAGATGAACGAATCAACCAATACTGCTAATTCGGGTGTGATGAACTTCCCGGCTTACGAAGAAGACTGGGTAGGCCGTGTCACTTACAACTTCAAAGAGCGTTATCTTGCTGAATTTAACGGTGCCTACACTGGTTCGGAAAAATTTGCTCCGGGACGCCGTTTCGGATTCTTCCCCTCTGCCTCTATTGGTTGGCGTATCAGTGAAGAACCATGGGTAAAGAAATTGACCAAAGGTGTACTGACCAACCTGAAAGTGCGCTATTCGTATGGAGTAGTTGGTAATGATAAAGGTGCTACCCGTTTCAACTATATTCAGAAGTTTGAGCAACTATCTGCCAATGCGCAGTTTGGTAAATATCAGACCAGTAACTGGGGACCTTTATACAAAGAAGGAAAATTGGCCGACCCCGATGCTACCTGGGAAGAATCTATTAAGCAGAATATCGGTATCGAAATAGGTTTGTGGGGTAAACTAAACTTTACTGTGGACTTGTTCGATGAAAAGCGTAATAACATTTTGATGACACGTAATACGATTCCGTCATGGGCCGATAGTGGTATTGCTTTTCCGCAGGTGAATCTGGGTAAGACTAAAAATCACGGTCTTGAACTGGATATTGCTTGGAACGACCGTATTGGAAAGTTTAATTATTACGCGAAGTTTAATTTTGCAACCAGTGAGAACCGTGTTGTCTTTATTGATGACCCGAAGAATCAGAGCGAATATTTGAAAAAAGCCGGAAAGTCAATCGGATATGTGAATAAATACCTGGCAACAGGAAACTTCCAGTCATTGGATGATATTTATAACTCGGCGCAGTCCACTATTGCCAATGGTACACATAATACATTGATTCCGGGAGACTTGTATTACATCGATTATAATGGTGACGGCATGATTGATGCTAAGGATATGGTTCCGATGAAAAACCTGAACTATCCGACTACTACCCTCGGATTTACATTGGGAGGTTCTTACAAAGGAATCGGATTCAATATGTTGTGGTACAGTGCTATGGACGTTTATAAAGAAGCGATTCCTTCCTATTTATGGGATTTCCCGGAAGGTAATATCAAGGCTCAACCAAATACGTTGAATACATGGACAGCCGATGCTCCGATTCAAGGCGGTCCGATTCGCCCCAGTATTCATGTTCAGAGAAGTTATAATTCGGTGGCTAGTACATACACATATACCAACCATGCTTATCTTCGCTTGAAGAACCTGGAAGTGAATTATCAGATTCCGAAGCGTTGGTTGCAGCCTTTACGTCTGACAAAACTGCAAGTATATGTCAACGGTACCAATTTGTTGACGTTCTCGAAAGGTGATTCCCGCCGTGACCCCGAACATTCGGGACAGAATGTTTATCCGGTGGTGAGACGTTATAACATTGGTTTTAGATTAGGATTATGAGACACTTTAAATTTACTGATATGAGAAGACATAAGTTGAATTGGATATGGATCATTCTATTGGGGTTGTTTGTAGGAAGTTGTGAGGACTATCTGGACCGCTCTCCCGATGACGGACTTTCCGAAGATGATGTTTATAAAGATTATAGCAGTTTGTTAGGGTTCATGGACCGCATCTTTCAAAATGATGATATATTAATCTTTACACATGGTATCAACTCTTATTCGAATACATACGTAACGGTAGGTAATTTATCGGATGAATATGCATCCGTTCGCGATAATGATCCGTCGAAGTTTGTCAATGCAGGTAACTGGCTGGAGAATGCCGGTACACGTTTCGAAATAGGAAGTAAAAGTGATGGGAAGAATTTCAAAAGTGCTATTTCTCGTGCTTATACCGGACTTCGTATCGTGAACCGTGTAATTAGCGGAGTAGATCAAGTGAAATCCATCACAGACGACCAAAGGAGAAAACTGTTGGGACAGGCTCATTTTCTGCGTGCCTACTTCTATTTTGAGATTATCAAGCGATATGGCGGAATGCCCATCTTTGACCAGCTTTGGGGAGCATCGGACGACTTTGACTTTCCCCGTAAAACTTATCAGGAATCCAATGCTTGATGCAGACAGACCTGGATAAAGCCATTGAATATTTACCTATAAGCTGGCCGACGAGGAACATGGACGGCCGACAGAGTAAGCGCCATGGCATTAAAAGCGATGACACAGCTTTATGCTGCCAGCCCTTTGATGCAGAACGACTTGAATTCTATTGAAAACAAAGGATATGGAAAAGAGATGGCTGCTGAAGCTGCCCGTAGTGCGCAAAAGGCGATCAATGCTATTGAAAGTCACGAATATTATCGCCTGATGAATCATGACGAATATCGTAGTATTCAGCTAATGCCTAATTCCAATCAATTCGCACAGCCGGAATATTTATGGTTCCTGCGTTGGCATCATGGCAACTGGTCTGCTTTCGTCAGAGCGCAATGGCTGACACAACCATACGATAATAAAACCGGTGCCGAAGGTACTCCTTATAATGCTCCGACACAAAATGCGGTAGATATGTACGAACGTAAGGGAGCCGACGGTAAATACTATCCGATTACTGATCCGCGTTCCGGTTATGATGCGGTAAAGACTACCAATCCTTATTCGGATAGAGACCCTCGCTTCACGAATAATATCCTCGTGCCCGGTGAGCAATGGGGGAAGAATTTACAGGGTGTTCCCTATTATCTGACTACTTATTCGGGTGGTTACTCCGAGAACTTCATTTCTACCAATCAGTTTACGAGAGGCTCTCAACAGACCGGATATATGTGCAAGAAGTTCATTTGGCCGGAAGCAAGTGTGCCTTTGTTTGGTGAAGCTGGTTTCCAATTATATCGTTTGGTGGCTGTGTACATTCGTGTTTCACAAGTTTATCTGGATATGGCAGAGGCTTCATACGAAGCGACAGGTGATCCGGATGCAGTCGTTACGGGTTGTACGATGTCGGCCCGTCAGGCTTTGAATAAAATCCGTGTAAGAGCCGGAATCGGCGAACTACCGGATGGAGTGGATTTTAGAGAAGCTTATCGTCGGGAACGTGGTGTGGAATTGATGTTCGAAGGACACCGCTGGTATGATATCCGCCGTTGGATGATTGCTGAAGACCTGTTTAAGGGTGAATATCCGATCATGGGTGTCAAAGCAACCCCGATCAATCATTCTTATACGGCCGACCAGTTGAAAGTGGAAAAAGCCTGCACTTATAAGTTGACCGACTTTACTTACGAGTATGTTCCGGTGAGGACAGCCGTGCGGACGTTTAACAAGCGTAATTATTGGTATCCGCTACCGATGGATGAAGTGGCGGCTTTGGATAATCTTCAACAGAACCCCGGATGGTGATACCTAAAATAAAGAAAAGTATATGAGAAACAAGATTAGATATATAAGACTGATAGGGCTCATATTTGTCCTTATCGTTGGCTCTAGCCTGACTTTCGCACAGAATAAATCAAAGAGAAAGTCGGCGAAGAAGCCTTTGGTGGAAGTAGTTTCTATTGTTACCGACGAGAAAGGTAGCCCGTTGAAGAATGTTTCTATCATTTGTGGAGAAGGCGCAGTCGTTCTATATACAGATGCAAAGGGACGTTTTCAGACGAAGGTCGAGAATGACGCAACCGTCATGGTGGAGGCTTTGGGATATGAAGATAAAGTGTATAAGCTGACAGGCAGCAATATCGTTCCTGAAAAGATTGTCCTGAAGAAAGAGCCTCTGTTCCTGACCGAAGAATCGTTGGTGAATAGAGCCGATGGTGGCAAGACGTATAAAGGGAATGAAGTAGGCGCAACGAGCGTACTGGAGAACGGACAGTTCGGAACGTTCCCTGATTTGACGCTGACTAATATGCTGCAAGGTAAAATGTTAGGTCTGCAAGTTCGCTCCACAGTCAGCGGATTGGGTAATAATACGCCTGATTTATTTATCCGTGGCCAGCATGGCATGTCGGAGAATACAGCTATTGTTATCATCGATGGTGTGGAACGTCCGGCAGCGGATTTGATTCCTGAAGAAATCGAACGTATCGAGTTGCTGAAAGATGCCACTGCCAAGATTCTTTATGGGGCGCGTGCTGCGAATGGCGTACTTTGGGTGACTACCCGCAGAGGAAAGGCCAACCGCCGCATTTATAACGCAACCGCCGAAGCAGGTGTGGTACAGATGACGCGTACTCCTGATTTTCTGAATTCTTATCAGTATGCTAATCTGTACAATGAAGCGCGTGCAAATGACGGATTGACTCCTTACTATAATCAGAAACAACTGGAAGGATATAAAAACTCCAAAGGAGCCAATGACCTATTGTATCCGAACGTCGATTTGTACGATCAGTTATTGAACAAAAATGCCAACTATCGGAAAGTATCGTTCGATATGACGGGAGGTACCGACAGAGTGCGTTATGCCCTGATTGCCGGATATGTAGGAGGTAGCGGATTTGAAGACGTTACCTATACTCCGCAACTGCACCGTCTGACTCTTCGCGGAAACCTCGACTTCAATGTAACGGATTTCCTGACTATATCCGCAGACGTTGCCGGACGTATGGAAATGCGTAAATGGGGGCAATTGGACTGTGGTCAGGTATTTACGGCCCTGTCTACGCATCGTCCGAATGAATACCCGCTGACTATGTCACCGGAAGAAACCGGACTAGCCAGCTCGGACGGAATTCCTTTGTTTGGCGCAAGTCTGCTGCGTCCGATGAATGCATACGCGGAAACAATGTACGGAGGATATACGGATGAGCGTTATACACGCAGCCAGACCAATATCGGTTTGAAATTCGATCTTGATATGCTGACAAAAGGGTTGAAAGCCGGTGCTTTCCTTTCTTTCGACAACTATGATTACCTGCAACTCTCTTTGAGCAAAGTCTATCCGACGTATGCCATCAAAACATATCGTAACTTTGCCGGTGAGGAACAGATCATGTACACCCAGATGAAGAAAACAGATGTAGCCACTTCACAGAGCCGGAAGTCGACTACCTTGCAACAGACATTGGGTTGGAATGCTTTTGCCGGTTATGAGAATACATTCAACCAAAAACATGATGTATCGGCACGGCTGACTTACATGTACTCAAAAACAACGAATCAGGGAGTGACCCAGGACATCATCAATGCAAACTACGCATTGCGCTTGAACTATATGTATGACCGCCGCTATGCTGTGGAAGCCGACATGGCATTGATGGGAAGCAACCGTTTCAAATCGGGAGATAAATACTTCTTCTCGGCAGCAGGCGGCCTTGCCTGGATTCTAAGCAATGAAGATTTCCTGAAAGACAATGAATACGTGAACTTCCTGAAACTGAAAACCAGTGCCGGTATATTGGGCTATGACAGAAGCACGGAACATTTATTGTATGAACGTGCCTGGTCGCAAGACGGCAGCTTCCGGTTCGGAACAACGAACAACGGTGCTACGGCTTACTATTCCACTTTTGTCCGTGCAGGCAATCCGAACCTGAAATGGGAAAAGGCAGCAGAATGGAACATCGGTGTGGAAGGCCTGTTCTTGAACAACCGCTTATATACCGAAATAAACTATTTTCGTGAGAAACATACGGACATCATCGGTTCTGTCGATGCCTCTTACGGGGATTATACTGGCAACTTTACCTACCAGGATAACATGGGCTCCGTCTTGAATCATGGTATAGAAGGAATGTTCACCTGGAGCGACCGTATCAACGACTGGTCTTATTCGGTAGGAGCCAATTTCGTATGGTCAAAGAATAAAGTATTGAAATGGAACCAGGTGAAACATGGTGAAGAATACCGTTACACAGTGGGACGTTCTACCAATGCTATGATGGGACTGGTTGCTGAAGGATTATTTGGCAAAGATGTAGCCATCAACGGACATGCTCCCCAGACGTTTGCCGATTATCAGGAAGGCGATATCGCCTACAAAGACCTGAACGGTGATAAGATCATTGACGGTCGTGACGTAAAGGAACTCGGAAACTCATTCCCGCGTACTACATTGGGCATTGACTTCAATGTAAGTTACAAAGGCTGGGGATTGTATCTTCAGGGATATTCCGAACTGGGCGTTCACACTTGGGCAACAAATGCTTATTACTGGAATAATGGAGAAGGTAAATACTCCAAACTGGCATTAGACCGTTATCATCCGGCAAACAATCCGACCGGAAGTTATCCGCGCCTGACAACCACTGCCGGTGAGAACAACTTCCGCAATTCTTCTTTCTGGTTGAAGAATACAAGCTTCTTCCGTATGAAGAATGTTGAATTGAGCTACACGTTCAATCAGTTCTCCTCAAGTTCGGTAGTGAAGAAGATGAAGGTTTTCGCTCGTGGTGCAAACTTGTTTGTGCTTTCTTCCGTGAAAGATCTGGATCCTGAACTGCTGAATGCCGGTGTGACAAACTACCCGGTGACACGTACTTTTACAGGCGGAGTCTCTTTTGTATTTTAATTTTGAACAATTAATAGATGGCAATATGAAACATATATTAGGAAGTTGCGTTTTAGCAGGTCTGTTTCTCTTTTGTGCTTGTGACGACACATTGGATACAAAGGTGACATGGCAGATCGGAGACTCTGATACCTGGAGAGTGCCGGAACTTGCTCAAGGCGTACTATATAAAGCTTATAATGGCATAGCCAACCGTCCGGATTGTTTTGAAGATAACTTTCTGGATTGTGCTACCGATAATGCAGTGACTAATCTGCGCAGCTCTTCTGTCTATAAATTAAATATGGGTGGGATGACAGCGTTTAACAACCCAATCGGAAACTGGAGTAATGCGTACAACATGCTGAACTATGTAAACTCTTTCCTCGAAAACGGCTTAACCGACCAAGTGCAGTACAACCGCACCGACCCGGAAGTGGACAAGCAAATCAAGCTGCGTCTGGAAGGTGAATCGTATTTCCTGCGTGCATGGTGGCATTTTGAGCTATTGAAGATGTACGGCGGAAAGGCGAAGAATGGAAAAGCGTTGGGTATTCCGTTGGCAGATCATTTTATTTCGCAGGATGAGGCCGCGCAGAACGGTGAATTTCTTCGTCCTACTTATCAGGCAACAGTCGATTTTATCGTCAACGATTTGAATAATGCCATCGAGTTATTGCCGAACGTGTATCAGGGAGATGACTTGGAGTTCGGTAATACACAAATCGGTCGTGCCACGAAAGCGGCGGCAGCTGTTCTGAAAAGTCGTGCACTTTTATATAGCGCAAGCCCTGCCATGCAGGATGATGATGTGACGAAGATCACCGGCATGGGACAATTCGAAATACTGAACCCTACGGTTTACCAGGCAAAATGGGAAGCGGTAGCCAAAGAGATCAATAAGATTCTGGGCATGGAAGGTTTCGGAACTTATGTTCCTGTTACGGCTTCCTCCATTGCCGATGTGCAGACCGAAAGTTCCGATTATGCTTTCCGCAAATATTTTAATAGTAATCTACTGGAAGGCCTTCATTTCCCGCCATTCTATTATGGAAGTGCTCGTGCCACTCCTTCTCATAATCTGGTAAAGGCTTTTTATGCGAAGAATGGTTATCCGGCAACCGATGTCCGTTCCGGTGTCGATCTGTCTGATCCTGATTTCGATCTGACGCAGCTTTATGCCGTACTGGATAATCGCTTTGCACTGAATGTCTACTATCATAGTGCTACATTTGGCGATTCCGGTCAGCCGTTGGATATGTCCGAGGGTGGAAAAGATTCTCCTTCGTTTAGTGAGAATGCTACACGTACGGGTTATTACCTGGCTAAATTCGTTTCCAAGAAATCGGCTATGTTGAATCCGATTCAGACATTAAACTCGGTTCATTACAATCCTTTGTTACGAAAATCGGAAGTTCTTCTTAACTTTGCCGAAGCTGCTAATGAGGCTTGGGGCAACCCGACAGTGAAAGCCGAAGGATGTCTGTATTCTGCATACGAAATATTGAAAACAATCCGTTCGCAAGCCGGGGGTATCAATTTTGATCTTTATCTGGATGAAATGGCTCAAAGTAAGGACTCGTTCAGAAAGTTGATTCAGAACGAACGTCGCTTGGAATTTACTTTCGAGAATCATCGTTATTTTGATATGCGTCGTTGGGTATTGCCGTTGAACGAAGAGGTGGAGGGTGTTGCCGTTACCCGCAAGGAAGATGGTACATTCAGCTTCAAAGTACAGAAAGTGGAACAACGGAAATATGAAGTGAAAAACTATTTCATGCCGCTACCGTATGCAGAGCTGGAAAAGAATAAGAATCTAATGAATAATCAGGGTTGGGAATAACGTGCTGTTGATATAAATACTTATTTACAATGAAAAGACTAAATATATTATGGATAGGGCTGATAAGCGTTCTGATGACTGCTTGTTATGACGATTATGAAAAGGACTACGATAAGAGTTCTGTGTACTTTGCTTCGCAAAAACCTCTGCGGACACTGGTAGCCGATACAGATATGTCGATAAAGGTGGGAGTGGCTATTGGCGGTAAAAGAGAGGTGCATACCGATGATTGGGCTACGTTTGAGATCGATCCGTCTTTACTGGATGGTACGGGCTTGACACTGATGCCGGAAAACTATTATCAGTTGGCTAATCCGAACAAGATGACAATTAGCAATCCGAATCTGGCAATAGCAGATGTGAAAGTGACTTTCTCCGATGCTTTCTATAATGACGATGCCGCTTTGGATAAGCATTATGCCATCCCTTTCCGGCTGGTCGATCATAATCAGGATGAAGTAAGTACCGACGTGAACGGTCAGTTGAAGGATTACAGCATTGTAGTTGTCAAGTTCGTCAGCCAGTATCATGGGACATACTTTGTGAAAGGGAAAGTTACTAACTTATCCACCCAGCAGGTGACTGAATACAATAACAAGGATTTGAGTCAGAATATGACCCGCGACTTTGTTTCGTTAGGTAGAAACAAAGTACGCAGACCGGGTTTCGGAAACACATTGGAAAATAATGAGTCGGTAAATCTGACAGTCAATCCGGACGGAAGCGTTACTATCGAAGCCGGAGGAAGTGTTGCTATCATAGATGCGTCCGCCTCATTAGATCCTGCAGCCGAATCGTTGGAATTTGTAGGAAAGCAGCCAAAGTTTACGCTTTCTTATAAGTACACGAAAGGTGGCGTCACTTATCAGGTTGACGAGGAACTGATTCGTCGTCAGAATCCAGAAGCCGATTTACGTTTCCAGGAGTGGTAGAATAGGTATTAGTTGATATAGTTTTTATCGCCAGTGAATTAGCTTACAGCATTTGTTAGCTAGTTCCTGGCGATGTTGTTTTTATTTGCAGCCGACATTCCGTTGGCGTTTATACCGCTTAAATTAACTTACGGCTCTGTCTTATGACAGAATAGATTTCCCTTTTTCTGTTATCATCCAATAACCTATCTTTTTTAAAGGGACTTTGATTGGGAAAAATCTATCGAATGAACCTCGGTTTTTAAATTTATCGACTTTTTTAAGTAGACTCTTAATAGAGGAAACTGAAAAAATCACTTCTTCTATTTTACTTTTATTCTTTTACAAGGTCTTTTATATAGAACGTCCATTCGGTTGAGCTCACGAAAAGGTACGTGGAACATGAATGTATAACGAGATAAGATAAATGACTATGTGTACAACGATAAAATGGAAAACAGGAATACTGGTAGTTGCGATGGCGCTGGTTTGCGGATCCGCAAATGCACAACATTGGCATCGGCATTATTATTATCGTCCTGATCGGGTGGTGACTGTTGTGGTTCAACCTGACGTGACATCTTATGTCAGCAACCCTTTTAATCAAAAGGAACGATTGGCAATGGCTATAGCTTACTTGGAAACGCATAAGCACCTAGGCATCAGGCAATATGCAAAAATGACGAGACTTAGCATGGCCGCGGCAGAAGCTGAACTTGATGCTTTCGCTATGGATAAAAAAAAGCCTATACAACTTATTATCAAAGGAAAAAAGAAAGTGTATATAAAAAGACAATAGTGTATGAAGCGGATTTGGAAATTACTGGTTTTAGGAATGGCTGTTATGTTTTTGCTGCAATCATGTGTGACCGTGCGCCGGTCCCACCGCCATCACCATCGCAAACATTGTTTTGTCGTTACGCAACGGATAACCGATACGACCTTGTATAACTTTCTTCCTACCGAATGTTGGGTGGTGTCAAAACCTGCTGTTTATGAAAATGAAGGATGACCGGGAACTGGTGATGATAGCAGCTAAAGAACCGGAAAAAGGATTTCGTTGTCTGATGGCAAAGTATAAGGATGCAGTTTATTGGCATATCCGAAGGTTGGTAGTGGTTCATGAGGACGCACAAGACGCAACGCAAGAAACTTTTGTAAGGATATTCCGGTCGCTGTCCGATTTTAAGGGCGAATGTTCTTTCCGATCCTGGGTATACCGGATTGCCACTAACGAAGCCTTGCGTCTTCTAAACCGGTATCGAGACGATCGGGTATCGTTGAATGACTCTGTAGACGAGTTAGACAGTCTGATAGCTGACGAATATGTAGACTACAGCGATTTGGAAGTCGTGAAACTACAAAAAGCTATTTTAACGTTGCCAACTAAGCAACAGTTGGCTTTTAACTTACGATACTATGACGATTTGGGATATGACGAGATTGCCGGAATCATCGGTTCAACAGCAGATGGTGTAAAGTCCAGTTATCATATTGCCAAAGATAAGATTATTAAATATATGAATTCAAACAATTAGATGTATGAAAGAAGATTTTGATTTCAACCGCATAGGTAAGCGTCTGCCCTATACCACACCCGATAGTTTCTTGGATGATATAGAAAACAACGTATGGGAAACTGTAAAACAGGAGATGCAGCCTTCTAGACCCAAACGCAACTTTCGTCTTTGGTATTCTGTAACGGGAGGACTTGTGGCAGCAAGTATTGCACTATTAATTGTCTTCAACCTATTGCCCCATCATCCAAGGAATAATTTTGAAGATGTTGAAAAGGCGTTTGCCAATTTGAGCAGTAGTGATCAGGATTACCTGTTTGCAACCTATCAGAACGATTTGTTTATGAACGAATAAAAAAACAAACAGACATGAAGAATATGATTAAAATTCTTGTACTTGCAGTAGCAATGATTACTTTTAATGTGAGTACTTATGCCCAGAAGAGCGAACGACAGCGTATGACTCGGGAACAGTTGGCTGAAGCCCAAGCTCATTTTATTGCCGATGAGATGGCGATGGATGATACGACAGCCAAGCAGTTTGTAGAAACTTTCTGCCAATTCCAGAAAGATATTTGGGCATTAAAATTTGGGGCCCCGTCCTAAAAGAGACGCTTCCCATCTTTCGGATAAAGAAGCTGAACAGGCAATGAATGAAAGATTCACTCATAGTCAAAAGATACTTGACCTAAGGAAAAGGTATTATTTGAAATACAGCAAATTTTTGACACCCAAACAAATTGAGAGAGTATATGAATTGGAAAGAAAGATGATGAATCGCCTGTTTCATCGCTCTCAAAATAAAGAAAACCGTAAATAATTGAAGATTATGAGATTAAAAACATTTAGCATATTTGGTTTATCGTTCCTTGTGATGTTTACCCTAACTTCGTGTGATAATGAAAACCTGGTAAACGAAGAGGAACTGAATTTCAGTGATGAAAATCCTACCCTAATTGTTCTTGCTGAACAAAAGGCAGGAAATGATGGATATGATGAAAAAGGTTTTTCAATAGTAAACTGCCCTAATTCACTGGAGCTTCACAAGCTCTACAGTGGCTTAAAGCTAAATTTTCAACTGTCGGGAGTAACCAGGATAGAACTGGAAAGTGTAGACGGTTATGCCTTGTCCGGAACTGTTGGCATCCAATGGGACGAGACGGGACAGCCGGTTATCGGCGAAGCGGAAAATGCCGGTTCCATTTTGGTTTTCAATGCTCCCGATGAAAACGGTTTCACTCCGGGAAAAGACTACTCTATTTTCACCTTGCCTTGCGACCTCTACGGAGGATACCGGCTTTCCATTTACAAGGACGGACTGGTTGCCCACTATTTTGGAGTGCATCAGACTGTAGAACCGGGCACATTCATAACCCCCGGTGATTTGGCAGAAAGCGAACTGGAATTTGACGACCCGGATGCGCCGCTCGTAGAAGAAGAGCGTCCGGAACTGGATGCCACAACTACAGCCCTTCTCCGCCAATACCAACAGAACCAAACGGAAGAAAACAAGCAGGCATTATTGAATCAGATGGGAATTCGTTACGACAAGGTAGTGGCTCGAAAGAAAGCCAAGCTCCGCGAGCTGGAGAGAGAAGCTTTGACCCCGGATGTGGTGGAAGAAATGCAGGAGATTGTGGATGAGATGGTTGAGAATCGAGACGTCCGACTCGAACAGCAGTTTCTGCGACTCATCGATCCTCGAAACGACGACAATCCCAATGACGCATGGATGGTGTTGCGAGGTGCGTCAGCTCCCAATGCCTACATCGGTTATGCACCGGTAACCAATGCAGAATATGCTGCCTTTAAAGAAGACTTCACCTATAATGAAGGACAGGACAATTATCCGGTAGTATATATAACCATAGCTGAAGCCACGGCTTATTGCGATTGGCTTATAGCAAAAGACAATTTGCATAACTACCGTTTGCCGACCGACGAGGAATGGGTTCTTGGAGCCGGACACATGCCGAAAGATGTTACGATGAACGCAGGTCGTGTGGAGACGGGACTGACAGCGGTAGATGCTTACAGCCAGACAACGGGTGCTTGTGGTGGTATCGACTTCTGGGGCAACTGCTGGGAATGGACTTCATCCACAGATGCAAATGGACAATACATCATCAAAGGCGGCAGTTGGGATTCTGAACGAGACGATTGCCGTAGTGAAAAATCGGATGTGGTAAGAATTGGTACACAAGGATATACCAATGTCGGTTTCAGAGTCGTAAGAACAGATTTCATTTAATTCCCTAATAACATACGAATATGAAAAAAATATTTTTAGCAATGGCTATTGCCATTGTGACGGGTACTGCTGTGTCCGCGCAAGACGATGACAAAGAAGATAAAATCGTGGTTTCAACCCACCAAACGGATAAAGAGGATGGATATGAGGGTCATTCGGCTAGCCGATGCGGTATCAAATTCAATTTCCAGCTTATAGGTGTGACAAAGGTAGAACTGGAAAGTGTCGATGGCTTTCCGCTAGCAGGTACGGCGACTACCCAAAGGACCGCCCAGGGAAAAACTGTAATCGATGATATGGTACATACAAGTACCATTATAACGTACAGTTCAAGCAGCAAGTCTGGATTTATACCCGGAAAAGACTACTACATTTCCACCTTACCTTGCAACCTTTACGGAGGATACAGGCTCTCTATTTACCGAGACGGACTCGTGGCGCATTATTTCGGTGTGCATCAGAAGGTGGAATTGGGAGAATTTATCAGTCCCGATGATTTGGTAGAGAGCGAGTTAGAGTTCGACAAGCCCGGTGCTCCACTCGTAGAGGAAGGACGACCCAAAATGGATTCCAAGACACACAATCTATTCGTTCAATACCGTAAGAAATCTACGGAAGCCAACAAACAAGCATTGCTGGATCAGATGTGTGTACGGTATGACAAAGTGGTAGCCAGAAAGAAAAACAAGCTCCGTGAACTGGAACGTGAAGCCCGGACTTACAGCATTGTGGAGCACATGCAAGGTATTGTGGGCGAAATGGTACAGAATCGAGAAACCCGCATCCAACAGCAATTTCTTCGCTTCATCGACCCTCGAAGGGACGAGAATCCGAAAGATGCTTGGATGGTGTTGCGTGGCGCATCAGCTCCCAATGCTTATATCGGCTATGCACCCGTCACCAATGCCGAGTATGCCGCCTTCAAGTCCGGATTTACCTATGAAAAAGGACAGGACAACTATCCGGTTGTGAACATTACGATGAATGATGCCAAAGCTTATTGCAAATGGTTGACAGCACAGGACAGCAAGCATATCTACCGTTTACCCAATGAAGAAGAATGGATTCTTGGTGCTGGTCACATGCCTAAAGATGTGGCAATGAATGCTAACCACATTGAATCAGGACTGACAGCAGTGGATGCTTACAAACAGTCCACAGGTGCATGTGGAGGCATTGACTTTTGGGGAAACTGCTGGGAGTGGACTACTTCAACTGATGCTAACGGGCAGTATATTGTCAAAGGTGGAAGTTGGGACTCCAAACGTGACGATTGCCGTAGCGAGAAATCAGATGATGTAAGGACAGGTGCGCAAGGTTATGCCAATGTAGGTTTCCGAATTGTAAGGATAGATACCTCTGAATCTATGTAATTTTTAACAAGCAAATGACGGATGTACAGGATATACCTATTTGGCCTGTTGGTTATTAATAGATAACTTCTCTTTGATATAGACCAAACTTCCTTTTTCCGGTTAGATAACTTCGTCTTCCTTCGTTTCAAACTATAAATGCAAGCTTTGTTTTTATAAATGCAAGTTCCGTTTATAAAAACAAAGCTTGCAATTTTATAAACGGAACTTGCATTTATAGTTTGGAATAGGGCAAAGACAACTTTACTATTAAGGGAAGAGATCTTTGCAAAGGGAGCAAAAGGACTTTTCTACTAATAGCTGATACGCTGTCTAAGGATAGATCGAATTTCTATCATGGTAACTTCTACTTCAACTGCTTGAGAAACTCTGTCGGAGTGATATTAAATTCTTTCTTGAAACACTTTGTAAAGTAGTTCGGATCTGATATACCGACGGCAAATGATGCTTCGGAGACATTCATACCATTCAGTAAATGAGTTTTAGCCTCTTTCATTTTGATGGTCCGTATGAATTGGGTGATGGAGCATCCGGTGAGTGATTTCAGCTTCATGTGCAACAGGCTGCGACTGATGCGGAGATGGGCTGTGATTTCCGTTACTCCGAAGTCTTCCTTGGTGAGGTTCGCCATAATCAGTTCCATCAGTTCTTTCATGAATATTTCATCCCGCGGGTTGTTGGTGATTTGCTTGATGTTCAGTTCCTCTGCCTGTTTGAAGTGCTCGATACTCTGTTTCCGGCTCTTTTGGATATTCTGTACCAGCAGTTCCAGATTCTTGGCGTTGAAAGGTTTGGTGATATATGCATCGGCTCCACGCAGATAACCTTCCGTATGGTCGTTCTCATCAGTCTTTGCAGTCAGGAGGATAACGGGGATATGGCTGGTCGTTACGTCCTGTTTGACACGTTCCGTGAATTCCAGGCCGTCCATCACCGGCATCATTAAATCCGATATAATGAGGTTGGGCAGCTGTTTGGCTATCTTCTTGCAGGCTTCTGCACCATTATACGCTCGTATAATATCATATTTCTCGCTGAATATACTGGCGAGGTAATCATTCATTTCTTTGTTGTCCTCCACAATCATAATAGATTCCCGGGCAGGATCTTTTTCTTTGTTGGTCAGCTTTTCGGGAATGAGTTCGATGGTTTCCTTGATTCGCTGGTTATATTTCTGTATTTCTTCGGTCGTGATGTTCTCGGACGAGCGTTCATCGGGGTTGTAAGCATCCTCGGATACATTCAGGGTAACGATAAAATCCGAACCTTTGTTGATTTCGCTTTCTACCCGGATTTCCCCTTTGTGCATGTGTATGAGCGAACGCGTAAGCGATAATCCCAGTCCGAATCCCTCGCGATGGTCGCGCTTCTCAACTTGGTAGTAACTTTCAAATATTTGTTCTTGAGCTTCTTTAGGAATCCCCCTGCCATTGTCTTTGACGGAGATTTGCACAAATGTTCCTTTCTCTTCTTTTATTAGTTTGGCACTCAACTTGACGTATCCGCCGGGTTGGGTATATTTAAATGCGTTTGAGAGCAAGTTATAAAGAATCCGTTCCAGCTTGGAAGGCGAGAACCAGACTTCCTCTTCGGTGTCTTCCAGATTGACGATGAAGTCAATCTCCCGTTCTCCGGCTACGATGTCGAAGATGTGCGACAGTTCTTCCAGAAAGTGCATGATGTCTCCCTTCCGGACGCTGATACGCATCTGTTTCATCTCGATTTTACTGAACGTCAATAGTTCATTAATCAGATAATTCATCCGGTTGGCGTTTCGGTAGATGACTTCCAGTTTCTCTTTATCGTTGTTGCTGATTTGTGGCTGCTGGATCAATCGTTGCAGAGGCGATAGAATCAGGGTCAGCGGTGTTTTCAGGTCATGGGAGATGTAAGTGAAGAAATTGATCTTCTGTTGATTCATATTCTCTATGTTGACGCGTTGTTCATGCTCCGTTTTCAGTCGCATGAGCAGGATGATACGCGTTTTGGTATATCTGTATGCGGCGTAAATGATTAATAGGAAGAGTAGTGCATAAACTAAATATGCTCCCGGTGAGAGCCACCAAGGAGGAAGGACTCTGATGGCAAGGTCCTTTTGGCCCGTTTCGTCCCAGTGGATACCATCTTTGCTGGCTTTGATCTTTAAGATATATCTTCCTGAAGGCAGATTGGAGAAGCGTACCTGATGCTGGTTGCCTACAAACTGCCAGTCCTTGTCGATACCTTCCATTTTCATCGCATATTGAGTGTTGTCGGTATATTGATAATTCAGTCCGGAGTATTCGAGACGCAGGGATTGGGCTTGTTCGTGCGTCAGGGTGATCTCTGTCAGTTCGGAGATAGAGGAAGGGATGAATGCTTTCTCATTGTTGGGCGACATATATTCGCTGTTGCTCCAAATGGCAGTCAGTGCAATGTTGAAACGGGGATTGACGGAGCGTACCTGTTCCGGGTAGAAAGAAATCATACCGTTGATAGTTCCGAAATACAATTCTCCGTCAGGCTTCTTGCAGGCGGAGGAGTAGTTGAACTGGTTGATGGGCAATCCGTCGGCCGTGGTATATCGGTCAATGCTTCCTGTTTGGGAATTGATACAACAAAGTCCGTTTCCGGTACCTACCCAAACATTGCTCATCTCATCTTCAATGATACCTTTGATGGCGTTGGATCCCAACTGTTCTTTACTGTAAAAGGCGATAATGCTACCGTTGCGGTCCGATACATAAAGCCCGTTGTTGTCTGTACCTATCCATATCCGTTGATGTGAATCGGGGTAGATATAGGTGATGTAGAGATCGGTATGCGGCAGGATGGGGAGCGAGGTTACTTTCAGTGTATGGGTATTGATCTGAAATATACTGCCTTTTCGGGTTCCTGCCCAAAGTATACTGTCATTAAACTGTACCAGGTTAAAGACACGGAGAGATGAAATTTTTTCCGGGCGGGAGTTTGCTTTCTTCTTGTCGATCAGGAATAAGCCGGAAGGGCCTCCGTACCAGATATGATCGTTCTTGTCTTCGATGATGCAGAAGCCGGAAGAAACCTCATCCGACAGTAGATTATAGTCCACCGTGCGGTTTAGATGCGGTATATAGTGAAGAGCTCCTTTCAGGAACAGTCCGAGCCACAGGCTGTTATCTTTGTCGAGCCATAAAGAATGTATGTTCTTGGCGTAGATTTGCATTTGCTTGTGCAGCCGTTCGGCACGGGTGATTTCTTTCTTATTGTTCAGGTAGTTCAATCCGCCATCTTCGGTGGCGATGTACAGACCGTTGTCCGGAGCATTGATAATCTGGCGGACAGCCTTTCCGCTCAAATGATTGAAACTGGCTCCGTATGGATATATCTGGAACTGGTCGGAACCGAATATATAATAGTTGACTCCTCCGAAATAGGTTCCCACCCACATATTATGAGCCTTGTCCTGATAAAGGCTGTAAATGGGAGAATCGTTCAGCGCACTTAAATCCCGTTCCGATTGTTCGTAATGTGCAATCAGTTGATAGAGTTTGTTGAAGACAAAGATGCCATACTCCGTGCCTACCCATATATTCCCCGTATGGTCGGTTGCCGCACAGCGGAAGTGTTTTACTTCCAGGTCTTTCGAGAGATTACACAGGGTATTGCTTTGTATATGATAGACGAAAAAATCGTTGTTAGTATTAAATAAAAGCTGGTTGGACGAGATCAGGACGGCATTGTTGCATTGCTGTGTAAAAGGCTGGATGAGAGTCGGGAGGGAAACGAACTGTTTCTTCTCCAGACTGTATCGCATCAGTCCTTTGTTGGTGTCTATCCATAAGGTTTTGTCTCCGTCCTCCGCAAGGTATCTCACATGAGGTTTTTCTTCATCGAGAAGAAAAGGAACGAACAGACTGTCTTGTTCATTGTAGCGATAGAGTCCGTTGCTACAAGCGGCCAGAAGCACACCATCGCTGGTATTCAGGAAACAAACATCATCCTTAGTGTTCCCTTTAATCTGGTAACGACTGAAATCTTCTGTCTCGTAGTTATAGCTGCAGATGCCCTGATCGGTAGAGATCCATAGAATGTTACGGAGCGAATCGTTATATAAGCGCGTGATGAAATTGTGGCGGAGTGAGGTGCTGTCGGCTTCATTATGTGCGAACAGGTTGATATTATAACCGTCATATCGGCACAATCCGTTGCGTGTACCAAACCAGATGAACCCGTGGTTGTCCTGGGTGATTGCATTGATCGTATTATGCGGGAGTCCTTCAGCTATACTTAGCTGTTTGAAGCGTATATTATTATATTGAATCTGTCCCGTCGACAAGCTTGTATTTAAGAGCACGAGACTAAATAAGAGTACGAATTTAAGTAAGGTGGTTCTCATGGCTTTTCTGATTGATTTTCACGACCTAAAGATACGTCTTTTTTTGTTTTGAACAGTCGTAGAATTGTTCAAACGGGCAGCACTCATGTTCAGTTTGCCGCTTCGCTACAGATTTTTATACATGATTGCAGGTATTAAGCATTATTTTTCTGTTTTTCTTGGATAGAAAAGACCACATTTGCAATGTGAAACTCTAAAAACAAATGCTATGAATCATTCGACAGTCAAATCCTTTACGTTTGGTATCGGTCTGTTTTTCACATTACCTCTGGTATATGGTAATAGTTCCTCTCCGTCTTCCTCCGATGGAACGTTGTATATCAATAAATCGAAAACCCACAAAGTGGCTCCCGTAAAGTACGGTTTCCATTATGAAGAAATAGGAATGATGGGCGAGGGTGCCCTGCACGCCGAACTGATACGTAACCGTTCGTTTGAAGAAGCTACACCGCCTGCCGGATTATCTGTGAAGAACGGTCTTTATGAAAATGTTCCGGCTCCCCGCGTTAAAGAGAAAAAAGTGTTTCAGGCCGATCCGCTGATTGGATGGACGACTTATCCGTTATCATATACTCCTGTATTTATCAGTCGCACGGATGAAAATCCGATGAGCGGGGAAAATAAGTATTCGATGCTGGTTAATGTCACGGAAGATATTGCGAACCATCCGGATGCCCTGATTCTCAACCGTGGATATTATGGAATGAACCTGAAGACAGATACGTCTTACCGTCTTTCCTTGTTTCTGAAGAACAGGAATTATTCCGCTCCGTTACGTGTATTTCTAGTTGACGAATGGGGACAACGGGTGAGCAATGTGATCGAAGTGAATGTAGGGAATCGGGACTGGACAAAATATACCGGTGAACTGAAACCGGAAAAGAACGTCCGGCGTGGAATGTTTGCCATACAACCGATGTCGAAAGGGCAATTTCAGATAGATGTCGTTTCCCTGTTCCCGTCCGATACCTGGAACGATGGAAAATCCGTATTCCGTAAAGACATTGTTCAGAACCTGAAAGAGTTTTCTCCCAGCTTTATCCGTTTCCCGGGCGGATGCATCGTGCACGGAGTCAATGAAGAAACGATGTATCACTGGAAAAAGACGCTCGGACCGATTGAAAATCGTCCGGGACAGTGGAGCAAATGGGCGCCTTATTACCGTACCGACGGAATCGGCTATCATGAGTTTTATGAATTGTGCGAATATGTGGGAGCTGATGCGATGTATGTGATGCCTACGGGTATGATTTGCAGTGGTTGGGTGAAGCAAAGTCCACAGTGGAATTTCAGACACATTGATGTCGATCTGGACGCTTATATCCAGGATGCGTTGGATGCCATCGAGTATGCCATTGGTGATACAACTACGAAATGGGGAGCTGAACGGGCAAAGAACGGTCATCCCGCTCCTTTCCCGCTAAAATATATCGAGATTGGAAATGAAGATTTCGGACCTGTGTATTGGGAGCGTTATGAGAAAATCTATCAGGCGTTGTCCGCCAAATATCCTGACTTGATTTATATAGCCAATAGTGTCATCCGTGTAGTCGGAAGAGAGAATGATGACAAACGGAAGGATATTCCCAATTTTGTCAACCCGAAGAATGTGAAAGTGTTCGACGAACATTATTATAACTCAATCGAATGGGCTTGCGAACAGCATTATCGTTTTGATAACTACAAACGGGGTGTTGCCGATCTATTTATCGGCGAATTGGGAATCAACGGAAAATATCCTTATAACCTGCTGGCTACCGGAGCCATCCGTATGTCAATAGAACGCAACGGCGATTTGAATCCCTTGTTTGCCGAACGTCCGGTGATGAGGCATTGGGACTTTCTGGAACACCGTATCTTCCTGCCGATGTTGATTAATGGAGTAGACAGTAGCGTAAAGACTTCCTTCTTCTACCTGGCAAAGATGTTCAGGGATAACACGTTTGACGTGTGTCTGGATGCAGCGATCAAGGATATAGAAGGTTTGCAGAACATCTTTGTTACGATGGGATATGATACGGCCAGCAAACAATATATCCTGAAACTGATAAACCTGCAGGATAAAAAAGTCACTCTACAACCGGAAGTTTCCGGCTTCAAACGTCCCGTCAAGGCACATAAAACAAGTCTGGTACTGGTTCCGGGAAAAGAAAACACACCGTTTGCTCCGAATGAAGTCCAACCGGTAGAGACGGAAGTCGGGCTGGACCTGAATCAACCGTTCGAACTGGAGGCAGCTTCCATGGTTGTATATCGTTTTTAGTTCACCACAGAGGACACAGAGAGCACAGAGGACACAGCATTTTTTCTCTCTTTCTGCAAGGAACAGAGTGATAGATGCAGTTAGCTGTAAAAAAAGCGTGAGACTCTGTGTTACTCTGTAATGAATAAAATGATTAAGCCTCCGTGTCCTCTGTGTCCTCCGTGGTGAACTCTAAATTGTCAAATAGCAAATAAAAATAAAATGAAAACAATCTTTTGTATCACAGGACTTGCCATACAAGGTTTGGCTATGTCAGTTCAGGCGCAAACCGGCAAACCGAATATTGTGGTTATTATGACCGATCAGCAGCGTGCCGATTTGTGCGGCAGGGAAGGTTTTCCGCTGGAAGTGACTCCCTTTGTCGACCGTTTGGCGCAGGAGAATGTATGGTTCAATAAGGCATACACTGTGATGCCGGCCAGCTCTCCGGCACGTTGTTCCATGTTCACCGGGCGTTTTCCTTCCGCCACTCACGTACGCACGAATCACAATATCCCCGACATCTCCTATCAACAGGACTTAGTGGGCGTATTGAAAGAAAACGGATATAAAACAGCATTGGTTGGCAAGAATCACGCTTACCTGAAACCTGCCGACTTGGATTTCTGGTCTGAATACGGACACTGGGGAAAGCACAAAAAGACGACTCCCGCAGAGAAAGAGACTGCCCGTTTCCTGAATCAGCAAGCCAGGGGGCAATGGCTGGAGCCATCTCCCATCTCGCTGGAAGAACAGCATCCCACCAAAATCGTGAACGAAGCGCTGGCATGGATTAAACAGCAGAAAGAAAATCCTTTCTTCGTATGGGTCTCTTTTCCGGAACCTCACAACCCTTATCAGGTATGTGAACCCTATTACTCCATGTTCTCCCCCGATAAGCTCCCTGTCTTAAAGACCTCCCGCAAAGATTTGGCAAAGAAAGGAGAGAAATACCGTATTTTGGCGCAACTGGAAGACGCGTCCTGCCCGAACCTGGAACAAGACTTGCCTCGAATCCGTGCCAACTATATCGGAATGATCCGGTTGATAGACGATCAGATCAAGAGACTGATCGAATCATTGAAAGCCAGCGGACAATATGAAAACACCCTCTTTGTCGTACTTTCCGACCACGGTGACTACTGGGGGGAATACGGATTGATCCGTAAAGGAGCCGGACTTTCCGAAAGCCTCGCACGTATCCCGATGGTATGGGCAGGATATCACATTAAAAACCAGCCTGCCCCTATGGATAGCCACGTATCGATAGCCGACCTTTTCCCCACCTTCTGCTCTGCCATCGGTGCCGAAATACCGGCAGGAGTTCAGGGTCGTAGCTTGTGGCCGATGCTGACCGGAAAAGCTTACCCTAAAGAAGAATTCTCCAGCATGGTCGTACAACAAGGCTTCGGAGGAGCCGATGTCGGACTGGATGCCTCCCTGACTTTTGAACAGGAAGGAGCATTGACTCCCGGCAAAATAGCCCACTTCGACGAACTGAACACCTGGACGCAAAGCGGTACCTCACGCATGATAAGAAAGGATGACTGGAAACTGGTCATGAATCATTATGGCAACGGAGAACTCTATAATTTAAAGAAAGATCCTTCGGAAGTTCATAATCTGTTTGGCGAGAAGAAATACAGCGAAATTCAAACAGAACTTCTGACCCGTTTACTGGCATGGGAGTTGCGTTTGCAGGACCCGCTGCCTCTCCCGCAAAGACGTTACCATTTTAAACAGAATCCATTTAATTATCTCCATCCGGAATACTAAAAAATAAGAAGATTGTACATACCTACGGATATTAAAACATGATTCCATGAAGTCTGCCCCGCAACCTATTTTTTGTATCCGTAAACATAAAACAGAAATATATGAAATTGATTTTGCGATTAGATTGATCTTGTTTACAGGATTTATTTCCATCTCTACAGCATCAGCACAGTTATATGGAACGGCAGATACAAACGCTCGGAACTACGTGTTCCGACATCTGTAAAGCCGGCATTTGATTATTGGATGAGGGACACTTGGGCTACACTGGGTCCCGACGGTTATTATTATATCACAGGAACCACCTCTACTCCCGATCGTTACTTTCCGGGACAGAGGCATTGCTGGGACTGGAACGACGGTTTGTACCTGTGGCGTTCCAAAGATATGAAGTCCTGGGAAGCCAGAGGACAAATATGGTCGATGGAAAAAGACGGAACCTGGCAAAAGAAACCGAAAGTATATAAAGCAGGAGAGAAATATCAGAAGAAATCCATCAACGGTGATCCGATGGACAACCGCTTTCATGCAGTGTGGGCTCCGGAAATGCATTATATCAAAAGCGCGAAGAACTGGTTTATCGTTGCCTGCATGAATGAGTCGGCAGGCGGGAGAGGTTCTTTTATTTTGCGGAGCAAGACCGGAAAACCGGAAGGTCCGTACGAGAATATCGAAGGTAATAAAGACAAAGCTATCTTCCCGAACATCGACGGAAGTTTGTTCGAAGATACGGACGGCACTGTCTACTTTGTCGGGCACAACCATTATATCGCCCGTATGAAACCGGATATGAGCGGATTTGCCGAGGAACTGAAAACATTGAAAGAGAAAAAATATAATCCGGAACCGTATATTGAAGGAGCGTTTATCTTCAAATATGATAACAAATATCACCTCGTACAGGCTATATGGTCGCACCGTACGTCGGAGGGAGATACCTATATCGAGAAAAAGGGAGTAACCTCGCCGAAGACACGTTATAGTTACGACTGCATCATCTCGACAGCCGATAATGTGTATGGTCCCTATAGCGAACGCTACAATGCCATCACGGGAGGAGGACACAACAATCTTTTCCAGGATAAGGATGGAAACTGGTGGGCTACCATGTTCTTCAATCCGCGTGGGGCACAGGCGGCAGAGTATAAAGTGACGTGCCGTCCCGGATTAATTCCGATGATCTATGAGAATGGTAAATTCAAACCCAACTTTAATTATAATACCAAATGAAAACTTCTTTATTGATAGCAGGCAGCCTGGCTCTGGTCCCGATGACGTATGCGCAGGACAAGCCGAATATTATTATCATACTGGCAGACGATTTGGGCTTCTCCGATCTCGGCTGTTTCGGTGGTGAGATTCATACACCGGTACTGGATAAACTGGCAAAGAATGGCGTCCGTATGACGCAGATGTACAACAGTGCCCGTAGTTGCCCGTCGCGTGCCAACCTGTTGACGGGACTTTATCCGCATCAGACGGGATTGGGACACATGGACGGCAGTCATCCTGCCTGGCCGAAAGGATATTCCGGTTTCCGTTCCAATTCGGACAACGTCACGATTGCAGAAGTCCTGAAAGATGCCGGATATTTTACGGCTATGTCGAAAGTGGCATCTAGGGAATAAGTCGAATCCCATTCTTCGTGGTTTCCAGGAGTATTACGGTTTGTTGGGCGGATTTAATTCTTTCTGGAATCCGGCAGTATATACCCGTTTGCCGAAAGACCGTACCCCCAGACATTATGAGGAAGGAACTTTCTACGCTACCAATGTGATAACGGATTATGCGATTGACTTTATCGACCAGGCACATCAGGAGAAGAAACCGTTGTTCCTGTATCTGGCTTATAACGCTCCCCATTTCCCTTTGCACGCACCGAAAGAAGTGACCGATAAATATATGTCTCTCTATATGCAGGGATGGGACAAGATTCGTGACGCCCGCTGGAAACGGATTGTTGACCTGAAACTCATGCAAGGCAAACCGGCACTTAGTCCGCGTGGTGTAGTTCCCGAAAGTCTGTTTGAAGATGAAACGCATCCGCTACCGGCATGGGACTCATTGACGAAAGATCAGCAGACCGACCTCGCACGCCGTATGTCCATTTTTGCCGCTATGGTAGATGTGATGGACGCGAACATCGGCCGGGTAGTGGATGAATTGAAAAAGAACGGTGAGTTGGACAATACGTTTATCATGTTTATGTCCGATAACGGAGCTTGTGCCGAATGGCACGAATTTGGCTTCGACAAACAGACCGGAGTCGAATACCATACCCATACCGGAGAAGAACTCGACCAGATGGGTTTGCCCGGAACCTATCATCATTACGGTACAGGCTGGGCAAATGTCTGCTGCACGCCGTTCACGCTCTATAAACATTATGCACACGAAGGAGGTATTTCCACTCCGTGTATCATTTCCTGGGGTAATCATGTGAAGAACAAAGGCGGACTGAATCATCAGCCTGCACAATTCTCCGATATCATGTCTACCTGTGTGGAACTGGCAGGAGCCACTTATCCGAAAGAATATCAGGGAAGAGCGATTCTGCCTACGGCAGGTCAGTCTATCCTTCCGATTGTGAAAGGAAAGAAGATGCCCGAAAGATATATTTATGCCGAGCATGAAGGCAACCGCATGGTGCGTAAAGGTGACTGGAAGCTGGTTTCCGCCAACTTCAAGGGAGATGAATGGGAATTGTACAACATCAAGGAAGACCGTACCGAACAGCACAACCTGATCGGTAAATATCCTGAAATGGCAAAAGAATTGGAAACAGCCTATTTCGAATGGGCGGACAAGAGTGATGTTTTGTATTTCCAGAAAATGTGGAATACCTACAATAAGAATCGACGGAAAGATTTTAAAGAATATAAAACCCGCTAATGCTTATGGATAAGAGAATCTTACTAACTCTGGCTTTAGGAGCCATGTCGCAGGTGTTTACCCATGCATGGGAGCCTAAAGGAGATAAAATTAAAACAGTATGGGCTGAACAGGTGACGCCGGAAAATGTGTGGCAAAGTTATCCCAGACCACAGTTGCAACGGGCAGAATGGATCAATCTGAACGGATTGTGGAAGTATGCCGTAACGGATCAGAACACGCCTCGGAAGAACGTTTCCTTTGAAGGGGAAATCCTGGTTCCGTTTGCGATTGAATCATCTCTGTCCGGAGTGCAGAAAACATTTCTTCCTACGGATAAACTATGGTATCAACGTGAGTTCACCTTAGATCCTTCCTGGAAGAACAAATCTACTATCCTGCATTTCGGAGCAGTGGATTATGAATGTCAAGTATGGGTGAATAACCGGTTGGTCGGTACGCATAAAGGAGGAAACAACCCGTTCTCGTTCGATATTACTAAATACCTGAAGAAGAGTGGCCCCCAAAGCATTGAAGTAGCCGTCACCGACCCGACGGACACGGAATCTATCTCCCGAGGGAAACAGCAACTTAACCAGGAAGGTATCTGGTACACGCCTGTATCGGGCATTTGGCAAACTGTGTGGCTGGAAGCGGTGAATAAAACCTATATCCGTCAGGTACTTCCTTCCACTGATATTGAAAGAAAATCCGTGAAGCTGGCTTTCGATATAATCGGAGCCAAAGGCAATGAAGAAGTGAAAATAGAAGTGTTGGATGATGGCAAAGTAATCAAGACGGTGGAACAGAAGTTGCGTGATGCGATGGAGATAGACGTTCCAAACGCTGTCTTATGGTCTCCCGAATCTCCGAAACTGTATCATTTGAATATTGTCTTGTCCAATGGAGGACGTGTTTTAGACCGGGTAAAGAGTTACTTTGCCTTGAGAAAAGTAGATGTCCGTAAAGATGAGTGCGGATATAACCGTATTTGCCTGAATAACCAACCCATCTTCCAATACGGTCCGCTCGATCAAGGCTGGTGGCCCGACGGATTGTTGACTCCTCCTTCCGAGGAAGCGATGCTGTGGGACATGGTGCAGTTGAAGAAGATGGGATTCAATATGATCCGTAAACATATCAAAGTAGAACCGGAGCAATATTATTATTACGCCGATTCTCTGGGATTGATGATGTGGCAAGACATGGTTTCCGGTTTTGCTACGTCAAGGAAGAAGGAGGAACACGTCAATCCGTTGGCTACTACTGATTGGAACGCTCCCGAAGAACACACCCGCCAATGGCAAAAAGAAATGTTCGAGATGATCGACCGTCTCCGTTTCTATCCCTGTATCACTACCTGGGTGGTTTTCAATGAAGGATGGGGACAGCATAACACGGTGGAAATCGTAAATAAAGTGATAAAATACGACGATACACGCCTGATAAACGGAGTGACCGGCTGGACGGACAGAGGCGTAGGCGATATGTACGACGTACATAATTATCCTGTCACTTCCATGATTCTGCCGGAGAACAACGGTAACCGCATTTCCGTACTGGGAGAATTCGGCGGCTATGGCTGGGCGATCAAGGAACATATCTGGAATCCGAATATGAGGAACTGGGGGTATAAGAATATAGACGGAGCAATGGCTCTGATTGATAGTTACGGCCGTCTGGTATATGATTTGGAAACGCTGATTGCCCAAGGGTTGAGTGCGGCTGTTTATACACAAACCACTGATGTGGAAGGAGAAGTGAACGGCCTGATTACTTACGACCGGAAAGTAACTAAAATACCGGAAGGCTTGTTACACCTGATGCACAACCGTTTGTATGAAATCACTCCCGTGAAAGCGGTTACTTTGATTGCAGACAGTCAGAACGGAAGCAAGAATACCCGCCTTGTCGGTATGAACGGTCAGGAGCTGAAAATGACTTCTTTGCCTTTCGACTGTCCCCCTCGTTCTACGGTAGTATCAGAAGCTACTTTTAAGGTGGATAAGGATTTCAATCATCTGTCTTTATGGCTGAATGTTGCCGGAGAAGCCAAAGTTTGGCTGAATGGTGTAGAAGTCTTTGCGCAGGAGGCAAAGCAGACCAGGCAATATAATCAATATAATATCAGCGATTACAGCCGTTACTTGCGGAAAGGAAGTAATCTGTTGAAAATCGAAGTGAAAGATAGCAAGAAGATGAGATTCGATTATGGGTTGAGGGCTTATTAATCAGATTCATATTCTACTTTGTGAGTTTCTTGTTATAAAGTTGAAAGGCAAGTGAATATCTGCAATATCAAGTTAATGTATGAGCCCCATAGCGATGTCACTATAGGGCTCATTAACTATCATTTTTCCGGCTCACTCGTATGGGCACATTTCTTTATAACAAACTTTCTTATTGAAATTTCTTATCTTCTTCGAGGAGCTCCTGGCTACATTGCTCCGGTGCTAGAGGGGTAAAGAGTTCTATCAAGTTTTCTTCGGGATCGCGCAGGTATAGGGTACGCATCCCCCAATCGGGCATATCCGTAGGTTCGGTGATAAACGTCACGCCTTTTGCTTTTAGATCGGCAAAAGTTTCGTCGAGGTTATCTACACTGAATGAAACCATTAATTTCTCACGCATCGCAACGGGCTGTTGCTTATCTGCATTGCCTACCGCAGGTGCCATCCAGTCGGATACAAAAAGGGTGAAGCCTTTTATCCCGTCAGCTACTTTAAAATTGGCATATCCGCTATTTTCATCTCCCCAGGATGGCTCTAATCCGAGTTGTTCGGTGTAGAACTTGAAGCATTTGGCGAAGTCTTTCACTAATAATCTTACGTTGCTGAATCTCATGGTTTACTGATTAATAGTTTGTAATTTGTTTCTTATATCAAAATGCAAATATAATCATTCTATTGGATAGTGTTTCAAAAAACTGTATTTACCTCATTAGAGTGCAGAAATGAACTATTTCACCACAGAGGACAGTTAGAAGATCCATACTGAACAGATGAGATTATCTGAAATCCAGAATAAAGAATTACAGGATAAAATTGCTGTGATAAATAAGAATTCTGAAGAATAGATCAAAGCAATGCAGAAACAATATGAGACTACTAACAGGTAGCTGAAGATTTTCATATCGGCTCAAAAGAGTCCTATACACTGTAATTATTGGCTCATTTTGAGCCGATATATTAATAATATTATGTATTTTTGAGCCGATATAATCAATTAAATAGCAATGGAAGAAGAAATTCAACAATATCTTCGTTTTCATCCTCTATCTTCTAGGTCAGAATTAATGGAGGGAGTGAATACTAAAGTAAGTGTCGCCACATTCAAGCGTTTATTAGCTGCCATGATTTCCGCTGGAAGTATTGAAGTCATAGGGCAAGGACCTGCCACCTGTTATAAACTAACACCACAAACGTTTGTTACAAGTTATTTCGACTTAGAATCATACTTTCGGAAAGAAGTTGATGAGCGTGAAATTCAACAAGCTTTCAATTTCAGCCTTATTCCTGATATATTGCCTAATGTTGACCCTTTCACGATGGATGAACGGAAACATTTAACGGCTCTTCAAGAAACGTTTAGAAGAAATGTATTAGAAATGACAGACGGAGAGTACCGGAAAGAAATGGAAAGGTTAGGTGTGGATCTTAGTTGGAAGTCTTCTCAAATTGAAGGGAACACATATAATCTTCTTGAAACGGAAAGACTTTTGCTGGAAAAAGAAGAAGCAAAAGGTAAAACTAAAGAAGAAGCCATTATGCTACTAAATCACAAGGAAGCTCTTGATTTTATTTTAGATAATCCTGATTATCTTCAGTATTTATCAATAAGAAAGATTGAAGACATTCATAGTATCCTTATTAAAGAACTGGGAGTTGAGCGTCATATTCGTTCTCGGCGTGTTGGTATTACGGGTACGAATTATCGTCCACTTGATAATGAATATCAAATAAGAGAAGCTATGGAAGACACTTGTCAATTAATCAATAATAAGGAGAGTATCTTTGATAAAGCTTTCCTAGCTTTAGTTCTGTTATCTTATATTCAGCCATTTGCTGATGGTAATAAACGTACTGCCCGTATAACAAGTAATGCAATACTTATAGCCAACGGTTATTGTCCTTTATCATTTCGTTCAGTTGATTCTATCGACTATAAGAAAGCTATGTTAGTTTTCTATGAACAAAATAATATATATCCATTTAAGAAAATATTTATAGAACAGTTTGAATTTGCTGTGAATACATACTTTTGAATTTATCTGTATATTGATGGTTGTTCCAACGATGACATTATTATAAATATAATAATTATGTTCATAATAAATTTGTAATGCTTCCTGTTTTAATAAACATTGGTTTTCCGTCTGCAATAATTTTCTCCTGAAAGCCGGAAGTTTCTGAAAGACTTTTATCTTTGCAACTATAATACATACGGCACTATGAAAAAAGTGATTCTGATTTTTGTGACAATCGTCCTTTCCGGTCTGCTTTATGCAAAAGATAATAAGAGTACCGATGCGTTACTTCGTGAGATTGATGGTATCATTAAAAATCGTCAGACTTATGGAGCGGAAAAGGAGGCGCGTATCGCTGACTGAAGAAATTGTTGGCGGAGGCTACTTCCGATGAACAACGATATGGTTTTTGCGGACGTCTTTTCGATGAATACCGGGCTTATAATCTGGATTCGTCTTTTGTCTATGCTCAACGGAAAGAGGAACTGGCGCATCGCATGGATAAACTGGATTACCTGGATGATGCTGCCATGAATATGGCGGAAGTGATGGGAACTACCGGAATGTATAAAGAAGCGTTGGAACTATTGGGGCAGATTGATAAGAAAACGTTGCCCGATTATCTCTATGGTTACTATTATCATCTGTATCGCACTATTTACGGATTGATGGGAGATTATGCCGTTACGGAGAAAGTCAAGAAAGAGTATTATCGAATGACGGATCTGTATCGTGACTCTCTTCTGCAGGTCAACGCTTCCGACTCTTTGGGGCACGTATTGGTGATGGCGGATAAGTGTATCGTACATGCTCAATACGATGAAGCCATCCGTATGCTGATGGAATATTACAACAAACCTTCTTTGGATGACCATTCAAAAGCAATGCTTACTTATACTCTCTCCGAGGGTTACCGGTTGAAAGGCGACAAGCAGGGGCAAAAACATTACCTGGCCCTTTCGGCTATTGCCGACCTAAAATCGGCAGTAAAGGAATATGTATCTTTGCGCAAACTCGCTTCCCTTGTCTACGATGAAGGGGATATTGACCGTGCCTACAATTACCTGAAATGCTCCTTAGAGGATGCCACTCTTTGCAATGCCCGCCTTCGTACGTTAGAAATCTCGCAAGTCTTTCCTATCATTGACCAGGCTTACCAATTGAAAACCAAACGGCAGCAGCAGGAGATGAAAGTATCATTGATTTGTATCAGTTTGCTTTCCGTATTTTTGTTGGTTGCCATTTTCTTCGTTTACAAGCAGATGAAAAAGGTTGCTGCCGCACGTCGCGAAGTGGTCGATACCAATACGTTGTTGCAAGAACTGAACGAAGAACTTCACGACTCCAACTCGCAACTGAAAGAGATGAACCATACGCTTTCGGAAGCCAATTATATCAAGGAGGAATATATCGGCCGATATATGGACCAATGCTCCACTTATCTCGACAAGATGGATTTATACCGTCGTTCCCTAAATAAAATTGCTGCTGCCGGAAGAGTGGAAGAACTATATAAAGCCATTAAATCTTCTCAATTCCTTGACGAAGAACTGAAAGAGTTTTATGCAAACTTCGACATGACTTTCCTGCAACTCTTCCCCAATTTTGTGGAGGAATTTAATGCGCTGCTCACAGAACCCATGCAACCCAAACCGGGAGAACTGTTGAACACCGAACTCCGTATCTTTGCCCTTATCCGGCTGGGGATTACGGACAGTACCAAGATAGCGCAATTCCTCCGTTATTCCGTGACTACCATTTATAATTACCGGACCCGTGTCCGTAACAAAGCTTTGGGAGAAAGAGATGAATTTGAGACTAAAGTAATGCAAATAGGGAAGGTGGAAGAATAAGAAAATTACTACTTTTTTAGTCTGACTTCTATTTTATAACGTTCTTATATTTAGTGGTTTATGCTGTGAGACACTGTATAAATCACTATATTTTTGCTATCTGCTTTAAGAAGCAGTATGAAATGTGGATACTTTTGTTTCACGGTCATTTCAGCAATGACACAGAGAACGAAAACAAAAGTAACCCTAATATTAACTTTAAATTAATGTACATGAAACAGAGTATGAAGTCGAAAGGCTTTGAACGCCGCCTCTTATTAATAATGTGGGGCTTGTTCCTATCTCTTAGTGCATTCGCACAGCAGATTACAGTAAAAGGACATGTAGTGGACGCCACGGGCGAACCGGTGATCGGTGCCAGTGTGGTGGAAGGACGTACAACGAATGGTACGATAACCGATGTAGACGGTAATTTCTCATTAAGCGTTCCGGCTAACAGCACGCTGACTATCTCTTTTGTCGGCTATAAAACGCAGACTGTTCCGGTGAACGGGAAAAACTCGTTGAAAGTAACCTTGCAGGAAGATACGGAAGTATTGGACGAGGTTGTTGTAGTAGGTTACGGAACGATGAAAAAGAGCGATTTGACTGGTGCCGTATCTTCCGTAGGAGTCAAGGATATCAAAGACTCTCCGGTAGCCAATATCGGTCAGGCAATGCAGGGCAAAGTATCCGGTGTGCAAATTATTGATGCCGGCAAACCGGGTGATAATGTCACCATTAAAATCCGCGGTTTGGGTACGATCAATAACAGTAACCCGCTGATTGTCATTGACGGAATTCCTACCGACTTGGGATTGTCTTCCTTGAATATGGCTGATGTGGAACGGGTAGACGTACTGAAAGATGCTTCGGCAACTGCCATCTACGGTTCGCGCGGTGCCAACGGTGTAGTGATGATTACCAGTAAACGCGGTGCCGAAGGTGCCGGAAAAGTAACGGTAAACGCAAACTGGGCTATTCAGAACGCTACTAAAGTGCCCGATATGCTGAATGCTGCGCAATATGCCGCCTTGAGCAATGATATGCTGTCTAATAATGATGATAATACAAACCCTTATTGGGCAGACCCTTCTTTATTGGGAACAGGAACGAACTGGCTGGATGAGATGTTACGTACGGGAGTGAAACAAAGCTATTCGGTTAGCTATTCCGGCGGTACGGAAAAGGCACATTATTACGTGTCCGGCGGTTTTCCTCGATCAGTCCGGTATCGTGGAAAGCGTTAATTACCGTCGTTTCAACTTTCAGGCAAATAGTGATGCCCAGGTCAATAAATGGTTGAAGTTCACTACTAACCTGACATTCAGTACGGACGTGAAAGAAGGAGGAACTTACAGCATCGGAGATGCGATGAAAGCACTCCCCACCCAGCCGGTGAAGAATGAAGACGGTAGCTGGAGCGGTCCCGGACAGGAAGCGCAATGGTATGGAAGTGTCCGCAATCCGATCGGTACGTTGTACATGATGACGAACGAGACGAAAGGATATAACTTTCTCGCAAACATCACCGGAGAGATTGCCTTTACCAAATGGTTGAAGTTGAAAAGCACCTTCGGTTATGACGCCAAATTCTGGTTTGTCGACAACTTTACTCCGGCTTACGACTGGAAACCGAATCCGGTAGAAGAATCTTCCCGCTATAAGAGTGACAACAAATCATTTACCTACCTGTGGGATAATTATTTTGTATTCGACCATACTTTCGCCCAAAAACATCGTGTAGGTGTGATGGCAGGTTCTTCCGCCCAGTGGAACAACTACGATTACCTGAATGCTCAAAAGAATATCTTCATGTTTGATAATATCCATGAAATGGACAACGGCGAGAAGATGTACAGCATCGGTGGCAGCCAGAGCGATTGGGCACTGCTCTCACTCTGATGGCACGTCTCAACTATTCTTACGAAGATAAATACCTGCTTACAGCCACTGTGCGCCGTGACGGTTCCTCCCGCTTCGGTAAGAACAACCGTTGGGGAACATTCCCTTCCGTTTCTCTGGCATGGCGTATTTCGCAGGAAGAATGGTTCCCGAAAGACAACTCTCCGGTGAATGACCTCAAACTGCGTATCGGATACGGTGTGACCGGTAATCAGGAAATCGGTAACTACGGCTTTGTGGCTTCCTATAATACGGGAGTTTATCCTTTCGGCAACAACAACTCCACCGCTTTGGTATCTACCACCCTTTCCAATCCGAATATTCATTGGGAAGAGGTACGCCAAACCAACTTCGGTGTGGATATGAGTCTGTTCAATTCACGTGTCAACCTTTCGCTGGATGCCTACATCAAAAAGACGGCAGACATGTTGGTGAAAGCTTCCATCCCTATCACCTCCGGTTTTGAAGATACTACTGAAACCTTTACCAATGCCGGCAAGATGCGCAACAAAGGAGTGGAAATGACCCTGCGCACCATCAACCTAAGGTCTTTTTTGGGAATCTGCTTTAATCGGCCACCTATAACAAGAATGAAATTCGATCTGAACAGCGAAACCCCGATGTTTATCAATCAGATGGGTAACTCATACGTGACTATGCTTAGAGCCGGTTATCCGATCAATGTATTCTACGGATACGTGACCGACGGACTTTTCCAAAACTGGGAGGAAGTAAACCGCCACGCCACCCAACCGGGAGCAGCTCCGGGGATATCCGTTTCCGGATTTGAATAACGATGGAGTCATCAACGATGAAGACCGTACCGTTATCGGCAACCCGAATCCGAACTGGTTCTTTCTTTAAGCAATAATTTCTCTTATAAGGGATGGGAACTCTCCGTTTTCCTGCAAGGCGTATCGGGAAACAAGATTTATAACGCCAACAATGTTGACAACGAAGGAATGGCAGCCGCTTACAACCAAACCACAGCCGTATTGAACCGCTGGACGGGTGAAGGTACCAGCAACTCTATGCCCCGCGCCATTTGGGGAGACCCGAACCAGAACTGCCGTGTATCCGACAGGTTTGTGGAAAACGGTTCCTATCTCCGTCTGAAGAACATCACGCTTTCGTATACACTGCCTAAAAAGTGGATGCAAAAGATTCAACTGGAAAATGCCCGCATCTCTTTCTCTTGCGAGAATGTGGCAACTATCACCGGATATTCCGGCTTCGACCCGGAAGTGGATATTAATGGCATCGACAGCAGCCGTTACCCGATTTCACGTACTTTCAGTATGGGCTTGAACTTTAACTTTTAAATCGAGAAAGAATATGAAAAAGATAATAACTTTGGTATTTATGTCTGCCGTGCTGGCATTGACATCGTGCAACGATTTCTTGGATAAATATCCCAAATATGGCGTCGATCCCGAATCGGAAGTGACGAATGAGATTGCTGTGGCACTGACTACTGCCTGCTACAAGACTCTTCAGTCATCTAATATGTATAACCAGCGTATTTGGAGCCTCGACATCATCGCAGGCAACAGTGAAGTAGGAGCCGGAGGAGGTACTGACGGTTTGGAGACTGTTCAGGCTTCCAATTTCATAGCCCAGAGCGACAACGGCTTTGCCTTGTACGTATGGCGTTCTCCGTGGGTTGGGATCGGACGTTGTAACATCGTGCTTTCCAATCTGCCTTCAGCATCTATCTCCGATGAGATAAAGACCCGTTGCATGGGTGAGGCTTATTTCCTGCGTGCACATTATTATTATATTCTGGTTCGTTTGTACGGAGGGGTGCCTTTGCGCTTGGAGCCGTTTGAACCGGGAGAATCTGCGGATATTGCCCGTAATACGGTAGATGAGGTATATGCTCAAATTCTTTCCGACTGCAAAAATGCAGTGAATATGCTTCCTCCGAAAAGCAGTTATGGAGATGCTGACAGGGGACGTGCCTGCAAAGAGGCTGCAATGGCGATGCTGGCGGATATTTACCTGACACTGGCTCCCAATCATCGTGACTATTATAATGAAGTAGTGACCTTGTGCAATAACATTGCTGCAATGGGATATGATCTGACTCAATGCAATTATGCCGATAACTTTAATGCGACGATCAATAATGGTGCGGAATCTCTCTTCGAAGTGCAATACTCCGGTAGTACGGAATATGACTTTTGGGGCGGCGATAATCAAGCGTCCTGGTTGTCTACTTTCATGGGACCACGTAATTCGGGTATGGTAGCCGGTGCTTATGGATGGAACTTGCCTACGGAAGAGTTTGTCAAGCAATACGAAGACGGTGATTTGCGGAAAGATATCACTGTGTTGTATCAGGGTTGTCCTGCTTTTGATGGTATGGAATACAAACGTTCCTGGTCCAATACGGGTTATAACGTACGTAAGTTCCTTGTGTCGAAAGACGTCTCTTCGGAGTATAATACCAACCCCAACAACTTTGTAGTATACCGTTATGCGGATGTCTTACTGAAGAAAGCGGAAGCTTTGAATGAGCAGGGACATCCTGATCAGGCTGCCGAACCATTGAATATCGTTCGTAAGCGTGCCGGACTGACAGAGCTGCCGACTACTCTGACGCAGACCGAAATGAGAGAAAAGATTATTCACGAACGTCGGATGGAACTTGCTTTTGAGGGACATCGCTGGTTCGATATGATCCGGGTTGATAATGGAAATTATGCATTGACATTCCTGAAATCTATCGGTAAGAATAATGTGACCAAAGAACGTCTCTTGTTGCCTATTCCGCAGACGGAGATGGACTCCAATCACCTGATGACTCAAAATCCCGGTTATTAATCCGTTTTATAATCATTCATTTAGACAAATAATATGATGAAGAAATATATATATCAATTGTTATGCTCTCTTTTCATCGGTGGAACGATGGTTGCCTGTGCCGAGGATTATATGGAGACAGATAAAGGACATGATACCCTCACCCTTTCGGTGAATCAGCAGGAGTTGGTGTTGAACGAAAAGAACCATAGTCGAGGCGCTGGCGCTTTCATGGACTACCGGAACGAATTATGGAAGCGGTAACCGTATCTCTTATACGCTGGAACTGGCGAAAGCCGGAACGGACTTTGCGAATCCTTATTCGGTAGATTTGGGTACGGAACGTACCAATGGACTAAGAAAGTGGAAGAACTCAACCAATTTCTGCATACGCAGTTCGGTATCGGCTATGCCGTGAAAGCGGAGTTGGAAGCACGTATCACAGCCGTCGTTGCCGGAATGGAAGATCAGAAGCAGATTGCGACGGCTGCCTTTACAGTGACTACCTACCAGCCGGTTACTACCACGCTTTACGATTGGTGATGCTGCTCCGAACGGATGGAGCGCCGATAACGCAACGGCAATGGAACGTACGGATAACGGACAATTTACATGGACAGGAAAGCTGAATACCGGATCGTTTAAATTTATAACGACCTTAGGAGAATTCCTGCCGTCGTACAACCGTGATGCTACTGCCGAAGAAGGATTCAAACTGACCTACCGTACATCGGGTGACCAACCGGACGAACAGTTCACAATCAGTAAAGAAGCAACTTATATCGTAAAAGCAAACCTGCTCGACCTGACATTGACACTTACCGAAACGGAAGATATTGGCTGGAGATATGAGGAGTTTTTCATTGTCGGTTCGTTTACGGGTAACAATGGTTGGGGATTCGAAGCACTGTCTAAAGATGCCGTTCAGATGGATCTGTTCCATTATGGAGCTGTGATTCCCTGGAAGGCAGACGGAGAATTTAAATTCGCTTCTGTGACAGATTTCGGTCAGGCGGATGCTTTCTTCCATCCTACCATGGCTAATGCTCCGTACACTTCGACATCCGTAGTGCTTGGAGGTGACGATAATAAATGGCAGATGAAGGAAGCCGAATGTGGCAAGCCTTATAAAGTATGGTTCTATACAGGCAAAGGAAAAGAAAAGATGCTGATGCGTCCGTTCACTCCTTACGAAGGGCTGTATCTGGTGGGTGAGGCAACTCCAAACGGATGGGATTTAGGCAATGCTACTCCGATGACGAAGAGTGCCGACAGCCCTTACATCTTTACCTGGAGCGGCACACTGAAAACAGGTGAGATGAAGATATCCTGCGATAAACAGTCAGACTGGAACGGGGATTGGTTTATGGCGGATAAGAGCAACAAGGCTCCGACGGGAGAAGTAGAAACGGCATTGTTTGTTGCTAAGTCGGATGCGGAGTTGAGCAGTATGTATCCGGATGCAGATTTGGGTAGTTTGGATTATAAATGGAATATTCAGGAAGCCGGTTCTTATCGGATTACGATTGACCAGTTGAAAGAGACGATTTCGATTGTGAAACAATAAAACAAGAATTCAAGATGAAGAAAATAATATATTTGGTGGCTGCTTTCCTGTGTATGGCTTGCAGTGACGATCATGGGTCGAACCAGGAGAATGGAGGAGCTTCGGGCAGTGTCACCGAAGTGACTCCGGTAACATCGGATTTAAGTGTGGACCTATCTACGGATAAGGCTTTCTATAAACCGGGGGAGAAAGTGGTATTTACAGCAGATGACGCGTTGCCTGCCGGAATTAAAGTTCGTTATCGTCTTTTAGGGGAGGTTGTCGGAGAAGAGTCGGTAAATGGTACCAGTTGGACATGGCAACCGCCTACTACTGATTTCAAAGGATATATGGCGGAACTGTACCGTCAGGAGAATGGTACAGATGTGATTGTCGGTACGATTGCGGTAGATGTATCCAGTGATCCGGCACGTTTTCCGCGTTATGGTTTTGTCGCTGATTTCAGTCGGGAGAAGACGGCTGAAAAGACACAGGAAGAGATGGCGTATCTGAATCGTCATCACATCAATTGGGTACAGTTTCAGGACTGGCATAATAAGCATCACTGGCCGTTGGGCGGTACACGCACACAGTTGGACGAAGTGTATATGGACATCGCTAACCGGGAGGTTTATACAAGTTCGGTGAAAAATTACATTGAAGCGCAGCATCGTTTCGGTATGAAGTCTATGTTTTACAATCTTTGTTTCGGGGCGTTGAAGGATGCCGCTACGGACGGGGTGAAGGAGGAATGGTATTTGTTTAAGGATGCTTCTCACACTACTAAAGACAGTCATGATCTGCCGGGCGGATGGAAAAGTAATATTTATCTGGTAGATCCTTCTAATAAGGAATGGCAGAAATATTTGAACGAGAGGAATGATGATGTATATGTGAACTTTGCCTTCGACGGCTATCAGATAGACCAGTTGGGACGACGCAGCACGCTTTACAATTACAACGGTATTCCGGTCAATCTGCGTGAGGGATATGCTTCTTTTATTGAAGCGACGAAGCAGGCTCATCCGGACAAGAGTTTGGTGATGAATGCGGTCAGCCGTTACGGTGCCCGTCAGATAGGAGAGACAGGTAAAGTTGATTTCTTCTATAATGAAGTGTGGGCGGATGAGGCTGATTTTACCAATCTGAAAGCCATTCTTTATGAAAATGGAGTCTATGGTAATTATCAGTTGAATACGGTTTTTGCAGCTTATATGAATTATAATAAAGCGGATAATCGGGGAGAATTTAATACGCCGGGTGTCTTATTGACGGATGCTGTCATGTTTGCTTTGGGTGGTTCGCACCTGGAGTTGGGAGGCGATCACATGTTGTGCAAAGAGTACTTTCCGAATGAGAACCTGACAATGAGCGAAGAACTGAAAACAGCGATGGTTCGTTATTATGATTTCCTGACTTCTTATCAAAATCTGCTTCGTGACGGTGGTACGGAGAATAGTGTTTCCATGAATTGTACCAATGGCGAAATGAGATTGAATAGTTGGCCTCCTCAACAGGGATCAGTTACTACTTATGCCAAGCAGGTAGGTGGCAAGCAAGTGATACATCTTCTTAATTTCTCGCAAGCGAACAGCCTTAGTTGGAGAGATGTGGACGGTACGATGCCGGAACCGGCTCTGATTACAAAAGCGGCTTTGCAGATGAATCTGTCGGCAAAGGTGAATAAGCTGTGGGTAGCGTCGCCGGATGCACACGGAGGGGCTTTGCAGGAATTGACCTTTACACAGGAGAACGGGGTTGTCTCATTTACATTGCCTTCCCTGAAATATTGGACAATGATTGTGGTTGAATAAAGCGGCTGCTACAGAATAACTAAAATGATAGGTATGATGATTAGATATAGATTATGGGTATGGGTGTTGTGCCTGGTATTTCCAACATGGGTTTGGGCGGAAAATGAGACACGTACATGCACTTCTTTTACACAGCAGGGACGTCAGGTGACTTTTCACCTGGCGGACAGTGCCGCCTTGCAATTGCAACTTTGCAGCTCTTCCGTCGTGAAAATCTGGTTCTCACCCGACGGGCAATTGCAACGAAGAAATGCTTCGTTTGCAGTGATTAATGAAGAACTGGAAGAGGTAGGAACTATTCATGTGGATGAACAGGCGGCCTGTTATGAGATATTTACTCCGAAGTTGCGTATCCGGGTGAATAAATCTCCGATGAGTCTTCAGATATTCGATAAATATCAGAAACTTCTGTTTAGTGATTATGCCGATAAAGGCCATGTTAGTGAAGGAACGAAGAAGGTGGAATATAAAGTGCTTCGTCGTGACGAGCACTTCTTCGGACTTGGTGAGAAAGCGGGAAAGATGGACCGTCGTGGCGAGTCTTATAAGATGTGGAATAGTGACAAACCTTGTTATAGCGTGGTAGAAGATCCTCTTTACAAAAGTATTCCTTTCTTTATGAGCAATTACCGGTATGGTATTTTCCTTGATAACACCTATAAGACGGAATTCAAATTCGGAACAGAAAGCCGTGATTATTACAGCTTTGAAGCGCCGAACGGGGAAATGGTATATTACTTTATCTTCGGTAAAGACTATAAAGAAATCATCAGCCAATACGTCAGACTGACCGGAAAACCTATCATGCCGCCGAAATGGGCGTTGGGTTTTGCTCAATGCCGCGGTCTGTTGACAAGTGAAAAGCTAAGTCGTGAGATAGCCGAAGGCTACCGGAAACGGGGAATCCCTTGTGATATTATCTATCAGGACATCGGCTGGACAGAATACTTGCAGGATTTCGAATGGCGCAAAGGAAACTATGAAAACCCTAGGAAGATGCTTTCGGATTTGAAAGAGATGGGTTTTAAGGTAGTCGTATCTCAAGACCCGGTAATTGCACAAGCCAACAAAAAACAATGGGAAGCAGACCGTCTGGCTATTTTGTAAAGGACAATACGAACGGTAAAAGCTACGATATGCCCTGGCTGGGGGAACTGCGGAGTGGTGGACTTTACCTTGCCTACCGTAGCCGACTGGTGGGGAACTTATCAGCAGAAACCTATTGACGATGGTGTCTCCGGCCTGGACAGACATGGGCGAACCTGCTTGGAGTAACGAGGAGCAGACGGAACGCCTGGTGATGAAGCACCATCTCGGTATGCACGATGAAATCCATAACGTCTATGGTCTGACCTGGGACAAAGTGGTAAAGGAGCAATTTGAAAAGAGGAATCCGGACCGTCGTGTTTTCCAGATGACTCGTGCTGCTTATGCCGGCTTGCAACGTTATACGTTTGGCTGGACGGGTGATAGCGGAAACGGAGACGACGTACTGCAAGGTTGGGGACAATTAGCCAATCAGATTCCTGTAATGCTTTCCGCCGGATTGGGATTAATCCCATTTTCTTCCTGTGATATCACCGGTTACTGTGGGGATATTAGGATTAGATACCCATCTACCAACCCATTTAACTTTGAGCCGTATCCACCATGAGGGAGATAACCCGGTGGAACCGTGGCTTTTCGGGCCGGAAGCGGAAAAGAACGCGAAAGCGGCTATCGAACTGAAATATCGTTTGTTACCGTATATCTATACTTACGCCCGCGAAGCGTATGATACAGGATTGCCTATCATGCGGCCTCTGTTTCTGGAATATCCAATGGATATGGAAACTTTCTCCACGGATGCCCAATTCCTGTTCGGTCGTGAATTGTTGGTAGCTCCTGTGGTGAAGAAAGGTGCTCGCACAAAGAACGTGTATCTTCCCGAAGGCACATGGATAGACTACAACAACAAGCAGACGGTCTACACCGGAGAGCAATGGACTACCGTTGATGCTCCCTTGTCCTCTGTTCCCATGTTTGTGAAGCAAGGTTCCATCATCCCTACCATGCCGGTGATGAACTACACCCATGAGAAACCGGTATATCCACTTACTTTTGAAATCTTTCCCGCCCAGGAAGGTGCACAAGCAGCCTTTACTCTTTACGAAGATGAAGGAGAAGACTTAGGATATCAGCGTGATGAATTTGTCAAAACACCGATTATTTGCAGCACTCTGGCAAATGGATATGAACTGACCGTCTCTGCCCGTGAAGGAAAAGGATACACTGTTCCCGGTCCGAGAAATCTGTTGTTCCGTATTTATTCTGCGAAAGCTCCGAAAGAGATAACTGTCAAAGGAAAGAAGATAAAGCAAACTAAACCGGAACGTTTGGAAGAAAATCTGGAGAATAACACTGAAACTGTAGCGTGGAGTTGGGATAAGGAAACAGGTGTCTGTAGTGTGAGAATACCTGATAAAGGTGTTGATGAACAGTTGATGATTACTTTTAAATAAACAGGGAGCTGTTGGCAAGCTAATATTCAGAGTTTTTCTTTCGTTTTATATGGATAATGTGTAGATTCGCACGAAACTCATATCAGAAATGTGTAAGTTATCACATTTCTGATATCAAAAGTGTGATTCATTATGAGAAGCTTTTCCAACCCGCTTACCTGATTCGCTATTCAATGCTGAATTTGAAACAAGATGGTAATTTGATTAATATCCCCCTGTTTTTGGCGGATAAGACAAAAGAGCTATTGAAGGATAAAAGTTGAAAGAGCCTTCTGAAGGAATCAGTAGCCTCTTAAAAAACGATGATTCTTAAAAAAGGAATATTTAATCATTGGAAGAAGGACGTGAATTGCAGTTTGGTAAAGAAAAGCAGGAAAATGTCCTGCATTTGTAATTACGCGATTCTCTATTTCGGCTGTTTCGAAAATATGCCAATCAAGCTGCGATAGATTTTTGATTATTTTTGTTATTTGGAGAGCAGATGCCCGAATAACTAATCATTTTATTATTTTTTCCTTTCCGATATATTATGGTAAACTAGAGATAAAAATGTTTCTTAATAGTCCATTTTTATCTTCTTCACCGGGGAACGATAGCTTCCTCGGTGAGGAACAAGTCGATGCACACCGAGGAACACTTCGTTGGTTTTAAAGCAATGAGCGGTTTCTGAATAGAGAAAGATGCATATCCTGTTTGCTTTTATGCAATATTAGGCATCCTTTTGTATGCTCATGCGTTTATTTATGCAGTTTATTTTCCGGTTCGTTATTTTCTAATTGGCCATTTCCTTGTATAATATTAAAAATAGAACATTGCTTATTAAATAGGATTAGCTGTATACAAGAGACTTATTCTCGCATACAGCTAATTAAATCTATTCTTTTACGTATCTTAGATATGTCCGTATTCGAATTCCGGGATATCGCCTTTCGCGGACATTTTAGCAAAATCAATCAGATTGGCCAAGTGGCGGAGCACCAGTTCTTTCATTCCTTCTTTGTCCCTATCTTTTATCTTCTGTAACATTTCCCTATGTTCTGCATGAACCGTTTTTTGAGGAACAGCACAAACTTTGTATTTTTGATAATATTTTAAAATATCGGGAGTAATAATAAGCAGGAGTGAACTGATAACCGGATTATGTCCGCCTTGCGCAATGGCCTGGTGAAAGGCAAAATCTTTTTCGACACGAAGGTCTGTATCAAACTTTTCTTCCAGTTCGACAAGCGTGTTTTCGATATTCTTCAAATCCTCTTCTGTGTGGTTTACTGCGCATAATTTGCAGACCTCTATTTCCAGAAGTACACGTACATAAACCAAGCTTGAAAAATCATATCTGCTGATTTTCAATGCATCGGTAATCATAGTATCCAACTGGTCTTTGGAGAATTCGGATACCACTGTTCCACTCTGAGGATATGTTTTTACAATACCGTATAATTCCAGTTTCTGCAATGCCTCGCGAACATGTGACCGACTGACTTTCAAAAGTTCGGATAATTTACGCTCAGAAGGGAGACGCTCTCCCGGTAAAATCTGACGTTCTGATATTTGTTTTTTTATGTGTTCTATTACATGCTTAACTGGTTGCGAATTGATTTCGTCTTTCATAAGATATAAATATTTTAAAAAGATGACCTTTTCCGTTTCGGCTGTAAAAGTACAAATATTATCTTTCAAAGTAAAGCTTTCTAGTAAAAATATTCTCCTGTCCTTTTATATAGAGGTACGCGTAACGTGTTATTTATAAGCGGCTTATATCTAATTATTAATAAATATTAATTGGTAGACCAAAATTTTGGTTTACCAATTTTAATCGTTACGTTTGTCACAGAAATTAAAACACTAATCTATGAACAACTCCTGTATTTTTAAAAAAGTCGTGATGATGTTCCTGTTGTTGGTAGGGACATTGAACGTTTACTCCCAGCATGTAGTTACTGGTAAGGTGATAGATGAACAGGGTCCGTTAATTGGAGCTTCGGTGAAAGTGAAAGACGCTGCCGTTCCTACCGGTACTGTGACGGACGCTGAAGGTAAATACTCCATTAAGGTTCCTAATTCCAAGACAATTTTGGTTTATTCGTATATCGGTTACGTTGATAAGGCGGAAGCGGTTGGCAAACGTACAGTTGTGAATGTGACGTTGGAAGAAGATTCGAAGATGTTGGATGATGTTGTGGTAATCGGTTACGGTACACAGGCGAAATCTCATTTGACAGGTTCGATTTCAAAGTTGGAAGGTGAGAAGCTGATTAATGCTCCGGTGAGTGATGTCACTACTGCCTTGCAAGGTGCTATGACTGGATTGACGGTTTCTAATGAGACATCAGAAGTGGGTGTGACTCCTTCTATCCGGGTACGCGGTAGGGGTTCCATTTCCGCAGATAGTGAACCGTTGGTTATCATAGATGGATTTCCCGTATCCGGTGGTTTGTCGTCTATCAATGCTGCGGATGTGAAGTCTATTGAAATTTTGAAAGATGCGGCTTCGGCTGCTATTTATGGTTCACGCTGCCAATGGAGTGATTATGGTGACGACAAAGAGCGGTACGCCGGACAAACCGAAATATTCTTTTAAGTTCTATCAGGGATTTAAATACGCTTATCAGTTGCATGATATGATGACTTCTTCCGAATGGTTGGGCTTATTGGAAGAAGAAGCTGCCTTAGGTGGTCCGAAAGTACCGAGTGCTGCTCGCGGGGCTGCTTATTTGGAAAGCCAGATGGGGACTACCGACTGGCAGAAAGAGGGCTTGCGTGATATGGCAGGTATCACGAATGTGCAGATGAGTGTTTCGGGCGGACGCAAAGAGACGAAATATTTTATTTCAGCAGTTATACTAAAGACCAGGGGGTGATGCTCAACAATTCACTGGACAAACTGAATTTCCGTACTAAAGTGGATACCAAACTCTCAAAGATAGCTACGGTGGGTGTTAATATATCCGGTACATATAGCAAGACGGAACGTCCGAAAAATAACTTTATTGATTTCTATCGTACTCCCTCTTTACCGGTTTATCACAATGCATATAGCACAGACCGACCGGATATACTGGATTTGCAAGAGGTAGCCATTTTAACAATATTATGACACCGACTGCCGTGGATGCCGATGGAAATCCGTTGTTGGATGCCGACGGTAACCGGGTATTGGACAAAATCGTCTCCATTTAGCTCTGCCAATAATAATCCGGCGAGCGTAATGACTAATACTTTCCGTTGGAGCGAGACTATGCAAGGATTGGCCAGCATGTATCTCACGCTTGATCTTTGTAAAGGATTACAGTTTAAGACATCCAACGGCTTGAATGTTCGTTTTGCCCTTCTTATTATTATGCAAATAAGGACGCTACGAAAGACAAGCAAGCCGTGCTACTTATTCCAGTGCACTTTATATTGATTTGTTGAGTGAGAATACCTTGAGTTACCATTTGGACTTTGGAAAGAATAAAGACCATAGTCTTGACGCTTTATTGGGATATACTGTAGAAAGACACGGAATCAGCGGGTGGCTATGGCTGCGACGGATTTGCTACGGATGACATCCATACTTTGAATGCTGCCACTGTTTACGAGTTGGCTAGTGAGGGTAATGGAAATACAGCGGGTACGGGAACTTTCAGATATCCGGATGTTGTATTGGAATCTTATCTGGGACGTGTCAATTATAGTTATCTGGGGCGCTATTTGTTGTCTACCTCTCTACGTCTGGACCGTTCATCGCTCTTTTCCAAAGGAAACCGTAATGCCTGGTTCCCTTCCGTATCACTGGGTTGGCGCGTGAGTGAAGAGAAATTCATGAAGGGTATCAAGGCTATTTCTAACTTGAAACTTCGTGCATCGTATGGTGTGACAGGAAATAACCGTATCAGTTATAATGCAGCCCTCGAGGTATTGAACAGTGCGAATTACGTGACCGGCAAAGGTACGGGTTCATTGGTTAATGGTTCTGCGAATATCTCTTCTTCGCTGGCTAATTCTAATATTACATGGGAGCAGACTGATGAGTTTAACTATGGTCTGGATTTGGGACTTTTCAACAACTGTATCAATCTGGCGATAGATGCTTACTATTCAGTGACACGTGCGTTATTGTTCGAACAACCGACGCAATCGTTTACCGGTTACACACACTATTGGAATAATATAGGAAAAGTCCGTAACTCAGGTTTGAAATCCAGCTTGATACGCATAATATGAAAAGCCGTAAGTTTTCATGGGATACTAATATAAATTTTCACTTTCGCGTAATAAATTATTGGAGTTAGGCGGTGAACAACAAATGATTTCTTTAGGTGAAAGAAATGAGGGTTATCTTGCTAAAGTGGGTGAGCCGTTGATTCAATTCTATGGATACAAGACGTGTGGTGTATGGAATAGTGCGGAAGAGATTGCAGCTAATCCTCATTTTTCAGACGATGCACCGGGGAATACGCATTGTCGATACCAATAATGACGGCTCTTGACTCAAGACCGGGTTGCGTTGCACTCCTTACCGGATTTCACATGGGGCATCACCAATACTTTCCAAATTAAAGATTTCGACATCTCATTCCTTATTCGGTGTACAGGGCATCACAGTGCTTAATGGTGATGTATATTATAATGAAACAAAGAAGTGGAACAAGAAGTACACAAAGAACCGTTGGGTAAGCGCAGAACATCCGGGTGACGGAAAACGCCTTATCAGAATGTGAAAACGGGACATGACCTCATGCTTACTGATTATCCTTTGCAAAATGCTTCTTATGCTTGTCTGCGTAACTTTACAGTGGATATACCTTGCCGGCAACTGCTGCCCGTAAGATTGCTATCGTGTACGTTTTATGTGTCGGGCAGTAACTTGCTCTATATTTGGGAAGTGGCTACAAGCATTAATCCGGAGTCGCGTATGACATCCGGTAATTATTCCAGTGCAATGATTTCGGGTATCAGCGTGGTGGGTTCCTGCTGACTTCTACCATTTCTGCCGGTTTTGATATTAATTTTAATGGAGGAAAACGATGAAAAATAAATTATATAGATTATTGTTAATCGTCATGGTATTTTCCGCTTGTGATTTGGATCAATATCCTTATTCGAAGTGGCGGCGGATAAGTATGTGAAGGATGCTTCGTCGGTAAATAATCTGGTGCTGGGTTGTTATAATTCCCTGCATGATGTGATGTATTACGAGGGCTCATGACAGAATTGCGCCTCGGATAACGGACGTATGTATGC